>MDSW01066703.1_pt1 | contig 13256 bp, 12 predicted proteins | sample 811171 | NCBI WGS metagenome assembly MDSW01 (sample SAMN05326641, study PRJNA326480) | marine metagenome | isolation source: seawater | place: Atlantic Ocean: North West | collected 2012 | reverse complement strand
GCTTAAAGAATTTATAAATAGTTACTACTGTCCATCGCAGATAATAATTTCTGCTGCTGGAAACATTGACCATACAAAATTAGTTGGCTTTACAAAAACTTATTTTGGAAGCATGTCTAAAAAATGTGACAAATTTAGAGAGCCCCCAACATATAATGGATCATATTTTGAAGAACAGAGAGACTTTGAACAAGTTCATATTCTCTTAGGACTTGATGGTGTATCGTACATTGATAATAACTTTTTTCCAGCTTTAGCCTTTTCTACTTTATTTGGCGGAGGCATGACCTCTCGGTTATTCCAAGAAGTACGGGAAAAAAGGGGGCTTGCCTATAGTATTTATTCCTTTTTGTCATCATACTCAGACAGTGGCTTATTTGGAATCTATGTTGGCACTAGCGCTAATAGTATCCATAATATCTTACCACTTATTGAAACTGAATTCCAAAAAGTTATTGACAATATAGGCTCTCAGGAACTTCAGCGTGTAAAGGCACAGTTAAGCGCAAGTTTTTTGATGGCAATCGAAAATCCTTCAAATTTGTGCGAACAGCAAGCTCGTCAGCTATGCTTTCATGGGCGGAAAATACCTAAAAGTGAAACCTTAGCCAAAATTAGGGGTGTAACAAAGTCTGACATTAAAAAAATTGCTGAAAAAATATTTAAGTCAAAACTTACCAAAGTTTCAATCGGGCCCAAAACTAATCTTGGGGAATTTAATAATTTAAGCGACTAGCCATCCTGGACTGGCACTAACTTGTCTAGATACTCCTCGACTATATTATAAATTGCTTCCGAGTCCTCTTCGTTTGTGAAGACTAGATTACTTTTTCTTCCATAGATATTCAGAACATAACTTCTTGCGTCTGCTGTCTTTTCAAGAGCCGAGATAAAGGGAATTATGACATTTTCGTTTAAAGCACTAACATCGTTGCACTTTTCCATCTCTCGAACAAGATACTTCATCAACTTTCTTCCTGCTACTTGGCGTTTTTTTTGTTGCATTTTAGTCGACATATCTTCAATTCCATTTAGAGGTAGTTAGGCGTTACCAGCGTATTCCGATAATAACAAAGGATCAACGCCAAGCTTATTCATTGCTTTATCCCACTTCTCAGATGGAGCACTGTGAAAAAGTATTGTTTCATCGGCCTTCACATTTAACCAGCCATTCTCCTTTATCTCCTTATCCAACTGTCCAGGCCCCCAACCCGAATAACCAAGCACAACAAGATGGTTATTAGGACCATTTCCGGCCGCTATATCTCTCAGAATGTCAACGGTTCCTGTAAGCGCGATTTTTTTATCCACCATAATTGTGGTGTCTTGAAAGTAATCATCAGAGTGAAGAACAAAACCCCTATCAACCTCCACCGGACCCCCAAACAGCATCTCGATACCTTCCTCAGTATTTGCAGTATCAATTTCCAACTGCTCCAAAAGGCTCAAATAAGCAGGTAGTCCGAGAGGCTTATTCACCACCAAACCCATGGCTCCTTCTTCGTTATGAGCACAGACATATATTACTGTTTGTGCAAACCGAGGGTCTGGCATATTTGGCATTGCTATTAAAATATCCCCTTTAAGATATTTGTTATCTTTTGTGCCCCTTACCATCTTTTTCTTCCGATTTTTATTAATGTTCATCTTTTTTTATAGCTTAAAAAAACTTTTTAGCATCAATACTCATAACGTAAACTTCTGTTAGTTAAGTTATGAAAGCCTATTTTAGATGCAACCTTAAAATTTTGCATTATATATATAAGTAAACGCGCTTAGGTTAACCTTAGAGAAAAAAATTGAAACATAAATTTCCTCATTTATTTTTATTTCCACTATTGCTTTTACTATTATTTGGCTGTGCAGGATCAAAAGTCCAAGCAGCCGCATCTCAATGGCAAGAGACGGAAAACACTGCAGTGCGCTTAATATCTGCTCTCCAAAATTTAGGCGCCTCCCGAAACGTAAAGCTGGGACTTGAATTTAAGCTGAAGAAAGGGTGGAAAATATATTGGAGATCTCCTGGGGATGCTGGCTTTCCTCCAAAAATCGATTGGACAGGCTCTAAAAATCTAATGGAGGCTAAACTACACTGGCCTGCACCTGAGAGATTTTCTATTTTGGAGATTGAAACCCTTGGTTACAAAAACCACGTTATTTTGCCCATTTCTGCGAAAAGTATATCTAATAAGCAAGGATTAAATCTCAGTGCCTCTGTCAATTATTTAGCGTGTAAGGAAATATGCATACCTTACACTGCACTACTACGTTTGAATCTTGAAACAGGAGTTGAATCTGCAAGTGATTTTTTTCATTTGATAGATAAATACGAAACTAAAGTTCCAAAAACCCTGAAAGCTCATGGGATTGAAATCGAAAGCTTAAGTGCAACAAAATCAGGCTCTAATTTAGAACTGCAAATAACGAGTTCATCTCTAATAAAATTTCAAAATACTGATTTACTTGTCGAGGCCCCTATAGGTCTTACTTTTTCAAAACCTTTGATCACCTATAATAATAACGGGTATAGATTAAATGCTGTAGTTCAGGGAAAAGGACTTGATAATTTAGACTCAAAATTCTGGAATGCAGGAAAAAACGCACCCTTTACTATTACAATTCTTGATGGCGTAAGGAGTGAAGAGCGCACATTTGCAATCCAATTTCCAAAGCTTAACGAAAAACCCCACAGCGAACCTGAGACAGATGAAGTATCCTTGATATACATATTACTCATTTCTATTATCGGAGGATTTATTTTAAATTTTATGCCATGTGTCCTTCCTGTATTATCATTAAAAATACTCAGCATTATTGAATCCAAAAAAAACACTTCACGTCAAATTCGCCTCAATTTCTCAGCATCCGCTTTTGGCATCATTTTTTCTTTTCTATTGTTAGCACTTCTCTTAATTTTGGCGAAAGCCCTCGGTCAAACGGTTGGCTGGGGTGTGCAATTTCAGCATCCATGGTTTTTAACATTTTTAGCTATAATTTTAGTAATTTTCGCCTGCAATCTTTGGGGCTTTTTTGAGATAAAATTACCAAGGTTTATTGCAAAGGTGGGAGAAAAAACTTCCGGCACTAATTTGCCAGTCTCCAACTTTCTTCAAGGTAGCCTAGCCACCCTCCTCGCGACACCTTGCTCCGCACCTTTTTTAGGAACCGCCGTTGCCTTTTCTTTAGCAAGGGGACCAATGGAGATCATCCTTGTATTTGTTGCCCTTGGTATTGGTCTTGCTGTACCTTATATTTTTTTGGCACTTGTGCCATTTTCAGGAAATCTCTTGCCAAAATCCGGTAAGTGGATAACTCATCTAAGAACCCTTTTAGGCGTTAGTCTTTTAATTACAGCACTATGGGTCTTATCTATTTTAAGCTCTGTATCCTCCCTAAAAATCGGCGTACTGATTGGATTCTTACTATCGGGCCTAATCTTACTTTTATACTCAAAAACCTTATTTCAAAAGTTTAGGTTTTTGATTATAGGAATTTGCGTCTCACTTTGTTTGGTAATAATTTTAATCCCCTATCAATTTTCTGGCGAATACCCCAGACTTCCTGACTCCCCTTCACAAAAGATAACCCCAATAAAGTGGCAAGCGCTAAACGCCGCCAAAATAAAACAACTTGTAAAATTAAATAAAATAATTTTTGTGGATATTACAGCGGACTGGTGCATCACATGTAAGGTAAATAAGACTTTTGTATTAAACAAAGAACCAATACTATCAAAGCTAAATGGGCAAGAAATCGTTACTATGCAGGCTGACTGGACCCTTCCAGATGAGAAAATAGCAAATTATCTTTTTACTTTTCACAGGTATGGTATTCCCTTTAACATTGTATACGGTCCTGGTGCTCCAGAAGGAATTCTTCTGCCAGAACTGTTGCGGCAAAAGACAATTTTAGCTGCTATCGATACTGCCAAACGATTAGACCGTAAAAGAGAATAGTAACCCACGATTTTATTTTAGAGGAAAATTTATGGCAATTAAAGTCGGTGATAAATTACCTAATATAGAGGTCTCAACAATGACTCCTGATGGACCAAAAAGTATGCTAATCGAGCAGCTTTTTATGAATAAAAAAGTAGCGTTTTTTGGAGTGCCTGGTGCCTTTACTCCTACATGTTCAGCTAGACACCTACCTGGCTTTGTAAAACATGCACAAGAAATAAAAAGTAAAGGCGTTGACTTGATTGCTTGTATTTCAGTAAATGATGTTTTCGTAATGGGAGCTTGGGGCGTCGACCAAAAAGTTGGTGACGATGTGATGTTACTTGCTGACGGTAGTGCTTTTTTTGCAAAAGCAGTTGGCCTTAGCATCGACTCTTCTGAGAGAGGAATGGGCATCAGGTGTAAACGTTTTTTAATGATTGTAGAAAATTTAATTGTCACTCATCTAAAAACTGACCTCCCGGGCCAATTTGACAACACCAGCGCTGAAATGCTGTTGGGTAATCTGTAATCAAGTGCCAAAATGTTGATCTAGGGAAGGGTATACATTATTACTAAATACCCTAGCCCTTGGCCTATCTTTGTGAATTGAATTCACTTTGGAATTCCTTTTTTTGCTAAACGATCTACTCTCTCATTCTCTGGGTGCCCCTCATGGCCTTTAACCCAAAACCACGAGACTTTATGCAAAGAAATAACTTTGTCCAAACGTCTCCAAAGATCTTCATTTCGAACCGGCTTTTTTGATGAAGTTTTCCAACCATTACTTTTCCACTTGTGGATCCATTTTGTTATTCCATCCTTCACATAATTACTGTCTGTATAAATGTTTACATGCTGACTTTGCTTTAGGGCTTCCAGTCCCTTTATCGCCGCCATAAGCTCCATTCGGTTATTTGTTGTATTTACTGTTCCACCAATGATCTCTTTTTCTATTTTATTCCATCTAAGTAAAGCAGCCCAGCCTCCTGGACCAGGATTTCCGGAACATGCGCCATCAGTATAAATTTCAATGACACTGCTTCCCTCCACTATCTCAGTTCCCAAACTTGAGCCCATACTCTTCTGGGCTCATAACAGTCCTGTGAAAGCATAGTTTTTTCCAATACTCTAATGGGTCTTTGCGGCTGACAAGAGTCCCATCTAAAGTGTGAATCCAATCATAACATCGAGTAAGTAAAAACCGCATTGCACTTCCCCTTGCTAAAATTGGCAATGCTCCAACCTCTAATTTAGAGAGTGGTCTTAGTGACTGATATTTTTCAAAAAAACATTTTGCCTTTTCAATATTGAAGTTACCATTTTCCTCAAAGCACCACGAGTTTAGGCATACCGAAATGTCGTAAGTAAAACTATCTGTGCATGCAAAATAAAAATCTATTAATCCTGATAACTGGCCTCTCAGAAAAAAAACATTATCTGGAAACAAATCTCCATGAATAATTCCTTTAGGTAAGTTATTGGGCCATTTCTCTCTAAGATAAACTATCTCGGTCATTAATTCGTGCCTAAGTCCTATTTTTATATTATCGAGCTCATTCTCAATAGACTGAGCTATAGCGACCCACCCTGCCAACGACAAATTATTGTCTCTAGTAAGATTGCATTTTGCACCAGCTTTATGAAGAAGAGATAAAGCTGCTCCCAATTGACCGCAATGATCGGGTTGAATTTTTGTTACAGCTTTACCCTCCAAAAATGTCACAATTATAGCAGGGCGACCACACAGCCTCCCCAAAACATTGTTTTTAGACGAAGCAATTGGTTCTGGACACATTACTCCAAATCTCCGCAGGCAGCTCATGAGCTCTATAAAAAAAGGCAGATCGTTTGGATTAACTCTTTGTTCAAAGAGAGTCAAAATAAACCTCCCACGTGTTGTCTCTAATAGGAAGTTTGAATTTTCTATACCCTCTTTGATCCCATGAAAAGATACAACCTCACCAATAGGATAACTTTTAAGAAATTCTTTTAGCTCGTTCTTTTTGACTAAGGTGTGTACAGCCATTAGAGTCCATTAATTTAAAATAGAGTTGTAATTTTTTCAGAGCAAACTGGGTTGCAAAGCATACTTCTAGAAAATCATTGAAAGGGCTTTATTCTCTCCTCAATCTGTTGTTATTCATACATCAACGAATATAGGAATGCGCTACTAAATACTTTTTTCAGAAAAAAAAGTAACAATTGTAAAAATTGGATACATTTATGGTACAAAATTTCAAGCACTTAATAATTCTTAGCATATTAATTTTGCTTTCTGCATGCAGTCCTGCCAGTTATATCCCAACGCCTGTCACAGATTTTTTAGATCCACCTATTATCTTATCTTGCCCAGAACACAGGGTAGTTTCTGATGCATCCCGGATAGAGAAATTTGTAGACGGAGACACTCAAGGACTGATTGATGTTGATTTTAAAGCAACAATAACAAACATGCGTTTAACTTGTGAATCAAACGTTGACAAACAATCAAAGCTTGGGTCTATGGATGTAAGCATTTCCCTTGATTTTTTAGCTGAGCGGGGCCCGGCAAACGCTCTTGGAAATTCACAGTTTTTATACTTTTTAGCCATCACAGATCGGAATTATAAAATACTATATCGGGAGTCTTTTAAGGTCAGTTTCACTTTTGAAGCTAAGAGTTCGAGGCTTGTTATGTCTAGCAAACTGATAACGGTTGAACTACCAATTCAAAAAGAAACTACTAATAAGAATTATATTATATTTTCTGGGTTTCAAACCTCAAGAGAACAACTAAATCGCAATCGACTTGAAAAAATGCAACGAGAAAATTAAATCTTTGATCTGTGGATATTCTATCGTAAAGTCATGATTTCGTTGGATATCAGTGTTAATAAGGTCATCCATTGACCCAAATCCTTTTCCGTGAGATATTAATACCCAGTTCTCAAGTGAATGAAGTGGGAGAGTTTGGAGAAACTCATATGTTTTGTCCAACGCCGAAGGAGCAACCGCCCCGGAAACTTTCAGGCCCCAGGACCGCTTCGTGACGAGACTCTGGAAAGCGAGTGGTTTATTTACCATTCCACCGAAGATGTAAGCTAGTCCAAATTTGGTTCTGGTCAATCTTTCAGGTTACAAGACAGAGGGGGCGTTTTTTACACTTCGCCTGCGCAACACGCGTTTGGCAATAAGAGACGTCGAGGCTTTGTAAATAATGGGGCAAAAAACGTAAAAATGAATTCTTCATCCTCCTATTTGAAGCTATCTCCTCTTGATAATTTGCACCGACAAGCAGGTGGGAAAATGGTAGCCTTTGCAGGCTATAATATGCCTATTCATTATGATCTTGGGATCATTAAGGAACACCTTCACACTCGAGATAAAGTAGGATTATTTGATGTTTCCCATATGGGCCAATTCATCCTTAAAGGAAATAGATCATCGGAACTTTTAGAAACCCTTGTCTGTGGAGATATTCAAGCTCTAAAGGACGGGAAAGTACTTTACAGTATGATTACCAATGACGATGGGGGTATAATAGATGATTTTATGGTATCGAAATTAAAGGACCAACTATTTTTAGTGGTAAATGCCTCAAGAAAACATATTGATTATGAAATTATAAAAGCGGCTTTAACTGAAGGAAACGAGCTGGTTTTTGAGACCGATAGAGCGCTTCTTGCACTTCAGGGGCCATACGCTAATGAGGTTTTAGGAAAATTTTGTCCAGACGCCATAAGTATGCCATACATGACCCATACTGAAAAGGTCCTTCACGGAGTTTCTTGCAGAATATCTCGATCTGGTTATACGGGAGAAGACGGCTTTGAAATCTCGATCCCGGTTGACTCTGCTGAGAGAATCAGTCGACTTTTTTTGAATGAAAATAATGTTATCCTGTGCGGTTTGGGAGCCCGAGATACTCTGAGACTTGAAGCGGGTTTCTGTTTATATGGGAGTGATTTAGACGAGAATATAACACCTATCGAGGCTAAATTGGCATGGGTGATAGGAAAAACACGATGGAAAGACAAGACATTTCCGGGAGGTGAGAAACTTTTTAATCAATATATTGGGGGTGTCGCCAAAATCCGTGTAGGATTGCTCGTTACTGACCGGACAATTGCACGAGCTGGAACACAGATTACAGACACAGCTGGATATATAATTGGACAAGTCACAAGTGGCACTTTTGGGCCAACTTTAGGAGCCTCCTTAGCAATGGGGTATATTAATCATCCTTTCTCTAAACCTGGGACTGAGGTTGGATTATTGATACGAGGCAAAGAGTTAAGTGCTAAAATTGTAGAGATGCCATTTGTCCCCCACCGAAAAAACTATAAAGCAGGAGAAGCATAAAATGAAGTTCACTGAAGATCATGAATGGGTATCAGTAAAGGGTAATGAGGCTACCGTGGGTATCACCGATTATGCTCAAAAACAATTAGGAGACATAGTTTTTGTCGAGGGACCAAAATTAGGTAGCTCTGTAAAAAGCGGTGATGAGGCTGGAGTAGTAGAGTCGGTAAAGGCTGCAAGTGAAATATACACTCCTCTTTCAGGCACTATTTTAATTGTCAATAAAGATCTAGAAGACAATCCTTCTCTCTTAAATTCTGCTCCAGAAACTGATGGATGGATATTTAAATTAACAGATATAAATCCAGAAGACCTTCACAATTTAATGGATCTCTCTTCTTATGAAACCTTTTTGGAAACACTTAAATGAATACCAAAGCTAAAACTAGCCTGAACGAATTATGGGACGATTTCCGAAAACGTCACATTGGCCCTGATGACGGCCAAACTACCGAAATGCTAAATTTTCTTGGTCTTAAGTCTCTTAATCAACTGATAGATTTAACAATACCAAAAAATATCAGAACAAAAACAAAATTGAACATTGGACCCCCAAAAACTGAAAATGAAGCACTTTTATACCTCGAAGATATGGCCAATAACAATCAAGTTCATACATCAATGATTGGTATGGGATATTATGGAACAATAACCCCAGGTGTTATTTTGCGAAACGTTCTTGAAAACCCTGGATGGTACACCGCGTACACTCCATATCAAGCAGAGGTAAGTCAAGGCCGCCTTGAGGCATTAATAAATTTTCAACAAATGGTCATAGATCTAACCTCTATGGAAATTGCAAATGCATCTTTGTTGGATGAAGCGACAGCAGCAGCCGAGGGAATGTCAATGGCACGAAGAGTGAGCACCTCGGATAGTAACATATTTTTTGTCGACTCCGATGCTCACCCTCAAACTATCGCCGTCGTTTTAACTAGAGCTAAACCTCTTGGTATAGAGGTCAAAATAGATCATCCAAAAAATTTTAATTTTAAACATTGCTTTGGATCGCTACTCCAATACCCAGGGTCGAGTGGCGAAGTATATGACGTTCAGGAATTTATTAAAAAAAGCCAAAAAGCAAATTCTATTAGCGTCGTTGCCACAGATTTAATGGCTCTTTGTTTGCTTAAACCCCCCGGGGAGATGGGGGCTGACATTGTTATAGGTAGTGCTCAACGTTTTGGGGTTCCCTTAGGATATGGGGGGCCACATGCGGCTTTTTTTGCGACTAAGGAAAAATATAAACGAACGTGCCCTGGAAGAATTATTGGCGCTTCAGTTGATAGTAATGGGCAATCAGCCTTTAGGATGGCGTTGCAAACTCGTGAGCAACACATTAGAAGAGACAAAGCTACGAGTAACATTTGCACCGCTCAAGTGCTTCTTGCCGTCATAGCCGGCTTTTACGCTGTTTATCATGGCCCCGAGGGCTTAAAAAAAATTGCCAGCAGGATACATTTTTTTACGCAAATTTTTGCAAATTACCTTACAAAGCTTAATTATAAAATTGTAAATAATAGCTATTTCGACACCCTGAAAATATATACTCCAGGCAAGGCTAAAAATTTAGCTAAAAAAGCTGAGAAGCACCGAATTAATGTTCGTGTAATTGGAGATAATCACGTGGGAATTTCTTTTGATGAAACAACATCTCAAGAAATCTTATTTTCTTTGTCAAAAATTTTTAATGATGAGAGAGGTTGTAAAATTGATTTAAATAAAAAAATAAATGAGGTACTTCCACAAGCTTGCATAAGATCAACACAGTATTTAGACCACCCAATATTTAATAAATTTCGTTCAGAGACTGAAATGCTTCGGTACATTCGTTGGCTCTCTTCTAGAGATATAGCATTAGATCAGAGTATGATACCTCTTGGATCATGTACAATGAAACTTAACTCTACCTCAGAAATGATGCCAGTTAGTTGGAAAAATTTTAGCTCTATACATCCCTTCGCCCCCCTGCATCAGACGAAAGGATATCAAAAATTATTCAGAGAACTAGAAAATATGCTAAAAGAGACTACCGGATTTGCAGCAATTTCATTACAACCAAACGCTGGATCCCAAGGAGAATTTGCAGGCTTAATGACTATAAGAAAGTATCTTGATAAGATCGGCCAAAGTCATCGAAATATATGTTTAATTCCATCAAGCGCACATGGCACTAATCCAGCGAGTGCAGTTATGGCTGGCATGAACGTAATTGTTATTGACTGCGACTCAAAGGGAAACATCGATCTAGAGGATCTCAACGCAAAATGTACCAAACACAAGGAAAATATAGCCGCATTAATGGTAACGTATCCCTCAACCCATGGTGTTTTTGAGGAGTCAATTCTGGAAATCTGCAGGCTTGTTCACCAAGTTGGAGGGCAAGTATATATGGATGGTGCAAACTTGAATGCTATGATTGGGCTTTGTCTTCCAAGCGAATTTGGGGTTGACGTTGCACACATGAATTTACACAAAACTTTCTGTATCCCCCATGGTGGAGGTGGACCAGGAGTGGGACCTATTGGTGTTAAAAAACACCTAGCGCCATTTCTCCCATCTCATGTTGAGATTCCTAGTGTAAATAAATTGGCGAACTACGAAAAAACCTTAGGAGCAGTGTCATCGGCTCCGTGGGGCTCAGCCAGCATTTTGCCAATTTCGTGGGCTTATATATTTATGATGGGCGATCTAGGATTAAAAACAGCTACTGAGATCGCTATTCTGAATGCAAATTATATTGCTGCCCGTTTAGCACCATACTACCCAATATTGTATACAGGTAAACACGGTATGGTTGCTCATGAGTGTATCCTGGACATGAGACAACTTAAAGAGAGTTCTGGTATTAGTGTGGATGATATAGCGAAACGCTTGATCGATTATGGATTTCACTCCCCCACTATGTCCTTTCCAGTTTCAGATACCCTTATGGTTGAACCAACTGAGTCTGAAAGCAAGAATGAGCTTGACCGTTTTTGCGAAGCAATGATATCCATACGCAAGGAAATTAAAGACGTGGAGTCTGGTAATTTTGACAAAAACGATAATGTATTAAAAAACGCACCCCACACCTATCATTTACTGCTTGAAACTGTATGGCCCCATAAATATTCTAAAACTCAGGCTTACTTCCCCCTGAATTTTTTGCGGGATAAAAAGTATTGGCCCCCAGTCGGTAGAATTGACAATGTCTTTGGAGATCGAAATCTAGCCTGTGGTTGCCCAGACATTGAATCTTACCGCTATGCCGCAGAATAGTTCTCATCACGATCTCACAAAATTAGGAAATAATTTGGGTAACTTGGAAAAATTCACACAGCATGACTCATTATCATTCTGCGAAATTTCTGGGCCAAAACTATTCCTTTAAAATTAGTTTATTTAATTCACCTCGGTAATAAGTCATCGGAGATCGATCACAATCGCTAATTCGTATGTCAACAACTTGCCCAATAAGTATGCTATGATCTCCTCCCTGAAACTCCTGAAATTTCAAGCATTCTAAAACTACCAAAAAATCTTCCAAAATTGGAGTCCCGATCGATCCCAGTGTCCAAGCGACTCCATCACCTTTATCCTCACTAGATTTTGCAAAAGCCAGTGCCAGGTCTTTTTGATTCTCAGCTAGAATATGGACAGCAAATGAAGAGGAAGTATTCAAAGCCACCCTTGCTGCAGACATTTTTTTTACGCAAACTAAAACCAACGGGGGATCTAATGAAAGAGACGAGAAAGCACTCGCGGTCAAGCCTGCAACTTTGCCATCATCCTTCGCTACGGTTACGATTGTTACGCCAGAGGCAAATCGCCCCAATGCATCCCTATAAAGGTTCTGACTAATCATTTTCTCTCGGTAAGGCAATATATTAGTTGTAGGATCAATTTCAACGTCTTGAACAACCCAGAAGTTGGAGAGATAAAGTCACTTTCTTACCAAAATTTTGGCTCAAGAAAACAAATCCCTGGTTCATTAGGTTAATAGCTAAAAGAGGTTTTCATTCACTACTCCGCCTAATTTTTCTCTTAAATCATGTCCTAACTCTAAGCCTAAAAATTATGGTTAACAAGATTTAACGATAACTCTTAATAACTAATTGATGTTTTTCTCGTATGTTAGCCAAACTTGAACAGTTTCGTGCCCAAAATAAATGTCACGCGAGCCAAATGCTAAAGGAGAATGGATCTATGAAGTATTTTCTTATCATATTTGTAACTCTCTCTCTGTTTCCCCATTACTTATTTGCGGACTCGTCTAATAAAAATTTAACTGCTTTTGAAATTACAAGAGAAGATCCAGACTCTAATTTTTATACAAAGGCACAGAAATTGAAAAACTCTCAGCTTTATGAGTTGGACATCGAGCTAGAAAAAAATATCCTTGTTTCACAAGCAAAAACTATTGAAGTCGGAATAATTTCATCCAAGAGTCCTGAACCCGGTATTCTGAGAATTTGTTTTTTAACTAATGAAAAAAGAGATTATTGCTGATCGTGTCTGTAATGTAAGTCCAATTTAATTTGAAACAACATTATCACAGTCTTAGCTTCATTCTAAACAAACGTCCATACAATTAGGATTGTTGCTTAAAAGATTCTGGGAGAACCCAAACAGATCAGACTTCAGGATAATTTAACACCCTCATTGCGTTTATTTACCTTGAGCCATCATCCTATCCGCTGTCTGCATTACTTTCGCATTCATTTCATAAGCTCTTTGAGCTCTGATTAAATTCGCAACCTCTTCTATAGCATTAACATTAGAGCCCTCAAGGAAACCTTGAACAAGTGTTCCTGCTCCAGACACTCCGGGGCCTACAACGACTGGATCGCCCGAGGTTGACGTCTGTAACATAAGATTGTTGCCCATTGACTCTAGACCACCTTGATTCGGGAATAGTGCTAATTGGATTGAACCCACATTTGCAGGCTCTTCTTGCCCAGGAAGAGAAACCAGTACAACTCCTGAGGAGTT
>MDSW01160085.1_pt1 | contig 13257 bp, 10 predicted proteins | sample 811171 | NCBI WGS metagenome assembly MDSW01 (sample SAMN05326641, study PRJNA326480) | marine metagenome | isolation source: seawater | place: Atlantic Ocean: North West | collected 2012 | reverse complement strand
TTGAAGACTATTGTAAAGAAGGTCAAACTTCCTAAGATAAAAAGGCCAAGTATGGAAATAACAAAGGTCACTAAGAAGAAGGTGAAAGAAGTAGAAATAGAAGTAAAGATGTTTCCTGATGACCATAGATATATTGGTTATCGCATTGAGAAACATGAAAGTGGAGATAGAATCTTTATGATTGAACAACCACCACACCCAACTACATGTGTTTGTGACGAATGCATGGATAGTTTAGATAAATACGTCACACAAATGAGAAAGGAGTTAGAAGAAGATGAATGAATTATACACATACCAATGGAAACCTGAGAATTATGGACAAGAAGACGAACCAATTTTGAAGATATCAAAATCTTCATTGGGTTCTTATCAATGGTGTCCAAAGAGATATGAGTTTCAATATGTAGAGAAAAGACCGATAGAAACAACAGAAGTTATGATTAAAGGGAGTATCATACACAATGCAAGAGAAGCATTCTTCAATGAGTTTGATGTTAAGAAAGCAGAGAGTCTCTCACATGAAGAACTAGTAAACTACTGCATGAGCCTCCATCCAATAGATGATTACTCAGAGATGTATGAAGCAATGTCTATATTTGAAGCGAATAGATTCCTAGAAGCAGCCGAAGAAGAAGCAACTGATGATTTTATACCTGTAATCAATGAGGCAATGTTAGATGCAAGGATAACAATCAGACAGGATGAGAATCCTAAGTATCCACTTTCTAGAGACTATACTGTTCACTTACAAGGAATCATTGACAGGATGTTCAAGGAAGGAGATAGATATATCCCTATGGAATTGAAGACTGGTGGTTGGAAGGATTGGAAGAAAACCATGATGAGAAAGGAGATGGCTTTCTACAAGATTCTTTTTGAGAACACACCCGATGAAGAACTAAGAGAATTAGGAGTAGACCCTGACATACCTATCTCTCATTGGGGATGGTATTACCCTGCTGCAAACTACGTCTATGTTGAAGATGCCAAGAAGAGTAGTATGACTGCTGTTAGAAAAGGCATAGCAGAGATGATTCATTCTTATGAAACAGGAATCTTCCCGACTAAGTATTTCGCAAAGACATGTTCAAATTGTAGTTTCTTTGGCATCTGTGATGCTGCTAATACAGAGAGTTGGTTTTAATGAAGTGGGAAAAGTATCGTAAATTGAAAGAAGAATACAAAAAAAGGAGAAAGAAGAATGATAGATAAAATGGTAAAGAACGAACTCAATCAAAAGGTATGGAGTTTCTCAGAGATAGCAAATGTGTCTGAGACCGTTGACAACTTAGCAGAGATACTGTATGAGAAGATGCCAACTACTGACAAACTAAAGATGGTATGGGATACCGAAGTGTTTGCAGAAGAAAGAACACCATTCGGTCAAATGTATATGAATACCGTAATGACACAATTGAAAATAAAGATAGCAGAAGTTGTAAGGGAACAGTTGCTTGATGCAAAGGTTTCTTTCAAGGAGGAGATTAAGAATGAGAATGCCAAGAGAAGTGTGGGCGGGAAGTCATCTAAGAAACGCACCACAGATGAAGAGAAGAGTAGTCAAGACGAAGAGTGAATTTGTAGATTGGTTCAATTCCTTCAATGGAAAGATGAACTGCTACACAACAGTCTATGACTTTGAACATTTCAAAAACGAAGTAAAGATGGAGAACTCTGTTGTATTAGACAGAGCCTTCCTAGACTTCGATGCTCATGATGAACCATTGCAAAATGCATACAACGACCTCAAGAAAGTAGTTTCTGAATTAGTTACTGAAGATACTATATTCAAAATGTATTTTAGCGGGAAGGGATTCCATGTCTTTGTCTTTGGTGAACAAGTAGATGATATCCGAAGCATTCAGCAGTATTATTCCAAAATCAGCGATGGTGTGCCTACGCTTGATAGAACGGGTATCCAAACTAATAGGCTAAGGAGAGTTCCTAACTCTATGAATCTAAGTAGTTCGGATGAGAATGGTAATCCTTACTTTTGTATACCTTTAGTGATTGAAGACCTAAAGGGAGATTTAGATAGTATCTTGGAGATGGCTAAACAACCTAGAAAGATAGCATCTAACAATGGAAGTAAGTTGGTTGTTTTTCCTGAGATGCAACCTATCGAACTGAGTGATGTAGAAGTTGAGATTCCAACTCCTGTTGGTAAGATTCCTATTCTACCATGCTTACATAATGCAATCATGGTTGAGAATCCTAGTCACTATGCTAGAGTGTATCTTGTTCAATGGTATCGTGATTTGCTAAGTATGGGAAATAGAAATCCTAGTCCTGAGCAAAACAAACAAATCACAAGCACCATCATGAATGAACTTGAGACCATAGCATCAAAGACCGACATATGGCTTGATTGGAATGCGCCCACTACTGAAAGGTATGTCAAAGGTATAGTTGACAAAGGCTACAACGCTCCTAGTTGTGGCAATGTCCTGATTCCTCAAGGCTATTGTGTAGGTAGGTGTTGGAGGTATCACGATGAATAAACTGATAATTGACGCTAGGGAAAACTCAGAACTCTCTGATTTAGTGGAAACATATTGTAAAGAGATGAACATACCATATGAGAAAGAATGGTTGGATATCGGAGACTATACTTTCGCTGATGTTTGTTTTGAAGCAAAGTCTGCAACTGACTTCCTACAATCTGTAATCAACAAGAGATTGTGGAATCAACTAGATAACATGGATGCGAAGTTCATCAACAACATCGTGATTGTATATGGTAGTTTCAATGATGCTCTAGAAAACCACTTACACTATGTAAACAATAAGACGGGTCAAGCACGAATGCTAAGAAACAAATTCGATGGTGCATTTGGCAAGATAATATTGGATACTGATGCAAGTATTGTTTGGGTCTCATCTACTAGACAAGCAGCGAGGTTGATTGCTGTTGTCTGTAAGATGCATCCGATAGATAGAGAAATACACACTCCTAGTATAATCAGAAAACGCATAGCAACTACTGATTTGAGAATAGATGTGCTATGCACAATAAAGGGTATAAGTCCGAAGAAAGCAAAACTCCTGATAGAAAGGTTCGGCTCTATCATGGAGATAGGAGAAGCATCCATCGAAGAGATATGTGAATTGGATGGATTTGGAAAAGTGATTGCCAAGAGGTTAATCGATGTGCTGAACAAAGAAGAAAAAATGGAGATATGAATATGAATGAAGTAAATGACGAATATGATGAAGACCGACTATACTACGAAGGACTGAGTGAGAACATCACCACTCCTGTTCAAAAGAAGAACAGTCTACCAAAGGTAGTAGAACAGTATGTGAAAGATGCAGCAGATATGTCGAAGTATAATGAGATACCAGCAACGATTGGTTTCTTTGTTATCTTAGGACAACTTTGCAAAGACATGGTTTCCATACCAAGTGGAACAAGAAGAGATGACACAAGAATACATTTCCTGTGGATGCAAACATCAGGAACGGGAAAGACCGTCTTGTATGATTTCTTTGGTCCTGTTGCAAAAGAAGCAATGCGATTAATCAATGCTAAGTTTGGAACTAACTTCGATGTGTTTTCTGTTGATGATGCTACGGATGCTGCGTTGATTGGTTCTATTGAAAAAGAAAGAGTAGCAGTAGAGGATGAAGAAGGAAACACCAATTGGGAAGAACAACTAGTTCAGATTGACGGTGGTTTTGAGGGAAGCGGGTTAGTAGCCTATGATGAGTTTGAATACTCAGGTGTATTCAAGGCTTCTCAACACAAAGAAAATGTAATCATGTATCTCAACAAGATGATGAATACCATCTATGGTGAGAACTGGATTATACAGAAGAAACTACGACAGGGTGACATGATTGAGTGCAGGAGTCAGAGAAGTTTGTATGCTACAACATATATTCCAAAGACCTTGACTAGTATTATTGCAGAGAAAGGTGTTATTCAAAGAACCCTCATCTACATTCAAGAAGTTCCACAGGAAATACAGGATGAATTGAGAGAGATGATTCTAGATGAGATAGGAACAATCAAACCAAAGAATGCGCCTATTCAGAAACATGCTAACAACTTTGCTTTAATCTACGATGCTCTAAGAGAAAGATATGAAGATGCAGGTGATGACCCCCTACATACAATTAGATTTGGTAGAGGATTTAATGATGCATTAAAGAATGAATCTAACAAGATGAGAAACTATGTATCTAGCAGTAGACCCGAAGTGTTTGAGATTGCTGGAAACTTCATCACTAGACTGAATCAGACTATGACTAGGCTTGCAGTCCTATGTTGCATAGCAGAAGCACCGAACATCAAAGACAAAGAAAAGAGGTTCATTGTCACTGAAAGGCATGTACGTCAAGCCTCTTCGGTCATTCGACAATGCTATAAATCGCTGGTAACGTGGCTTGATGTAGCCTTGAAGGTGAAGGCAACTGCTTTACATGAGAAAGTAAATGTTAATGCATTCAGAATGGCGTATACTAAGTTGCTGAGAGAAGATGATGATGGTTGGGTAAATAAAGCACTATTGTTAGAAAAAGTAAGGAAAGACACTAAGAAAGGACAAGCAACCATATACAGACAGTTTAAGGAGATTTCAAGTATGTTTGAGACCAAGAAAATAGGCATACGAGCATATGTGAAAATGAAAAATAAGGAGGAAAAACAATGACAAAAAAAGATACATACGAACATCAATACTTGGTGTTTAACGTAGCAGATGGCCCGAAAGTAATGAATGAATCCCTAAACACCTATGGGAAAGATGGATGGTATATGTCATCCCTGTTGACTGTTGGTGGTGGAGAACACATCGTAGTTTGGATGGTAAAACCAAATCTAGTGGTTGCACCAAATCCAGCAGAGGCTCATGCTAAGAAAGTAGCAAGTCTTTGGACAGGGGAAAGTGGTGACGAGTGAACGTACTAGCCCTAGATATCGAAACAAAAAACTACTCTCATGAAATAGGAGGGTGGGGAAACACTCACATGTTTCAGGTTTCAACGGTATGCACATGGGATGGAAGTACAGGAACTGTCTACATTGATGAACCAATATCGTCTATTAGGAAATCAAATGTAATAGTCAAACCACTATCTCAATTGAAGTTCGACTTAGATGAACATCGACAGAACGATGGTGTCCTACTAGGACATAACATCGTATCTTTCGATTTGGCTGTGTTGAAGAATGCAATGGATATCTATTGTATCAAAGAGTATCTCGATAAGAAAGCCTATATCGATACAAGTAGAATACTGAACAAGGAATACGGAGAAAGATATAGCCTATCTAACTTAGTTCACCATACTCTAGGAAGTGAGAAACTAATGGATAGTGCAGACGCACCTTTAGTTTGGAAGGCTGGCAGATACAGTGAAGTAGCAGACTATTGCCTCAAAGATTGCGAGTTGGTTTATGACCTATGGGTATATGGTAAAGAGAACAACATCGTGAAAGGGTTTTCCATAGAAGAAGAACAAATGAAAGAATTGGAGGTGAAGTGGTAAATGAGTCCTTGGGAATGGTTTGGATGGATTGTCTTTATCATCATCATTTCTCTTTTATTCTTCGCTGCTTTTGGCAACAGCAAATACACTGAGTCAAGCATTGAAGAATACATGGAGAACTTGATTGAAGATGAGCGTGTTCGCAGTGGCCCTCGCTAAAATCTGCTTTCAGTGTTCTAGGGAAACTATCCCTAGAAGAATAGAAGGTAGAGTAGTGGGTTCTTCTGAGACTTTGCACATTTGGCAGTGCAGAGAATGTAAAGCGTTGTGGTCTAGTGATTAATTTCACTAGGCCACCTCGCCTTTTTTTTGGTTTTTGAAATCGCTATTTTCAAAAATCTCCTGTTCACATAAAGTCGTAATTTATTTTTACCTCCTAGTGTGGAAACTACACTATATGATTCGAGTAGATGACCGATTAATAAAAGACGTAATAAATGCTGAAATAGAAATCAACCTTATGCCATTAGCAATAGGGATATCATTTCTCACCTTTGCTTGTATAGCATATCTAAGATGGCGGTATTCAGAATGAGCAAATCAAATTGTAAAATGTTTCTAAGATGTCTCAATGAGATATTTGATAATTGGGATGTAGGTTCAGATAATGAAAAGTGATTTTGATTTAGGTGTATGTCTCACTTGCGAGTGGATTAGACCTATTGTTTATTCAAGACAAGGCTGTTTCTGCACATATTGCGGAACATATGTTTAATTTTCTACTATTTTACCTGTCAAATAGGGGGTAAACAGAATCAAAAAAGTTGTAAATGTAGTTATTCAGTTTCCCAATGCCAACCACTCATCTGTTGAACATAATCACCGTATTTGTTCTGTATTCTCGTTATGTATTCAGGTAACTGTTCGTCATGTGTCATCCATGTGTCGAACCATGCTACATCCCAACTACTTCCTTCAGGTATCTCCCAAGTGTTGATGTCATCATGTATCAATGTGAATCTATCATCCTTAGCACAGTAGTCCCAAACTAAGTCAATCACATCTTGGTTCTTCTCTACGATTGTGACGCTTGTTACATCATCAGAGGCAAGAAGTGGAACGTTAATCATACCAACACCTAATCCAGCAATAAGAACATCACCACTCATCTTGTCCAACATCCATGAGTGTTCTTCATACTCTCTTGGCGTATCCTGCATGATGTTCAGTGCCGAGTCATTCTCTCCAAAGTGTTCAAACAGAACCGTGTATGTTCCGCTTGGTATACTTGCGTAATCTACATAGGTTTGCCAAGAAGGATGTCCTCTATGTGTAGTGCAATACATTATTGAGAACTTTCCAACTCTTCCTTCGGGTATTCCTGTAACTGTCCAACGCATAGTATCACACCGTCTCTAATGTAACTGTCAATGTAGTAGCACTAGTTGTGCCATCTGAGTTAGTAGCATCTGCATCTACATCGAAACTTATGTTATCTCCTGAATTAGCCAACATGAGATATCCACGACCACCTGAGTTGTGTTGAATCCTCACTACCTCACCAACACCGGAGGAAGTCGCATCTTGACTTGTTGAAGCAGTTCCTACTGTGCTAAGGTTATTGACAGCAGAAAATGTGTCTGTGTTGACAGATAGGTTCGAGATGTCCCATTGGAACGAGGTTGCTCCTGTCGCCCTAATGTATCCATAACATTTCAATTCTAAACGGCCATTGTTGTTGTTCAATGCTGCTTCATAATTAGGGCCATAATCCAAATCAACTGTAACTGCATTTGAACTGAAGTTCGAGCCATCCTCGTCAGTAACAGGGTTCTGACCCAAAGAACCGACAGCAATATTCTCAATCTCTAAGGCGTTATCGTAGTTGCCTGATGAAGTCGTAGCAATACTCACATTAGTTGGTGGATTTGCTGATGCTGCTTGCGTAGTTGCATTTGCTATGGATGAGTATGCTCCATTTCCTCCACTGTTGACAGCCCTGACTCGGAAGTAGTAGGTGGTTGATGCACTCAGTCCTGTTGCATTGTATGAGGTTAGACCAACGGTAGCCAACAGAGTCTGACCTGACATATTGGAGTTTGTCGAGCGATACACTTGGAATCCAGTCTCAGTTCCAGATGGGTTGTTCCATGATAGGTTGATTTGTGATGAGGATGCAGCAGTGGCAGATAGGCCAGTGACTTGTCCGGGCAATGTGAATCTATTTGCCTCACTTGAATAAGAACCCGCTCCATTGTCATCCACAGCCTGAACCCTGTAATAGTAGCGAGTTCCTTGAGAGAGACCTGTGTTATTGTAAGTAGTTCCTGTTAATCCGGTTGCTATATTTGAGAAACCGCTACCGGAAGAAGTAGACCTTTGAACGGTATATGTCACTGTGCCTGTTCCTGATACAGAGTTCCAACTTAGGTTAATCTGAGATGTAGAAGCAGTCGTGGCACTCAATCCGCTTGGTGCTGCTGGTAAGGTGATTAATGGAATACGGAACAAATCATCAGTATCTTGGTCAGCATAGTAGATATATGACCAATCATCATCAAACCAAACACCTGAGAGAGTAGCAGCATCAGAGGTTAAGGCATCTGAAGAAGAATGGAAACTAGCAGTTGTTATGTCCCATGATGTTGATAGATTGTATTTATGCATCTTATCACTGCTGATATCAACTACAACGAAAGCATCTCCATTACTCTCAAAATGAACTCCACCCGCTACTGGAACTTTACTTGAGTAATCAAACTCCCCCGTAAATGTGGCAGTGGATAGGTCGTGAGCAGTAGACATTGTATATTGGTATATTTTATCGGCTGAACCTGATGACGGTGAGTATCCTACAACATAGACCTCCGTTCCATCGTCTTTTACATGACCCCCATACACATTGCTAATCTTAGTGCTTGTATTCAAGTTACTTTGAGCAGACCCTCCTGTTCCTAAATCCCAAGCAGTTGATAGATGAAAGCAGTTAACATTGCTAGTAGACCTTCCAAAAGAGTATACTCTAGTTCCACCACCTGCAACAGAAACACCTCCTATGAGACCCTGTGGTGGATTGACATCCAAGTTATTTGATGAAGAACTGCTTACTGTAACTCCTGAGTTAATTGTGAATGCTGTTGATGCTTGATATTCTATTATGAAGTCATCTAGTGTTCCTACCATAGAGCCAGCAACAAAAACAGTTCCATCATCTTTGAATACGATACCACCTATGTATGTAGATAGGTTTCCCAAATTGTATGTTTGGTCTCTGTCTGATGTCCCAAGACCTGATAGAGACTTAGACCAAATAGCAGGGTCAGGAGTTGCATTTTCAGTTTCCAACTGCTGGATAGTCCCAATCAGTCCCGTCATATACAATGCAAATCACCCGATGTATATCCATGTGTTAGTAGCAACCGAGATGTATGTCCTCGCTGTCTCATCTGCCATTGCAGCATGGGATGTCCATCCTGTTGCTATCGAGTTACCTGTTCCTAGAGTCGGAGTCGCTGAACCACCTGTGTTGTTGATAACGACATACTGTTGTCCTGACTCGGCATAGTTAGGAAGGGCTAGTGTTCCACCTGTCCAGTAGACTGTCTTCCCTGAGTCTGCATCTGCGAGAGTTGTGTTAGATGATACTGACTTGATGACAGTCTTGTATCCTTGAATAGTTCCAGCAACAACCAAATTCGTCCCATCAAATGTCATGTTTGCTTCTGCATTCATTGCATCTGTGCCTGTTGCCGTTAGGACTCTATTGTTAGAGCCGTTAGCCATAAAGTCAGATACATCAACTGAGATTGCATCTGCTGCTACATCTATTCCAGTTCCAGCACCAATGTTTAGTGTAACACCACCACTAGTGCCTCCACCAGTCAAACCATTTCCTGCGGTTACACCTGTGATATCTCCTGAGTTGTTGGTGAAGGAGAGATTGCTTTGCATGTATGACTCAAGAACAGATACATCCATTCTTTTCAATACACCAGCATCACTGAGAACTAACTCATCAGTTGATGCTAAACCACTTGTGAGTGCAGTCGCACCCGTTATGTCAGAGACTGAGAAATTCATATCATCAACAACGAAATCCATATTGTTGTTGGCATCATCATAAGTAACGGAAATCCTTGTTTTAGTTCCACCAGTTGCTACTAGTGGCCCTGCTATGTCCTGAACTTGTTCATTGGATAACTGCGTATCTGTGTTAGTGGTGAAAGTTAGGTTGTTCTGCATGTATGTCTGCAACACAGATGTATCCATCCTCTTTAGTGTTCCAGCATCACTTATGACAAACTCATCTGTCGATGCAAGCCCGCTTGTTAGAGCAGTTGCTCCTGTGATATCTGATACAGAGAAGTTCATATCATCTACAACGAAATCCATGTTGTTATTCGTGTCATCATAGGTTACTGAGATTCTAGTCTTAGTGCCACCTGTTGCTACCAATGGCCCTGCGATATCTTGCACTTGCTCAGTAGACAGTTGCGTGTTAGTATCCGTAGATGCGATTGTTAATGTTCCTGCTGAATCATCGTAGGTTACACTCACGTTTGAACCCGCAGTAACTACTCCCGCTACATAATCCTCGACTTGTTCCTGTGATAGTTGAGTGTTAGTATCGGTAGCAGCAATCGTGAGAGTCCCTGCTGCATCGTCATATGTTTTACTAATGTTAGAACCTGCAACAATTAACCCATTTACATAATCTTCAACCTGCTCTTGAGAAAGTTGGGTATTCGTGTCTGTCGAAGCAATAGTGACAGCACCGCCACTTTCACTTATAGTGACATTACTACCTGCGGTAAATGCTAGAGTCTCACTACTTCCTAGTGTATTACCACCAGCAGTTACTGTTCTAACAGCAGTTATGTATGAACCCAAGTCACTTATCTGAGATTCGGTAATTGACAGTGCTGCTTGATGTTGTGTGACACTTCCCTCAGATATCCTACCATTAGCGAATGTCCCTGAAGTAATTTTACTTGTAGCAAGGTTTGGTATTCTATCTGTTCCTAATGTTCCGCTAGTAATCTTAGAAGCAGCCAAATTAGGTATATGAGATGCAGATAGATTTGCTGTTATATCACCAGCAGAAGACAATGCTATACCTGATGATGCGGATACGGCTACTGTTCCTGATGCATTTGGAAGTGTGATTGTCCTGTCTGCTGTTGGGTCAGTTATTGTTAGAGTTGTCTCATTAGCATCTGATGTTGCTCCTTCAAACACTATTGCGTTGGCTGCTTCCATTGTCACTGTGTTTACAGTGGTTGTCGTTCCTGCTACATTCAAGTTAGGAACAAGTAGTGTTCCTGTGCTTGGGTTGTATCTCAAAGCACCAGTGTCATCCAGTAGGCCGTTTGACTCATTGTGAAACACAACAGGGAAGTTTGTGTTTGCTGTGCTGTCTGATACCGTGACTGTCGATGCTAATGTAGCAGTAGAAGCATTACCGCTTGTGTTTTGGTTGCCAGCAGTGTTAACTCCGGGCAGATTTATGTTTGCACTTCCGTCAAAACTAACACCACCAATATTCCTTGCAGTCTCTAGTGCTGTTGCAGTAGCAGCATTTCCACTTGTATCTGCGGCATTGTTTGGTATATCTCCTGAAGCCAAGTTGTATGAGCCGGATACTGTCAATCCACCAGTTATCGCTACATTTCCTGAGCCTACGTTCAGTCCCAAGTTAGCATTGCCTGATGTCTGTATTGTTCCACCTGTCCCAGTAGAAATAATTCTAACATCATAATCATCACTTGATGGTGTTTTGATGTCGAGGAAGCCACCTGCATCACCCGATAATTCAATTGACCCATATCCGCTTGCTGTTGGGTTATTTAGAACCAAAGAGTTTCCATTGAATGTCAGATTCGCCTCTGCGTTCATCGCATCTGTTCCAGTAGCAGTGAGAATCCTATTATTTGCACCGTTGGTCATAAAATCCGAGACATCTACACTAAATGTCGTGCTTGATAAATCCAAACCTGTGCCAGCAGAATACTCTGTATTTGTGTCTGTGGATGCAATGGTAACTGCTCCACCTGATTCTGAAATAGTTACATTGCTTCCTGCTGTAAACGCTAATGTTTCAGTAGAACCTAATGTGTTTCCTCCTGCTGTTACGGTTCTAAATGTATTAGTATCTGCGGTCATGTCATCAACAACGAGGTCAATCGTGCCATCTCCATCTTGATACGTTGCACTTATTCTAGTCTCGGTGTTACTACTAAACATCGCACCTACTATATCCTGCACTTGCTCTGTCGATAGTTGGGTATCAGAAAGAGAAATAGTGCCGTTACTAGAGGGGATTGTAAGACTACTTATTGAATTGCCATCACTACCAACAAAAGACAGAGTTGCACCATTTGATGCTGCTGCTCCTGTTACTACTCTAAAGTCATTGGAAGTTGCCCCTTGCAATTCAATGCTATTAGCAAGTGTTTTATTTCCAGTAGTATCCAAATCTATTGTTCCATCACCATCTTGATATGTTACTGAGATTCCTGTTTCGGTATTGCTACTAAACATTGCTCCAACTATATCTTGAACCTGTTCGTTGGAAAGTTGTGTGTTGGTGTCTGTTGCTGCAATAGTTACTGTATCACTAGTAGCATTCGTTGTTATAGTGACATTCGAGCCACCTGCAAGAGTTAGTGTATCAGTTGCTGAATCGGCTGCAACAGTTGTTTGTCCACTTACTGCTACATTACTGAAAGCATTCTGATTATTCTCTCCACCTGCACCTGCTGCTACCCAAGTAAATCCACCTGATGCAGAATCAAAACTTAGTAGATAGTTATCCACAGCAGTATTTGTTGCATTCAAATGAACTTCATCTATTGAAGCATCAGCCAGTTGTGCGCTATCAATTGCATCATCAGCCATCAGAGCATTCGTTATTTGGTCATCTGCTATCTTAGCCGTTGTGATAGCGTCATCAGCAATTCTTGCGGTTGCGAAAGTTCCTGATGTAATCTTAGATGCTGCTAGGTTTGGTATATCAGAAGCAGATAGATTTGCACTGAATGTCTTACCTGATAGAGAAAGACCCGTTCCAGCAGCCAAATGTTGAGTGACGTTTGATTCAGCGATTCTTGCATCTGCAAAAGTTCCTGATGTTATTTTGCTAGTAGCAAGACTTGGTATCCTTGCAGTGCCTAGTGTTCCACTAGTAATTTTAGAAGCCGCTAAGTCCGGTATATCGCTTGCTGAAAGTCCATCGTCTAGTATGTTTATCTCTGCTAAGGAAGCAGTGATACCTAGATTCGTCAAAGCATTTCCTTGCTGAGTAGAGGTAAGTCCTTGAGTATTAACATCCACTCTCAACCTATTTCCTAATGATGTAGCGGTTGTTGTGGAGAAGGAAGCATCGTCACCAAGAGCAGCAGCAAGTTCATTCAAGGTATTGAGAGCAGATGGTGCTGAATCTACTAGACCTGAAACCTCTGAATCTACATATGCCTTTATCGACTGTTGACTAGCGGCAGCAGTTGCGCTGTTTGAACTCATGTCGTCTTCGTCTAATAGTGTCAACTGAGTGTTGGTATCTGTGGATACGAAGTCGAGTTTACCATTGGTATCATCATATGTAACAGCGATATTGGTCTCTGTATTGCCACTGACCATTGCCCCGATTATATCCTGCACTTGTTCAGTGCTGAGTTGAGTATTCGTATCTGTCGAGGCAATTGTAAAGTTCGGATAAGTGCCGCTAACACTCACATTAGAACCCGCAGTTAAAGCAACAGTTTGGTCGGGACTTGAGTTTGTTATTGTTAGAGAACCACCTGCATCATCATAATTTACTGA
>MDSW01098215.1_pt1 | contig 13257 bp, 12 predicted proteins | sample 811171 | NCBI WGS metagenome assembly MDSW01 (sample SAMN05326641, study PRJNA326480) | marine metagenome | isolation source: seawater | place: Atlantic Ocean: North West | collected 2012 | reverse complement strand
GTATGGTGGAATTGGTAGACACGCTAGACTTAGGATCTAGTGCCGTGAGGCGTGGGGGTTCGACTCCCTTTACCCGCACAAATTTAGCAAGCGTTAAGCTTGCTTTTTTGTTTTAAACAACTTATTAATAATATTATAAATAAGTGTATTTTTGTTCTCCCTTTTAATTAATTATATATGAAAATTACTCAAAGTAAAGAAAAAGACTTGTCAGCTAAATTAATAGTTGATGTTACAATTGATGATTATAATGAAAAAGTGTTACAGACTTTAAATGATTATAGAAAGAAAGCTGTAATTCCTGGTTTTAGAAAAGGTAAAACACCAATGACTATAATTAATAAGAAATACAGATCCTCTGTTGTTGTAGAAGAGGTTAATAAAATAATTCAGGACGCATTATATAAATATATTTCTGAAAATAAAGTAAGAGTATTAGGTTCTCCAATACCTTTAGATAATAACAAAATTGATTGGGAAAATTCTCAGGATTTTAAATTTGAATATGAGATAGCTTTAGCTCCTGATTTTGATGTTAAAATATCTAAAAAAGATAAATTAATATATTATAAAATAAATCCTGATAAAAAAATTATAGAATCTTATTGTATTGATATTGCTAAGAAATATGGTAAGATGACTAATCCAGAAAAGTCAAAAGATGGTGATTTGGTTTTTTGTTCTATTCATCAACTAGATATGAATGGTGATATTATAGCAGAAGGAGTGACAAATGAAGCTACTGTTTCAATGGATTTTATTAAAGATGATAAGATTAAGAAAAAATTTATTGGTGTTAAAAAAGATGATGTAATTATCTTAGATGTTTTAAAAGGTTTTCCTAATCAGGTAGATTTAGCTTCTATGTTAAAAATTTCACAGGAAGAATTAAAAAATCTTAATCATAAAGATTTTAAATTTATTGTCAAAAATGTAAATAGACTAAATCCAGCAGAATTAGATGTGGATTTATTTAATAAAATTTATGGCGTTGGTGAAGTTAGTAATGTCAAAGAATTCAGAGAACGAATTAAAAAAGATTTGGAGAATCAGTTTATCACTGAAAGCGATAGAATGTTAAAAAATGATGTTGTGAAATATTTTATTGATAAATTAAAATTAAAATTACCAGATGAATTTTTAAAAAGATGGTTATTAAATACTTCAGAACAACCACTTACAAAGGAAAAGATAGAATTAGAGTATGATCTTTATTCAAAGGGATTGCAGTGGCAATTAATTGAGAATAAAATATTAGAAAATTATAATATTAAAGTGACGCAAGAGGATGTTATTAATCACACTAAAAAATTAATTGGTATACAAATGAAACAATATGGTCAGCCTGATGGTGATGATAAGCAATTAACTGACATCGCAAATAATATTATTAAAGATGAGAAAGAAAAAAAGAAAATTTATGATCAAATTTTTGATGAAAGAACATTAAATATTTATAAAGACAAATTCAAATTAATAGAAAAAATTATTTCTTATGATGATTTTGTTAAATTAGCATCACAAAAACAATAAAAAAATTATTATGGATTATGGAAAAGAATTTGTTAAATATGCCACACAGCATAAGGGTATAAATAGTTTACATATAGATAAATTTACGTCAATTTATGGGAATTATATTTCACCGACAATAATTGAGGAAAGACAAATGAATGTTGCAAGTATGGATGTTTTTTCTAGACTTATGATGGATAGAATTATTTTTCTAGGTGTTCCTATTAATGATTATGTTGCTAATATAATTCAGGCTCAGTTATTATTTTTAGAATCTGTGGATGCCGAAAAAGATATTTTAATTTATCTAAATTCTCCAGGAGGAGGTGTTTATGCTGGTTTAGGTATTTATGATACAATGCAATATATAAGTCCAGATGTGTCAACCACATGTACAGGTATGGCTGCTTCAATGGGAGCAGTGTTGTTATGTGCAGGAGCTAAAGGAAAGAGAACAGCTTTAAAACATTCAAGAGTTATGATACATCAACCGCTTGGGGGCGCACAAGGGCAGGCTTCTGATATAGAAATTACTGCAAGAGAAATTCAAAAATTAAAGAAAGAATTATTTGAGATTATTTCTGAACATTCTGGAAAATCATATGATGAAGTGTGGAAGGATAGTGATCGTGATTATTGGATGACTGCAAATGAAGCTAAAGATTATGGTATGATTGACGAAGTACTTCAAAGAAAGAAATAATGTCAAAAGATGAACATATTGTATGTTCTTTTTGTGGAAAGAATAAGCAAAACACAAATTTATTAATAGCTGGAAATACTTCTCATATTTGTGATTCTTGCATAGAACAGGCGAGTCAGATTTTGAAGGAAGACTCTATAAATCACAAAGAAATTTCTTCAAAAGAATTTAGACTATTAAAACCCAAACAGATTAAAGATTATTTAGATGATTTTGTAATTGGTCAGGATGAGGCAAAGAAAGTGATATCAGTGGCTGTTTATAATCATTACAAAAGAATAGTACAGCCAGATACAACAGGTAATGATGTAGAAATAGAAAAATCTAATATAATTATGGTTGGAGGAACAGGTACTGGAAAAACTCTAATAGCACGATCTATTGCAAAACTCTTAGATGTGCCTTTTTGTATTGCTGATGCAACAGTATTAACAGAAGCTGGTTATGTAGGTGAAGATGTTGAAAGTATTTTAACTCGTTTATTACAAGCTTCAGATTATAATATTCAGAAAGCTCAGAGAGGTATTGTTTTTATTGATGAAATTGATAAAGTAGCTAGAAAAAGTGATAATCCTTCTATTACTCGTGATGTTAGTGGAGAAGGTGTTCAGCAAGCAATGCTTAAACTTTTAGAGGGGACAATGGTTAATGTGCCACCACAGGGAGGAAGAAAGCATCCAGATCAAAAGATGATAACTTTAGACACAAAAGATATATTGTTTATCTCCGGAGGAGCATTTGATGGAATTCAAAATTGTATTTCATCTAGAATTAATACGCGTTCAATTGGATTTAAGTCTAGTGAAGATAATTTATTTAATGCAGAAAATATTTTACAATATGTTTCTCCTCAAGATTTAAAAACTTTTGGATTAATTCCAGAGCTAATAGGTAGAATGCCTATATTAACATATTTAAAGCCATTAGACAAACTAGCATTAGAACGTATATTAATTGAGCCAAAGAATGCTTTGATTAAACAATATATTAAATTATTTGATATGGATGGGGTAGTTTTGTCTTTTGATAAAGGTGCTATTAAGATGATAGTTGAGAAAGCAATGGCATTTAAATTAGGTGCAAGAGGATTAAGATCAATATGTGAGGTTGTAATGTTGGAAGCTATGTTTGAATTTCCATCAGATCCTAAAAAAATAGAACTTAAGATAACAGCTGATTATGTTAAGACACAATTATGCGACATGTCTTTAGAAAAATTAAAAGTTGCTTAATTAAGTATTACTGGATATATATTCCCTTCTATAATGATGTCAATATTGCAATCACATAGACCTACTCCATAATTTATGGTTCTATCAGAATAACCATTTGGTGAGATTATAGTTTCACCACTATTAATAACACAGTTAGTTTTAGAAATACAATCTAATTCAATATTTAAATTTTTTGTAATTATTGCAGAAAATGAATTATTGTTAACTCCAATTCCATTAGCATTGCCTGATAATGTATAGATATCGTCGTATATATCATATGTATTACTTCCAGCAATTAATTCTTTTTCAATATTAGAAGACCAGTTAATAATTCCATTTTCAGTAGTAATACTTGCATCTACAACTTCAATTTCATAATATATATTTCCTTGATTATTTACGCCTTTATTTGTTATTATTCTTTCTCCTTGTACTAGATTATTATTGATATAGTAATTTTCAAAAGTTGTAGTAGTTCTAGAAAAAGACGTTCTATACTTTCCATTATATAAATTTATAATTTTACCTTGTCGCAATTTTCCAGCAAACAAGCAATTTTCAGATCCAAAGTCAATAATTAATGTGTCTATATCAGTTGTGTCTACGTTTATTAAGCTATATTCTGGACACCCCTTAATTTGGGAATTTTCTAAATAACCTTGTTCAATAATCATGCCAATATCATTAAATATCTGCTCTGCTAGTAAATGATCTTGAGAAGCTTGTATGCTTGTAAGTTCTGGATTAATAATTACATTTTCATCTTTGCAAGCAAAGAAAATAACACATATAATTATAAAAGAGTAAATATTATTATTCATATTAGGTTTTTTTGTAAATCTACTTATTTTTTTCTAAAGTTATAAAATCATAATTATATGCATGTGTTTCATCAGCTAAGTGTTTTTGAATAGTTATTTCTTTCCATTTTTTATTGAGTATTGGGAAAAAAGTATCTCCATTAAACCTATGGTAAATTCTAGTTAAATAAATTTTGTCAACAATATCTTTTTGAAGAGCTAATTTATATATTTCTCCCCCGCCAATAATAAATACTTCTTTCTCTCCATTTTTTTTTGCAAAGCTTAATGCTTCTTCAATAGAGTTTGTTACAAAAGCACCCTCACATTTGTAGTTTAATTGTCTTGTTACAATAATATTTACTCTCTTAGGTAATGGCCTAAATTTATGTGGTATTGATTCAAAGTTCTTACGACCCATTATAATATGATGACCAGTGGTGGTGTCTTTAAAGAATCGCATATCATTTGGTAAATGCCAGATAAGATTATTGTTCTTACCAATAACATTATTTTCAGATACAGCAACTATTAAGGAGACTTTCATATTAATATTTTTTAACCTTATAATTTATATTTCTATTATGTAAGTAATTTTCAATATAATGAAAATGATTACCTAGGTATTCAGGAGGAGATATGCCTATTTTATTGTATTTACCATCTAGAATTAGATTTGCAACAGCGGTACATGTAAAGCCTGTTGTTCTAGCCATAGATATAGTATTTTCCTCATATCTATCTAATAAGTTATATTCGTATGTGGTTTCTTTTTCTTTTTCTTTTCCTTTAATGATAATGCGCATAATTGTAAAATCTCTATCACCTTTTTTCATTTCCCATTTTGGAAAAAGTAATTTTGAGGTCAAATCAATAGGTCGAATTTTAGTATTATTTATTTCAATTTCATCATATGAAAAGAAACCACTTTCACGTAACACCTTTATATATTCAATACAGCCAGGATAACGTAAAGTTTTTTCAATCATATTAGGAATATGAGGCATTGTATGAATCAAGCTTCTTAGTCCGTCAGAATTCCAACTTTCTAGCGTGCCTATTTCATCAAATTCTATATTTTCCGTGTCTGAAAGAGCTTCTTTTGTAATAATATTACCATTTTGAATAAACCTTGCAGGTCGGATATATTCTTCAATAACATCAATAGGAGAAAATACTGCTTGATATTCATAAGGCCATTCTCTTCTTTCAGGAAGACCACCTACGTAGCATTCATAATCTGTAATATCCATATTATTGTTGTGATAACCTAAGATGATATTCCCCATGCCTGGAGCAACCCCACAATCCATTACAGCAATAACTTTGTTTGATTTTGCTAAACTATCTAATCCAAATGGATCTTCTGGATAGAATGATATATCTACTATATTTTTACCAGCTTCAATTACATTTTTCATCATTTTGTAACCCATAAAGCCAGGAACAGCACCAATAACTAAATCAAAATCTTTAATAATACTTTTCAGATTATTACTATTAGATATATCTGAGTATATTTTTTTAATCCCAGTCAACTTTTTTAGGTGTTTTTTTGAAATATCTACAGATGTCACATCATGTTTTTTAGATAAATCTTTAGCTATTACGCTACCCACTAAACCTGCTCCTAAAACAATTATTTTAGCCATTATATTGCTACTTTTCCTTTAATATGAGGGTGATACTCATAATTAGTTAGTTCAAAATCATCAATACTAAAATCAAATATATTTTTAATTTTCTTATTGATTTGCATAATAGGTAGTTTTTTACATTTTCTAGAAAGTTGTAGTTTAGTTTGCTCAAGATGATTGGTATATATATGAGCATCACCTAGCGTGTGTATAAAATCACCATTTTTAAGATTGCAAACTTGAGCTATCATCATCGTAAGCAGAGCATATGAGGCAATATTAAAAGGCACTCCAAGAAATATGTCAGCACTTCTTTGATAAAGTTGACATGAAAGTTTACCATTTGCTACATAGAATTGAAAAAAAGCATGACATGGAGGTAGAGCCATATTTTTAATTTCACCTACATTCCATGCGCTGACAATTATTCTTCTACTATCAGGATTTTTTTTCAGTGTATTTATTACTTCTTTAATTTGGTCAATGTGACCTCCATCTGGTGTTGGCCAACTTCTCCATTGGTAACCATAAACATGCCCAAGATCACCATTTTCATCTGCCCATTCATCCCATATGCTCACTCCATTATCTTTTAAATATTTAATATTAGTTTCTCCTTTTAAAAACCAAAGTAGTTCATGAATGATTGATTTTAGATGAAGTTTTTTAGTAGTAATGCATGGAAAGCCATCAGACAAATCAAAACGCATTTGGTGACCAAAAATACTTTTTGTTCCTGTTCCTGTTCTGTCTTTTTTATCCGTGCCTTCTTCCATCACACGTTTCATTAGATTTAAATATTGTTTCATTTATTTTATATTAATTCTTTTTACTACTTCACCATTATCATATACATAAAATAGTAGTCTGTTATTTGTTTCTTTAATATTTCTACCTAATATATCTATAACTCTAATAAGCTTTTTATTGTTATGATACTCGTAAATAGCTGTTGGTTGGTTGATTATGCCATTGATATCATATTTAGAAAAAAACTTCCATATTTCTACAGATGCATTAATGTCATAATTTGTTATACCGTTATTATTTGAAAAATTACTACCTGGCCAAGTATGACCCCCGTTAATAATTTTTAGATGTTCAATTTCTACTCTATTTATTCCATTTTTCCAAGTATAATGTTCTACTGTACTACTATCATTTAAATTAACATTTGCTATTTGTGTAAGAACACTTTGGGTATCGCATTGATTATAATTTACCCAATAAGATAAAATATCTGGAATAGATTCTATTCCAGGCTTACCATAGTAGATTGAACTACTATCTGCAATTCCATGTATGTGCAGAACAGGAGTTGAATGCGTAGGATTACAATTATTCAGCATATAAGATATATATGATCCTGCAACAGGAGCTATAGCTGCTATTTTATCTGAAAGTTCACATGCTAGTCTATAACTCATGTATGCTCCATTAGACATTCCAGTACTATATACTCTTTTTGAATCAATATTGTACTCTGAGGACAAACTATCTAGTAGCACAGAAATAAAATGTATATCATTAACGGAAGTTCCTAACTGACCTACGTTCCAATGCGTTTCTCCTGAACTATTTAATAGTCCTTGAGGATGAATAATAATAAAATTTGCTGTATCAGCTATTGACCTGAAATCAGCATGCCACATTGCAATAGCTGATGTGCCTGTTAATCCATGAAAGTTAAAAACTAATGGAGTAGGTTGTGAAGAATTGTATATTGCTGGTATATAGGTTGTATATTTCCGATATAAATTATCATGTATTATACTATCATTTATTATTTGTTGTCCAAAAGTAAAGTGATAAATAACAGAAAATAATAGTATTAGATTTTTTTTCATAAGATCATGCCAACAATAACTGCAGTAAATAGAGAAGCTAATGTTCCTCCTATTAATGCTAGAATTCCTAATTTAGATAAATCTGCACGTCTTTTTGGTGCAATTGCACCAATACCTCCAATTTGTATGCCAATTGATGAAAAATTAGCAAATCCACAAAGGATATATGTAGCGATAATAATAGATTTTTCTTCAAAAAATTTTCCTGCTTCTTTCATTTCCCCTAATGAAAGATAAGCGACAAATTCATTTAGAACTGTTTTTTCTCCTAACAACTGTCCAACTAAAAACATATCTTCCTTGCATACTCCCATAAGCCAAACAATCGGGGCTCCTATATAACCTAGCAACATATTTAAAGATAATTCTGAATATCTCGTGTTTTGTGCAATCCATAGATTTAGAGTAGACCAATCTCCTATTTTAAATAATATGTAATTACCCATTGAAACCAACCCGATAAATACTAATAGCATTGCGCCAACATTTATAGCTAGTTTAAGTCCATCATATGTTCCGTTTGAGATAGCTTCTAGAGCATTAGCGCCAATATCATTCTGAGATATTTCTAACTTTTCTTCAAAGTTCTCTTTTTCAGGCAAAAGAATTTTTGATGCTATAATTGCAGCAGGTGCAGACATTACAGAAGCCGCTAATAAATGTTTGGCAAACATAATTTGTTGAGTAGGGTCATCTCCACCTAAAAAACCAATATATGCAGCTAGTACTCCTCCAGCGATTGTTGCCATCCCTCCACTCATAAGACAAAGCATTTCAGACATTGTCATTTTATTAAGATATGGTTTTATGAGTAACGGTGATTCTGTTTGACCTAAAAAAATATTACCTGCTGCAGCAACACTTTCTGGTCCAGAAAGCTTCATGATTCTTTTCATACACCAAGCAAAGACATAAACTATTTTTGGAATAATTCTCCAATAATAAAATAATGAAGTAAGAGCTGAGAAAAATATGACAGTAGGAAGAATCATGATTGCAAAATTTGCAAGAGGAGATTCTATAACACCAGAAGAAAAAGATTTAAATAGAAACACAGTTCCATCTTGGGTAAAAGAAATAACTTTAGCAAAGATTTTACCTATAAATTCAAATATTGAAGAAATAAAAGGAGCTTTTAAAATTAATAGTGCAAAAATAAATTGTACAAGCAATCCTTTTAAAACTAATTTCCAGTTAATATCTTTTTTATTAGTACTAAATAAGAAAGATATTAATAATAAGGAAAGTATGCCTAAAAGACCTTTGCTAATAGATTCTATTGAAATACCTTGTGATTGAATAGGAGAGATTTTTTCGCCTCTTTTAAATGAAAAATTAATATTACTTTCATTTAAAATTAATTGTTTGTCAGATATTTTTACGTTGTAATTTCTAATAGTATCTGAGGGTAAATTATAATGTAAAGAGAGGGTGGAATCTTTAAGAAACCATTTTCCAGTAGCATACAATGAAATAGCTGACAACTCATATTTAAATGTTCCTGAAGAATTTAAGATAAGGAAATCTCCTTCAGTAATTGGTTTTAGGTTTTTTTTGCTAGAATTTTCTTTATTTAAAATACTATCAAAGAACCATTTTCCAGTGATATTATTTGCTTGTAGAGAGTTAAAGAAGAATAAAATGATAATAGGAAATAATATTTTTTTCATTTATTTAGATTTTCTTCTATTTATCTCGTCTCTTATTTTAGATGCTTTTTCATAGTTTTCTTGATTAATAGCTTCTTCAAGTATTCTTTTTAATTTATCAAGGCTAAAAGATGAAATGTTTTTCTTTGATTTACTTTTATCAAGTTCTTTTTTTAAAACAGGCTTATTTGCTTGTGTAGATTGAGAAATTATACCCGCTCTAACTAAAATATCTTCATGTGTAAATATAGGACATTCATACCTGATTGCGAGTGCAATTGCATCTGAGGTTCTAGCATCTATTACAATTTCTTCTTTGTTAATAGTATGCTTACAATGAAAAGATGCATGAAATATACCTTCAATTAAAGTATGTATAATTACTTTTTTAATTGTGATATTATATTTTTCTCCAAATTCTTTGAACAAGTCATGGGTTAAAGGCCTTTCTCTATCTTGATTTCCTTCTAACGCAACAGCAATAGATCTAGCCTCACACCATCCAATAACTATAGGTAATTGTCTTTTGCCTAAGGTTTCATTAAGTAATAAAACATAAGCATTGTTTTGAGAATCGCTTTGTCTGATAGCAGCAATATCTAATTGTACTAAATCCAAGATTAGGTATTTATTTTTTGTATTTCTTCAATTATTTTTGGAACAACTTCAAATGCATCACCTACAATTCCATAATCTGCTGCTTTAAAGAAAGGAGCTTCTGGGTCTGTATTTATTACAACTATTACTTTAGATGAATTAACACCTGCTAGATGCTGTATAGCTCCTGAAATCCCAATCCCAATATATAAATTTGGCGCTACTACCTTTCCAGTTTGCCCTACATGTTCACTATGAGGTCTCCATCCTATATCTGAAACAGGTTTCGAACATGCAGTTGCGGCTCCTAATAAATCAGCTAATTTTTCTATCATTTCCCAATTTTCAGGCCCTTTTAAACCTCTACCAGCAGAAACAATTATTTCTGCTTCTGATAAAGCAATTTTACCTTTTGCTTTTTCTTGGCTTTCAATGATAATATTTTCCTCACTAATAGATTCTATTAATTCAATTTTTGGATTACATGTATTCTTAATAACCTTATATGAATTAGGAGAGATAGAGATAATACATTTATCAGTTGTTAATTTTACTTTCTCAATTGCTTTAGAGGAAAAGCTAGTTTTTTTTACAGTAATAGGCTTAATGCTTAATGGGGTTGATATTACATTACTTATAAATCCATATTTTAATTTTGCAGATAGCCTAGGAGCTATCATTTTGGAAGTATAGCTGTTTGAGAAAATATATACTTGAGTGTTGTCTCCTAATTTTGCAAAATCTATTACAGCTGCTTTACTATCTTCTTTTTTTAAGTTTGGGTAAGACAAAATTTTACTTGCTCCATATTCACCTAATTTAGTTAATTCTTCGTTAGTTACTTTTCCTAAGGAAATAGCTGTAACGCTTGATCCAAGTAATTTTGCAGTCTCATATGCATATGAGACTGCTTCAAAAGTGCTTTTTTTGAATAATCCATTCCAATTTTCGGTATATACTGTTACTGACATTTATATTTTTTGTTTTAAATAACTTTTGCTTCATTTTGTAATAAATTGATAAGTTCTTTCACATTTTCAGAATCTATTAATTTACATGATTTTTTTCCCAGTGGTTTTTCAAAACTTATTGACATACTAAGTTTATCATTGTTAGTCGCTTCAATTACTGTTAGAGGCTTGGATCTAGCTTGCATTATTCCTCTCATATTTGGGATTCTGAGTTCAGATTCTTCTACTAGCCCTTTTTGTCCTCCAATTACTAATGGTAATTTTGTTGAAACAGTTTCTTTCCCTCCACGGACTTCTCTAATTAAAGAAACCTTTTCTTCAAATAGATTTAATCCAATACAAGCATTTATAAACGGAAGTTCTAGTATTTCAGCAATCATTCCAGGAACAGCGCCACCATTATAATCAATAGATTCTCTTCCTGCAATTATTAAATCAGCAGGATTTTCTTTTAGATAATTAGCAATCTCAATTGCAACAGAATAACTATCAGTGGGTTTTTTACTAATTCTAATAGCATTATCAGCTCCAATTGCTAAAGATTTTCTTATTACTGGCTCTGTATTTTCTTCACCTACTGATATTACAGTAACATTTGCTCCAAGTTTTTCTTTAATCATCATTGCTTTTGTAAGTCCAAATTCATCATAAGGATTAATTACAAATTGAACCCCGTCAGTATCAAATTTAGTATTGTTATCAGTAAAGTTGATTTTGGATGTAGTATCAGGCACACTACTTATACACACAACAATATTCATTATTTTTTCTTTTAAATTAAAGTTATACAAAGTTAATAAAAAAGAGAATAAAATAATACACCAATTTAAATATAAAATATATTAAGAAATCCATAATCTTCCTAGATATATATGTTGTTTTTATATAAAAAGAGTATTTTTGCGCACATTTTAAAAATAAATAATAACAAAAAAATAAATTAAATGGAAATTATTGTAAAATTTTTACCTTGTTTTGGAATTCTAGCATTGGGCTTTGTATTTTGGAAGAATTCTTGGGTTTCTAAACAAGATGAGGGTAATGAGAAAATGTCAAGAATTGCTAAGAATATTGCTGATGGAGCCATGTCTTTTCTAAAAGCAGAATATAAGATACTTTCAGTTTTTGTAATAGCAGTTGCAGTTCTATTATTTTTTAAAGGTAGTTCAGAAGAAGGTTCTAACGGTATGGTGGCAGTCTCTTTTATTATAGGTGCAATATGTTCAGGTTTAGCTGGCTTTATAGGCATGAAAGCAGCTACAAAAGCTAATGTAAGAACTACAAATGCTGCTCAATCATCATTAGGAAATGCCTTAGAAGTTGCATTTGCTGGTGGTGCAGTTATGGGTTTAGGAGTTGTAGGATTGGGAGTTTTAGGATTGAGTAGTTTATTTATGATTTATAGTGGACAAGGATGGGAACTAAATGAGGTTTTAAATGTACTTTCAGGTTTTTCATTAGGTGCTTCTTCCATTGCTTTGTTTGCTAGAGTAGGTGGAGGTATTTATACTAAAGCTGCTGATGTAGGAGCAGATTTAGTAGGAAAAGTTGAAGCAGGAATTCCAGAAGACCATCCATTAAATCCTGCAACAATTGCAGATAATGTAGGGGATAATGTAGGGGATGTAGCAGGAATGGGAGCGGATCTTTTTGAATCTTACGTTGGCTCAATTATTGGAACTATGGTACTAGGAGCAGTTTATGCAACATTACCAGAATTTCAAGGTTCTTTTGATGGTTTAGGAGCAGTATATTTACCATTAGCTTTAGCGGCTGTAGGTATTGTAATGTCTATTATTGGTACATTTTTTGTAAGAGTTAAAGATGGTGGTTCTCCACATACAGCATTAAATATTGGTGAATTTGGTTCAGCTGGTTTAATGTTGATAGCTTCTTTTTTTATAATTAATGCAATGCTTCCAGAAACTTGGATAGAAGCAGGAGTACAATATAGTTCAATGGGTGTTTTCTGGGCAACAATTGCTGGTTTAATTGCTGGTCTTGCTGTTGGAAAGGTAACTGAATATTATACAGGAACTGGGACAAAACCTGTGACTTCTATTGTTGAACAATCAGAAACTGGTTCAGCTACAAATATTATTGCGGGATTAGGAGTAGGGATGATGTCGACTGCACTTCCTATTATTATTATAGCTGCTGCTATTTTAGTTTCGCATTCTTTTGCTGGTTTATATGGTATTGCAATTGCAGCTGTAGGTATGCTTGCTAATACAGGTATTCAATTAGCAGTAGATGCATATGGTCCAATATCAGATAATGCTGGTGGTATTGCTGAAATGGCAGAGTTACCCTCTGAAGTT
>MDSW01078936.1_pt1 | contig 13257 bp, 15 predicted proteins | sample 811171 | NCBI WGS metagenome assembly MDSW01 (sample SAMN05326641, study PRJNA326480) | marine metagenome | isolation source: seawater | place: Atlantic Ocean: North West | collected 2012 | reverse complement strand
TGCGCGACGGCAAGCCGAAGGGCTTCTTCTATCTCGATCATCGCACGGTGGATGGCAGGCTCGCCATCATCACCGATATCCATGTCACGCCCGCCAATGTGCATGACAGCATCGTCTATCTTGACCGCCTCGACCGGCAGCGGACGCGCTTTGGCCTCGATGTCCGTGCGGTCGGGCTTGATGCCGGCTATGCCACGACGGGCATTGCTCAGGGCCTTGAGACCAGACACATCCTCGGCGTCACCGGCTACCGCAATCCGACCCCGCCCAGGGATGGAATGATGCGCAAGTCGAAATACGTCTTTGAGCCCGACAATGACGGCTATCGCTGTCCCGAAGGCCAGTTGCTCAGCTACGCCACCACCGACCGTAATGGCTACAAGCATTACCGGTCCGACCCGACCATCTGCCGGGATTGCCCGCTTCTGGCCTCATGCACATCCAATGCGAAAGCACAACGCACCATCACCCGGCATGTCTGGCAAGACGCCCGCGAGCGCACCGACGCCCACCGCAAGACGGACTGGGGCAAGGCGATCTACAAGCGGCGCAAGGAGACCGTCGAACGCTCGTTCGCCGATGCCAAGCAACTCCACGGGCATCGCTATGCCCGCTTCCGAGGGCTCATGCGTGTCGCATGCCAGTGCCTGCTCCAGGCCGCAGCCCAGAACATCAAGAAGATCGCAATGGCCCTGACGAAGGCGCCAAAACCAGCCTGGGGATGAGAAAACAAGGGCTATTTTGACGCAATCCGAAAAGCTTCGGAAAACAGCCGAGAATGGTCTTCAAACACAAACCGAGAACCCGCCGAAAAATCGACGGGTTTGTCAGCAGTCTATGGTGTCCACCTATCTTTGGTGGACACCACATGCATCACTGAACCCAACGGCAAAAGGTGAGGAGAAATTCGCGCTTACATTGAAAGAGCATCAGGCAGGTTTGTCTGCGGCTGAGCTTTGCCGCAAATATGGTGTCAGCGATGCAACCTTTTACAGATGGCGCTCGAAGTACGGCGGCATGGAGGTGTCTGATGCCAAACGGCTGAAGGCCCTTGAGGAAGAGAACGCAAAACTGAAGAAGCTGCTTGCCGAGTCGATGATTGATGTGTCGACGCTCCGCGAGATGCTCGGAAAAAACTGGGTCTTCTCGAAGCGAGCGCAAACAGCCACTTCAATAGGCGGTCGGCAAATGAATTGATGAGAACCATTCTCCCAATCGTATTATGGTCGTCGCAGACAAATATTATCTGAGCGGAATTATTATCAAAAATGGTGATGGATGTGAGCGAGAAGGACGAGCGTGGTGCGCAAAACGAACCGGAATGGCTTGGCACAAGAACGCGAAACGGTACAGCCTTGATACCGCCTATTTCGGCGGCACGTTGGTTGATGCTTCTGATTGTCATCGCCGGCGTATTTTTCTTTCACAGTTTTGTGGTTCCGGTCCTTGCTGCCCTTGTCATCGCATTTGCAAGTTGGCCTCTCTACAAAAGAATACTCACTCAGGTATCGGAAAATACGACTGTTGGTGCTTCAATTGCACTTGTCTTGATCCTGACCTTTCTAATCGTGCCGATAAGCATAGCGGTCGCTTATACGGTTGGTGAATTACGCCTATGGATCGGTTGGGCGCTCGAGGTCAATCGTGTCGGGGCACCAGCGCCGGATTGGGTGATGGGAGTACCGCGTATAGGCCCTTGGCTCGCAGAACAATGGGCCAAATATATTGGCCCGCCGAAAGCGATCGGGGAGTTGGTGCAGATGGTCAGCGGCGCCAATATTGGTAATATCTACCGTATCTTGCTTGCCGCGGGCGAAAGCCTCTTTCACCTGGTTTTGATGTTGCTGTTCATGCTGATAACGCTGTTTTTCGTGTTCCGGGACGGTTCAAAATTCTCGCAGCAACTCGATCTCTTGGGTGAATATATATTACCAAATCGATGGGAACGAATTTCCCGCGTCGTTCCGGCGACGGTCAGTTCGACTGTTACCGGCATGACTCTGATCGCGATGGGAGAAGGTATCGTTCTCGGTACAGCATATTGGCTGGCTGGTGTCCCTTCACCAGTTACGCTTGGCCTGTTGACAGGCATTATGGCCCTGGTTCCTGGTGGCGCACCGGTCTCATTTACCCTCGTATCCATATATCTTATTGGGAAGGGGTCTTATTTTGCCGGGATCGCATTGCTTGCTTGGGGAACGACGGAATTGTTCATCGTCGACAAGACTTTACGCCCCCGCCTTGTCGGCGGCCCGATAAAGCTTCCCTTCCTGCCGACATTTTTTGGCCTGGTCGGCGGGGTCAAGACCATGGGCTTTCTTGGCTTGTTCATCGGGCCTGTCTTGATGGCTTTAATCGTCTCTATCTGGCGGGAATGGATTCACGAATTCGAATTCCCGCAAGTCATCCACAAGACGCCGCTTGAGCCGAATGCAGAAGCTCTGGAACCGGAAAGTTCTACGATCGAATAAAGCCTGTTTATTAAAGATTGAAAAATTCACCACCGCCCAGAGATACCTTAAAAGGGAACGTCTTTGCTGACGAAGTCTTCGGTGGAGGCGGATCCGTCAATGTAATGACTGCGGTGGGGTTGGTTAAATTTGGGCGGAATGTAGTATCGTATGGTCCTATAGGTGTAGAACGTGACTTTTCTATTTGGCGCCTATGGGTTGATTCTCGAAGTTGCTATCTTGTCAGGGCGATTTCGCAACAGGAAACGCATAGGAATGCCTTGACGTGACCAACTCTGCGCTTGTTAAGAAGGCGTCAGGCACGGGGATTCGATCCTATGCTCCGGCACCCAACGGGCCGAGATTTGTTACAGACATCCAGGTAAAGGTGATCTCTCGCATGCCACGTGTTCGGCCAGATCCGTAGCGATTGTGAGGCGTTCATCCTATAACTTCTCGAGGTCCAATGACGATTCTAATTACCGGTGGAGCCGGATACATCGGTTCACATTGTTGCGTGGCCTTTTTGGAAGCTGGCCATGATGTCGTTGTCATCGACAATTTGAGCAATGCCCATCCGGAAAGCATTGAACGGATAGCTGAAATCACCGGCAAGAAGGTCGCTTTTGAGGAAGTCGATATTCGAGATCAGGCTGCAGTCGAACGTGTCTTGAGAAAGCATCAGTGCTCCGCGGTAATCCATTTCGCCGGGCTGAAAGCTGTTGGCGAGTCGACGAAAGATCCGCTCGCCTATTACGACAATAATGTCGTCGGCACACACCGGTTGTTATCGGCCATGTCGAATTGCGGTGTCCGTCAGATGATTTTTTCGTCATCTGCAACCGTTTACGGCGAGCCGCAATTCCTGCCCATAACGGAAAAACACCCGTTAAACGCAGTCAATCCCTACGGGAGAACCAAGCTGATCATCGAGGACATGCTCCGCGATATTGCGACAAGCAATCCAGCCTGGAAGTTTAGTATTTTGCGCTATTTTAACCCGGTAGGCGCTCACAAGAGCGGCATGATCGGCGAAGATCCTTTAGGGATTCCGAACAATCTTATGCCGTTTATCGCCCAGGTCGCGGCCGGTAGGCGGCAGAAACTGAGTGTGTTTGGTAATGATTACGACACGCGCGATGGCACTGGTGTGCGCGATTACATCCATGTGGTTGATCTGGTGGCGGGCCATTTGCGTGCCTATGAAGCGCTCGCTTCGAAGGAAACGCCTTCCAATTGCTTTGTCGTAAATCTCGGCACCGGGGCCGGCTATAGTGTGCTGGAAATGGTAAGCGCATTTGAACGCGCTTCCAACAAGCAAATCCCTTACGTGACCGCTCCCAGACGGAATGGCGACGTGGCTGAAATCTATGCCGACATTTCGACTGCATCGGAAGTGCTTGACTGGAAAGCTGAAAACGACCTGGATGCCATGTGTCGGGATACTTGGAATTGGGTCTGCAAAAACCCACGCGGTTACGAAGGCCGATAAATTATAATGTGCCTCACCGAGCCTAATTGATTGGAGCTTGTGAGCCCAATGGTGGTTGTCGTTGAAGGCATTTGGTGCAGGGCATCAAGCGGCGACGAATTGGCCGCAGATCTTGCGTTGCGTTCCGCAAATCAATGCCGATCTCATGGTGTGGCTAAGCTGGTTCCATGACCATTCGAAAACAGCCGACATACACGTCCTACATCCCAGAAACCGGCAATGCGCTGCGATGGACGACTTGCCGGAGCGCAAAGCTGCTTTGAATGTTGGCGATGCCCGGAATTTGGGTAAGCACAGACTTCAAGAACCGCTCATAAGCAAAGAGGTCGGCGGCGACGATCCGTAACAGGTAGTCGCTGGTGCCGGTCATCAAATAGCATTCCATCACCTCCGGACAGGCCGCGACTGCGGCCTCGAACGCCTGGAGCTCCGATTCGACCTGTCGCATCAAGGTGACATTGACGAACACGCTAACCGGCAAGCCAATCGCTTCCTGATCGACATGGGCGGCATAACTCTTGATAACGCCGTCGTGCTGCAACCGTTTGACACGGCGCAGACAGGGCGTTGGCGACAATCCGACCTTGTCGGCGAGATCGTTGATGGTCATTCGACCATCATCTTGAAGTTCAGCGAGGATGTGTCGATCGATTTGGTCGAGCTTCATTTTTGCAGTAATTCTCTAATTATTTATATATTTTAGCATCTTCAAGCTAATATGATTGCAATTCAAGCAGTCTTTGCAGGGACTCGCTCCCCTCCATACCGCTAGGCTCTTTCTCGTGATGGAAATTTTCAACCGGGAGGAGCGCGATGTCGGTATTGCACACACATGATGAAGGTCAGGGGGGGACAGAAAGCAGCATGGAACATCTGCGCATGCTGCAAGCGTTGGAACGCCAGGTGCTCTGGCTTTCCACCTGGATGGTTCATCACGCCAATGCCATCCGGCCGAACAGGGATGGATTGAAAGTCGGCGGTCACCAATCTTCCAGCGCCTCCATTGTCAGTCTGATGACGGCGCTCTATTTTCACGCTCTTCGACCAGAAGACCGGGTCGCTGTTAAACCTCATGCATCGCCGGTCTTTCATGCCATCCAGTACCTTCTTGGTCGCCAGAGTCTCGATCAACTCATCAAATTCCGCGGGTTTGGCGGGGCGCAATCCTATCCCTCGCGGACCAAGGACAGCGTTGACGTCGATTTCTCCACCGGATCGGTCGGCCTCGGCGTGGCGGCGACGATATTTGCCTCGCTCGTCCAGGACATCTTAATCGTCCGCGATCCTTTGCCTGCGGGGCGTCGGCCGGGCCGGATGGTCGCGCTGATGGGGGACGCCGAGTTCGATGAAGGCAATGTTTTTGAGGCAGTCCTCGAAGGTTGGAAGCATGATCTGCGCAATTGTTGGTGGATCGTCGACTACAATCGCCAGAGCCTCGATGGAGTGATCAGCGACCAACTCGCACCGAAAATTCTCAACCTCTTTGAAAATTTTGGTTGGCGCACCAAAACGCTCAAATATGGCCACAAGCTTGAGGCTGCCAAAACGGGGGCAGCCGGAGAGGCCTTGCTTGACTGGATCGATGCCTGTCCAAACCAGCTTTATTCAGCACTTTGCTTCAAGGGAGGGACAGCCTGGCGGGAGCGCCTCAAGATCGATCTGTCAGGCACCGCCGGTCTGCGTGAATTGCTCGATTCCCATGACGATCCGGCTCTTGGCGCATTGATGAGCAATCTCGGTGGCCACGATTTAAAAACAATTCTCGATGCGTTCGAACAGGCAGATGACGAACAGCCGACGCTCTTTCTCGCCTATACGATCAAGGGATATCGGCTGCCGCTCGCAGGGCATAAGGACAACCACGCAGGTCAACTGACCGCTACCCAAATGGCGGCTTTGCGCTCCTCTCTTGGTATTGCTGAAGGACAGGAATGGGAGCCGTTCGCGGGAGCCGGCGTTTCCGAAACACACATCCGCACCTTCTTGAATACCGTTCCTTTCGGGGGCCGTAAGCCGCTGCCTGCCGCGCCAACCGTGTCGATTGAGCCGATTGCGGTCCCAAAGGGCGACGAATTATCGACCCAGGAGGCGTTCGGAAAAATCATGACGGCACTCGGCCGCACCAGTGGAGAACTTGGAGAACGGATAGTCACGACTTCGCCTGATGTCACCGTCTCAACCAATCTGTCGGGCTGGGTCAACCGGCGCGGCTTATTCAGCCGTAGTACGAGCGCTGATATTTTTCAGACTGAGAAGGTGCCATCGGCTCAGAAGTGGCAGGGAGATGCCCGTGGTCAACATTTTGAACTCGGCATTGCCGAAAACAATCTGTTCCTGATGTTGTCTCAACTTGGCCTGGCACATGATTTTTTCGGCGTCAGGCTTTTGCCGGTCGGTACTGTCTACGATCCTTTCATCAACCGGGGCTTGGATGCGTTGAACTACGCCTGCTATCAAGGCGCCCGTTTCATGTTGGTCGCCACACCGTCCGGCATCACGCTGGCGCCTGAGGGTGGGGCACATCAATCAATTAACACCCCCCTTATCGGCATGGCCCAGGACGGGCTCGACTATTTCGAGCCGGCCTTTGCCGATGAGCTTGCCGCAATCATGGAATTGGGTTTCGTGCACATGCAAGCCAAGCATGGCGGATCGGTCTATCTCAGACTTTCGACGCGGTCCCTCGAACAGCCGAAGCGCACCCTGAGCGACGAAGACAAGACCGCAATCGTCCGTGGCGGTTACTGGCTGCGGTGCCCCGATGCCGGATCGAAGCTTGCCATCGCCTATTGCGGCGCAATCGCGCCCGAGGCGATCAAGGCAGCTTCCTGCTTTGCTGAGAGGACGCCTGGTGTCGGGGTCCTGGCTGTTACCTCGCCTGACCGGCTTTATACCGATTGGCTGACGGCGTGTGAGCGCCGTCGCAATGGTGAGGGAAAGGCTCGTGCGCATGTCGAAACCTTGATCGACCGCCTTCCCAGGGATGCCGGGATCGTCACATTGCAGGACGGCCCTTCGGCAGCACTCGCCTGGATCGGTAGCGTTCAGCGCAATCCGGTACATCCCCTTGGCGTATCCCGTTTCGGTCAATGTGGGGACCTGAGCGAACTTTATCGCGAGTACGGCATTGACGCAGAGGCAGTGCAATTAGCTGCGCGGGAGGTCGTGGCAAGAGGATAGGATCGCTGATTGCTGCGGCCCTTATGCGCTCTGCCGTGTGAGGGTAATCAGCGCTGCCGGATGATCATAGACCGCTCACGTCTTCCGCTCCCTAAATCTGGCGAGTGACTCGTATATCTGAGCTTTGAAGGCGCAGGCGGCGATCTCACCGTAGAGAGCGATATTCCAGTCGGCCATGGCTATGGTTCGTCGACGGCCGATGTCACCGCTGCAATCAGAGCGGTGGTCGCAGCGGTGGGAGTCACTCTACGCCGTTCAACGGTTTGCCGATTGGCAGCCGAGGCAGAAGGGGCGAGCGATGCTATTGCCTATGGAGACCAAGCCGTCTTGTTCTCCCATCGGGAGGGACGGATTCTCGAACATGTCGGGGGAGAAATTCCGCCTCTTTTGGTCGTGGGCTTCTAGACACAATGTACGGCGATCGACACGCTCAACTTACCGCGTGCGCGTTATGACCAGCGGGAAATCGAATTATTTCGTACGCTTCGTGGCCTTACCTATCGCGCCGTGAGGCTGCAAGATCCCAGGTTGATGGGAAGCGTCGCCTCGGCAAGTGCGCGCATCAGTCAACACTATCTGACCAAAAGCAAGTTCACAGCCGTTGCGAAGTTAGCCGAGGACTATGACGCCTGTGGTGTTCAGGTGGCCCACAGTGGCACGTTGATGGGTGTACTGTTTGACGCCAATAATCGCGGCGTTGTGACACGCGCCACCACCCTTGCCGGGAAAATAAAGGCGGTCGGTGTCCAAGGGGGCAGGCTGTTCGCCGTCAATGCCGACAGTGGCTTTGCAGAGGATTACCACGAGGAGTGTTGAACGTGATCTTCTTTTCTCCCTCGAAATGCCGCGCTTCGCGCGCCTGGCGCCCAATCCTTTTGCCGCTCGCTTTCCGCTAATGAAGCTCTTGCCGGCCCGGTACATGCTCGATCGCGCCCAGGCAAATGGCAAACTGCGACCCAACGGACCGGTCGCGGAAATAATCTCGGGCACATTCGGGCTGGCGCCCGCCATGCTCGCGGCGGGCTTCTGTCCGTTCCTAGGTTTATCGGAGCACAACCTATTTGACCGCTTTCGCTAATTTTTTGCCGGAAAGCCGTCGATCCCGTCACAGCCTCAGCGGACTGCGATCAGCAAATTGCGGCCGAAGTCATCACGGATGGCCCTGTTGAAACCGTTGCCCATATCTGTCGTCTGGATATTGAGATTCGCGGGCGAAGCCACCCATGCCGCCACTGACGCCATTGTTCATAGACATCTCGCACCGCGATAAACGTACTGTTTTGTTGTTGGGCAGGAGCACAGTTTTCCGGGCAGGTCGATTTATATGCATGGGAGTGGATGATCCGTGCGTCATGGTATACGTGTATTTACACGACCGTTAAAACGTGTAAACTATCAGCAATAAATACGTGTAAAATAACGACCGAGAGAACGTGTATCCTACCGAATGCTGATCGCGGAAACATGGCATGGCCACACCTAATGAAAAGCTCGCGGCGTCGCTTGAGGTTCTCAAAGACCTGCAAGCGCAACACGGCAATGTGCTCAGAAGCAGGGAACTCAGCCGCACCCATCGCGAGCGGTTGAAGAAGAATGGTTTCCTGAAGGACATCATCCTTGGCTGGCTGATTGTCACCCGTCCGCAGGACAATCCTAACGAATCCACCTTCTGGTACACATCCTTTTGGGATTTCTGCCGCCGCTACTGCCATGATCGCTTCGAATCGAACTGGTGCTTCTCATCGGAGCAGTCGCTACTGCTTCATGCGGAAAGCGGGTTCATCCCAAAACAGGTCATCATATGGAGTCCCAAAGGATCGGGAAACAACACGGCCTTGCCGTTCGATACGTCCCTCTATGACCTCAAGAAGGCGCTGCCTCCCAAAGGGGACATAGAAGCAAAGGAGGGCTTGTTCCTTCTTACCGTTGAAGCCGCGCTGATCAATGTTCCTGAGGCGTTTTTCAGACATTACCCGGCCGAAGCACAGATTGTTCTCAATAGCCTGAAGAACACCAACCCGCTTCTTTCTAGGCTTCTTGACGGAGGTCACGTGTCGGCGGCCGGGAGAATTGCCGGTGCGCTACGCCGCATGGAACGGGGAGGCGAGGCTGACGTCATAATCCGGAAAATGAAGACGGCCGACTACGATGTGCGGGAAAAAGACCCGTTTGCTGACGTTGAGCATGTCGCGCCCCTTCCCATCGGGATTTCTGCCTTGGCAGCACGTGTGAACAACGCATGGGACAAACATCGGCAGACGGTCATCGATCTGTTCCCGAAGGAACTCGGGCTGCCACGGGACAGGCAAGCCTATTTGGCGAAGGTCGATGACATCTATGTCAACGATGCCTATCACTCGCTGTCCATCGAGGGCTATTCCGTCACCGAAGAACTAATTGAACAGGTGCGGCAAGGTTCATTCGACCCGCTTGGCAACCCCGAACACAAGAAAGACATCGACGCCCTGGCCGCGAGGGGCTACTGGCAGGCGTTCCAGGCTGTCCGGGCATCAATCGAGAAGATTATTGAAGGAGAACCGGCGGGTCTGGTCGTGAGCAGGGAGCACGATGGCTGGTACGAAGAACTGTTCCGGCCATCGGTAACAGCAGGCATCCTGAAAGCAGGAACGCTGGCCGGATATCGCAATCATCCCGTCTATCTGCGTGGTTCGAGACATACCCCGCCGCGCGTTGAGGCGATTTCGGATGGAATGGCGACATTGTTTCATCGGCTTCAGCACGAAGAATCAGCGGCAGTCCGCGCCGTGTTAGGCCATTGGCTCCTGGGGTACATTCATCCCTACCCGGATGGTAACGGCCGCATGGCACGCTTCTTAATGAACGCCATGCTCGCCTCGGGCGGCTATCCCTGGACAATCATCGATCTGGAGCACAGAGCCGCCTATATGACGGCTCTGGAGGCCGCGAGTGTCGATGGTTCAATCGTATTGTTCGCTGAATTGATTGCGGACCGGCTAGCGTGGTCTGGTGAACTGGCGAAGAACGCACGTTCATTGTGATGACTCTTCAGGTTGTGCTTCCAGAAATCCATCCGAAGGATCTGACAGGATACCGTCCACCGTCTTTGACCAAAGATTAGATACAAAATTTGGTCAGTGGTCTCTGCGCTAAGTCAGAATGCCCGGCTACAGACATATTGGAGTGCTGCCAGACTTACTGAAATACGGCCCGTAGGGACTTTGTAGTGGGCGTCGCCCTTCGGGCCTGGCTATTTGTAAAGCTCAAGCGAAAGGACGTTTCCGTTTTCGCGCTTGTTCACCAATGGGTTCATAGCAGAATAGCCATCCGGCGACGCAGGAAGGCCGATGCCCGTCGCCTCATTGCTGCTGACGAGAACTATGCCTATTACGAAGCGCAACGGCACACCATGCTCGCCCACGTCCGAGGCGACCGGGCCGATTCTTATCACTGGGTAAAGGTGGCGGCGGAAGTCGCGCATCGGCCTTCTTACCGAAATGGACCTCGATGTCGTCCAGCGGATCGCGGACGAGGAGGAGGTCAGGGGTGTGATGAATTGTCTGCCGCTTGCGCGCCGCGGCCGGCTGGGAGGCCCGCGCCGCGTCTGGCTGCGAATGATGCGACCCGGCACAACTGCCGGCTTGCCATCCGCGCCCTTGTCCTGCCTTGCTCTTCGCAACCTCCGGGTCTCGCCCCGACGGGATCGGGAGCGGAAACCCGAACAGAGGAACGCGCCGAACGCAGAGAGTGAATGGAAAAAGCCGAAGTTGAAGAACTGAGGGAAAAGTCGCCTGCGGGGCCGTGCTGGAAACCGCCAGCTTTGCCGGCGACAGACAAGAAAGCACACGCAGGGCGGTCAAGTACCGCGGCGGCGACTATTCATGACGGCAAGGGCTGGTTCGATCCACTGTCGGACGCCAAGGGCGACGTGTTCCGTCTTGCCGAACATCTCGATGCTTTCCCGTTTTCCGCAGCCATCCATGTTGTCGCCGACCTCATCGGCTTCACCCCGTTCGCACCACCCTGGAACCGTCAGGCAAAGGAGCGTGGACCAGACCAGACGATCGCGAAACGCTGGCAGAACTGCCGCAAGCCGTGGCCCGGTCGGCGACCTGGCGGTATCAGCGCGACCAGCGCGGCGTCCCTGAACGGTTCTGAGACTCGCTATTGCCGCGGATGTCCTGCGCGAAGGCCCGTACGGCAGCATCGGGGCCCGTCACACCGAGGAGGCTGGTCGCTTCGCGGAGATCGGCAAGGACATCGAGCGCAGGATTCCGACAGCGGGCGACGCCTTTGCCATGCCTGTTGGCGGCCAATGGCGACCGCCTCCTGCATCGAAGAGGCAGCCTGAAGCCGATCACCCTATCGCAGCCGGTCCTCGTCATCGATCAGCTCAAGAATGGACGGACCGATTTCGGCCCATTTCCACAGGACCAGGTTCCTGTCGCCCGCACCGGCGCCCTTCGCGAAGCTACGAACGAGCAATCCATTGTACCCGGCCGTAATCAGGTCACGGGCGAAGCGCTGCGTCTGAGCCTCGCCCGTCGTCTTCATTTGGTCGCGCCAGGTCGGGTCTGCCAGCGCGGCCTCGTCAAGACCCGCCGCGCCGAGTCCCGCCGCATCGCCAGTATCAAAAACCATCTCGATCCTGGCCCGATAGCAGACCAGCGTGGTCGGCTGCAGATCGCCCACCTGGTTGGCCTCCCGCAAGGCGGTCAGCACGGATGTCGAAGCGTAATGCGCCAGGATGCCCTTGGGATTGAACCGGCCACCATAGCGTTCTGCCCCGCGTCCCGACATCGGCTCACGTGCATAGACCGGATTCAGCACCCGGTAGAGTTTTCCCGAATAGGTGAACGCCATGGTCAGGCGTAAACGCCGGCATCCACGGCGTCGATATAATCCAGAATCTCCTCGGCGCGGCCTTCGCGGACGAGCTGCATCGCTGTTTGACCGGAAAATCCCGGTAGAGGCTCAGACCGATACCAAGCGTAGGCGATCAAAGCGGAGCCGAAGCGTGGTTCGACCTTGTTGACGATTTCCACCATTTCGCGCAGGCGGCGCTGTGTCTTGTCCGAACGCACCCGGTCCTTGCGCTGCACGGCATCCTTGCCAAGGCCTACGGTTCGAGCGATCTCCTCGCTTGTGGTGCGAAAGACCCTGGCGATCTTGTTCGGAGCGAACAGTCCATGATCCGAATAGGCCGCGAGGTCCATGAAGTTGCTCCATATTTATGCCAGTATTTATGACGTAAAATAGCGTCAAAATGTACGGCGATCAAGAAGCGCATGGTATTGCGGACGTGAGACGAAAGCTTGCCGCCGTCGAAGCCTACGTTGCTGGCGAGGTGTTGAAGGAAGGCAACAGCCCAGTGCAAGCGGCCTGACGGCGTCGATCCGGGTCAATCCTGCCGGCTGATGATGCGGCTCGCCTTTTTGCGTTGCGCTTCGAGAATTCCCTCGCGCAAAGTTTCGAACAAGCCTCGTGGCAACATGCCGTAATCATAACGCCCATCAGGTCGCGGGCGAAGATCGTATCCCGGCCACAAAAAGCTATTAAGTTCGTCGAAGCGCAACCAGTGCTGGGCGCCGTCGAGCCCGAGGCTTCGGCAAACGCTTGCCGGGATTTCGAACGAGGTTTCCGGATCGGCGGGAGCGCTATGGGTGATCGGCGCGACAATTGTTCGAATATGGCCGCGTTCGTCTTTGGGCACGGCTACGACAATGGCGCAGGGGCGATCCTTTGAACCCTCTACAACACCTTGTCGATGTTCCGAACTCCAAAGAAAACTGTATCGAATGACCAAACCCGGCTTCGGTGTCGGTATACTCACTTGGGCTCAGCGTCATATTCGGCGGCTTCGATGTCCGCGATGGTCTGATCGTCCAGTTCACCGGTCGTAAGAACCTTACGCTCACGGCGTTTGAGTTCATCGAAATGCTCAAGCTCTGCCGCCGATAGATAGGCGCCGACAATCCGGCCATGACTCGTCACGTTGATGACGCCGGCTGAAATCGCTTCGTCCTGGTATTTCCCGAAATTCCGGGAAAAGTCGCTTGCAGCAACCGTTCGCATCGCAGGTTTCCTTGATAGGGTTATTGTTCGCGCAATTTACGTAAATTGCGCGAACAATAACCCTATCAAGGAAACCTGCGA
>MDSW01193470.1_pt1 | contig 13260 bp, 5 predicted proteins | sample 811171 | NCBI WGS metagenome assembly MDSW01 (sample SAMN05326641, study PRJNA326480) | marine metagenome | isolation source: seawater | place: Atlantic Ocean: North West | collected 2012 | reverse complement strand
GAATTTCTTTTTGCATTTCCCATTTACTAATGTCAATAAGTGGGTAGGGTATTTTTTTATCTGAATCATCTTCATAGTATGCCTTTAGTCTAACTCCTTTGTTAGTATTTACAATTTCAAAACCATCTATTTTCCACAGGCATTGCTCTTTGTTGATTTCTGCATAATATCCCTCACCTCTACTAATCCGACTGCTCAAGATAGTTGACTTAGACCCGTATGCAGGAACATACTTTCCTTTTTTAGCACTCGGACCGGAGATATTTTTCGGTGCCGGAACAGTTTTTTTCTTTTTTTTCCTAGCACCGGGAGCGAAGATATTCTTTGGCGGCCTTTTGGGCGGACCTCTACGTCTTCCTCTAATTTCAATCATCTCCCTTTATTGAGATTATATACTTGAATGGCCAAGAGTATGCCTTTTCTGGATTCCTAAAACTATCTAATACAATTTCTCCTTCATAATTATTATTTTGTAAAAATATTTTACAAGGTTCCACAAAATTTTCAATTATAAAGGAATTAAGTTCATCGATTAAATTATCTATATCTTCTTTATTTCCTTGCATCCAGAAATCTTTCATTTTGATATTAAACCATTTTCTCCCATCTTTAATATTCTTAAACCGGCCATCAATCAACGCGAAAGATTCATTCAAGATTTCTTCCGTTCCTTCTCCCCAATCTTGTTTTTTCAATTCTAAATATAGAGTCATCTCATCGTATGACCAACGAGTGTTTATGGTTGTACAGTATCGCTGTGCTATTAATTTCTCGATATTTCCATCCAAATTTTTCTTGTAATATTCTAAAGGGAATAACGATTTTTCAATAGCATATATTTTCGAATTTATATTTTCACCTATCCCGTCAGATAAATCTAAATTATTTACATAATTTATCCAATCTCCCTCAATATTTTTTATTTCTCTACCAGTTTCAAGATTTTTAAATTTCCAAATCAATTTTGGATTAATTATATCTGAATTATCTAAAATAATTTTATCCGGGTTTTCTATCTCCCATCTGATAGTTTTAACTAAACCGAAAACATGATTTTGTTCGGAATTTATGACTAACTTGTTTCTGAATCGAGGTATGAAATTATCAATTATTCGAATCTTGTCATATACCACTTGTTTTCCACGTAACCAAACTACTGCACCACCAGCAGTAATCTCAACCACTTCCTCTCCATCAATTACTGAGGAAATATTTCTAACTTTATCTAAACTAGTATTTGTAATCAAGATATTTTTTAGAATATCACTTCCCAAAAAGTCAACATCTAGTTTGAAATTATGATACTTTGACTTCGTTGTAATGTAATTATTTTCATGTCTTATCGAAAAAAACATCCCGAATGTACAAGGCAATACTGCTCTACCATTTTTTAATTCATATTTTTCAATATCTTCTAGAATAATAGATGACAATTGAATAATATATGAATTTTCTGGCTCGTGTGTCCAATTTGGTATACGCTTTCGAATTGGTTTGTTGCTGAAAAATATTGGTGTCCCTCCAGCGATAGAAATTTCGGCAAAGTTTCTCGGTTCCATAGATCTCAATTCAGAATTATAGCAGCTATTCATGTCTATTCTATTATCGCGAATATAGTTTAAGATATGATTAATTAAGTCTATTTTTTTACCATTTAGCACTTCAATGGAAAAATCATAATTGTCAATTAATCTGACATTGACTCTAGATTTCTCATTTATTCCCTTCTCTATCAATAATTGTATATTACCGTCGTTGAATCCGTCTTTTTTCGGAAAAATTGCAGCCTTAGATTTATTTGAAATTATAGACACACTATTATCTATTTTGATGTCCCCATCCCAAACCCAACCAGACTCACTATAATCGATCACTAATTTTTTCAGAATGATTTATTGTTATGAATTATTGGGTACATCAATTTTTCATATATATTCAAAGAGTTAATATAAAGAATATAACATAATATTTCTTATGGCACGCCCCGAATATGACGGAGTAGTTGCGATTTTTAACAATGGGCATCAAGAAAGAATAAATTATTATGATCAATCAACTGATAACAGGTGGAGAGATAAAATAGAACAATGGGGAATTTATGACTATATAGATAGCACCTGGCATTGTACCGATCCTCCGGATGGTGGCTCTAAAAAATTCAAATTACATTGTGCAGAATGCTATGAAAGAGGCTGCAGAGTAACCCTTCTGACGAAGCCAAAGCAAGAAGGCGGGCTCGTGGGAAAAAATTTTACTGAAGGCCTACACCTGTCACAGATTGCTCATTATTCGGTCCAACGCCGAGATCATAAAGACGATTGCCCTTGTCATGAAGAAAACCCTCCAATTAGTCATTCGTCTACTGGAGTCTTAAGGCAGGAAAATTTATTTTCTGAAGTCAGATATAAAATGTCAAAAAATCCTCCACACACTGTCACAGGATTGATTGAGATTGACAACCCATTCGAAGCCACATCTGATCTTGAATTATTAAGTGATGAAATTAGTAAAATATTAGATAATTTAAAAGACGATAACATAATTGACGAAATTCGAAAAGAAATAATTGGAAATAATTTAACTTTTAAATTTAGGATACTAAAAATTCCTCCTGAAATCTCATATTCTTTATCCATAAATTTTGGTCCAAATGCAAATAATCAAAGATTTCACATAGGATTTTCAAAGAATGTTCTTCGAAATAATCTTCGCTTTTGGAAGAGAGGAATAGGCAGTGACCTTATACCATTTACTTTATTCGGTAAAAGTCCAGAGAAATTACATCTCTCTAATAACTCTGAAGATATATTTTTCTTCGACCCAATTTGTCAGCAAAATAATAAATTTAACTTTACAGATACAAAAGAACACCCAATAGGTGATAATGACTATAATCATCCAATTTCAAAAAATATTTTTCGTACTAAAGAGGGTGAGCTTAGAGGAAAACTCGCAAATTATAGTGATCTTGAAGAAGACTTTGGGTTAAAATTAGTCAGAGATGGATTAGTTAATGCAGAACTATTCAATCTCGATAGTGACAAAGGTAAATTTTTGTTAATCCTAAAAAATCCTAGAGGTGACAAAGCATCTGTGAGGATGGTTTTTATGCCTTACCACAGGGGATTAACCGAGTCAGAAATCAACTCTGAAAATGATATAAAAAAGAATTATTCTGACGGACTTTCGAATATTGTTACTGGGTTGCCATCTGAAAACTTAGATCCCGGAGAAACAAAATATATTTTCTTAAAGTTAGAAGGTATTGGAGAATTTCAATGTAGACAACAGACACCGGTCAATGAATTGATTTTTACTAAGTTGTGCATAGGTAGTAATGAAAGTGACACGGGTCCTCATAGTATTTCAAAAACTAAAAATAATTTTAATTTTGCTAAAGGGAACCAAATGACAAAAACTATTCGTAAAATTCTGTCTAATGTCGACATATCAAATTTTGATGATTGGGAATGCCCTGATCTGCTTGTACATGAAAAATCAGATTCTGTTCCAAAAGAAGTGGTAGTAGATCTTCTTCGTCATAGATATACGAAAGCTTTACTGAATAATAATTCTAACGAGGGTATTAGCCCTGGCCTTCTCACAAGGATAACCAACATAATGACAAGAATCTCCGAAGAAACACTAAATTCTCTGTCATACTACTTAGATCCACTTGGTGAATTTGATCACATTAAGAAGCCTGGGTTAAAAGAAACAGATCCAGATGATATATTTTCAGAACCAAAGGCTAGAATATTTCGCATCAAGAGTCGTAAAAGTGGTTATTTCACAGTAGATGATAAATCCTCATTAATCTTTGATCATAGATCTTCATCTCAATTAAAGATAGATTTCCCTATTATTGATGAAATCCGTCACTTACCATCTGGTCATCGATTAATAGATACAGAAATATTAGTCGGATTGAATTTTGAAAAATTCGATGGATATCCCGATTGCCGAAAGATGCCGAAAGACCCTGTTGATTTACTCAGGTCCTGTTTCTCAGATCCCAATTTATTCGATAAAACCGATTGGTCCGATTGGGAATCAAGGTACCTAAATATTGGTTGTGATGAATTTCGAATGCCATTTGGCATTAAATGGGCTAACTCACTTAAAATAGAATATCAAGAAATAGAAGGCTGGACAAGAGAGATATCCTCCGCTATCGAAGTAATGCCTCTAAGGCCTAAAGATGGCTATTACGTAGAACCTATTTCTCACAAAAGAACGGATTTGAGAAAAGATCGTGAAGTGTACGTAATCGAGCAATTATTTCGTTCCTCTAATGATAACGATAAGGATGAATACTCAAAGCCATACCTTAGGGCGTTCAGACTCACAAGAATAATTGGGGGGTTAAAAGATTCAGTAGTTCTTTTTGATCCGAATAAATCCAAAGTTTCACTTTATCCCTTTGAGAAATATTTAGATTCAAGGCATCCTGATAGTATTCAAAAGGGTGATAGAATTGATGTGTTAAGAGACATTATTAGGGCATATGTATGTTCTGTAAATAAGTCAACTAATGTGTACCATTTTACAGAATCTTTAGTCCCATATACTCTATGTGCTCACTTGAAATACGATTGGGGGTTAGTTTCTTCTATCGAGAAGAATATTTCTGCAGATGCTTCAAAGAACCTTGAAAGCTCGATTTATGAATATCTATGGCTGCATTAACATATTTTATATACTCTTGATATTTATGTCTTAATATGGTACGGGTAGCAAAGCTTAGAGATGAACTAACTGACAGCCTCCAAGGCCATATCCGAAGAATATATCCTGTTATCCAAGGTCCGAGAGCCTGGGGTAATTTAGTTAAACAGAGAGCCGAATATTTCAATGAGCCAGATCGATTTCCTTTAGTTCAAGAGCCTCTGATTGAAGCAATACCACAATATAAGGATGGAGAAGATTCTAAGCCCGAGGATATGCTTAATTGGAAATATCTAGATGACAAACCATTTTCTTCAGAGGATTCTAAGAGGATGGAGATGTTAGGCGATACGCTGAAAATTGATAATCTTGTAGATTTTAACTTATACCCGCATCAAAAAGAATCGATAATAGCCCATTTAGAGGGCCGTGATGTTGTTGTAGCAACCGGAACAGGCTCAGGAAAAACAGAGGCATTCTTATTCCCTGCTGTAAATCATCTTCTCAAAGAAGCAATTAGATGTGATGGTGATAAATCATCTCCTCGAGCAGTTAAGGTAATGGTTCTTTATCCTATGAATGCACTAGTTGCAGATCAAATGACTAGAATGAGAGAACTTTTTGGTAATCCAAATATTGCAATGAATATCCAAAATAAAGGATTTGGACGTTTTCCACAGTTTGGTATGTATACGGGGCGTACTCCATTTCATGGTTGGTATTCTTCAGAAGAGAAAGATGAAAACACAGGGCAGGTTAATTGGAGTCGTAAAAAAACTAATAAAAGAATGAAAAAACACATTAGACCATTTCTTGACTCCTCGAAGAGTCCAGAATTATGGAGGCAATTAAGAGAAAAAGGCAAGATACCGTCTATCGGAGGTAAAGTTATTTTTGCCTCTGATAACACTCCCAATGACCAAACTCTGAGCTTTAACCAGTTACCAAAACCTATTCAAAGAAAAATCTCTAAGCCGGAAAATCGTGAAAATAAAACTCTAGAAGAAGTTAGAAATTCTCGTTTCTCAATATCACAAAATAAAGAGGTATTTGATAGATTCCGTGGCCCAGATAATCAAATTGATAAAAAACCAGATAAACTTCAATATTTGGGGGATGGTCTTGATCGTGAACTTATTTCACGCCATCAGATGCATTTAGGAGGAGTTAAGAAATACATAGAAAGTGCGTATCCGAATGCTGACCCTAATCAAGTTATAGAAGAGATGAATATTGGCATTCCCGATATTTTAGTTACAAATTACTCTATGTTAGAATATATGTTAATGCGACCAATGGAACATGTTTTTTGGCATAAAACAACTGAATGGCTAGAAGAATCTGATGACTCTAAGTTGTTACTCGTTATCGATGAAGCGCATCTATACGAGGGTGCAATGGGCACTGAATTTAGCCTTCTTCTGAATCGATTATTATCTGTTCTTTTTCCTAAGGAGAAAGACATGGATAAAGCAAGAGATAGAATACAATTTATTATTACTAGTGCAAGTCTTGGGGGAAATATTTCTAAGTCAAGAGATTATACTGCAAAATTACTTTCTTTGAATGATGAAAGAAAAAATAACATCCATCTTCCAAAGACCGAACTAAGAAAATTTGAATTAGGTCCTGAAGAAGAAAATAGAGTCTCTACTAGAGATAAGAATCTAATGATTAAATTTTCTAATCAAATTAGTAAAGGAGGTAACAAGTCAAAAATAGAAATAGACTTTCTCAAAGAACTTATAGGGGATGAAAAATTCAACTCTATTTCTCAACATTCATCAAATCTAGCAAGTGAATTTAGTAAAGAAAATCAACGCCGTGATCTAATTGCTAGGTGTATTGAAAACTGGCCCCCTGCTCAACGATTACGTAGATTATTGCTTCAGTCTCAATCACTTACTACCTTACAATCACAACATCTCTCTCAAGCGTATGAGAATGAGAAAATTGTTCAACCTGATGGAAACGCTGAAAGATTACCTCGTCGCTACGGAATTGTCAAACATTTCCTATTTGAAGATCCGAATGATTCCGATTCGAATAAAGCACTTGATTTCATGTTAGATTTAGTTGCAGCCGCTCATAAATTCAATGACCGCCGACCTTTCTTACCTATCCGTATGCATCTTTTCACACGTGGAGATACAAAGTCTAGAATTTGTCCAAAATGTGGGAGTATATGGTCAGATGGTGTTGAAAGATGCAGGAAAGAGAATTGCAACTCTTTAGTTTATGAGCTCATGATTGATAGAAATTGCGGTGGAGCATATGTTCGTCTTTGGTGGTCCTCTCGAGGGACGCGAAGTATTACTAATCATTCAGTAATTCCTGGAATTGATGTATTTGATTTACCTGCACAAGTTTGGTCATCCGGTAATGAAGATCCTACTTATTCAATAAATTCAGATTCATATGTTGGAATATTAGCGCAAGTAATTGATAAAGATGATAATGAATCATTAAATTCTTCTATAAGTAATTCTAAATTATTTTTATTAAATGTACAAAATGGTTCTGTGATAAAATATAATCCTGGACAGGAGGATGAGCATTTGATTATTATTCGAATATTTTGTCCATCCAGTGGCCGAAACAAGAAGGTTTGGGAAGAGAATGAGGGATGGATTGATCCTAGGTGTTGTGTTTATTGTGGCAGAAGTTATCCTTACCAAGGAAATCCCAGAAGTTCTCAATTTTCTGATACTCAGACACGTGGTGACCAATTTTTTAACGAACTTGTCAGTAATTGTACAAGCCAACTCGACCCTGTACCTAATTCGCGTCACGCACACAAGGGTAGAAAAATGCTTATTTTTAGCGATGGTAGGCAAAGAGCAGCCCGCCTTGCTCGTGATTTGAATTCTCAACAATCTGTCGATCAAGGCCGTGCAATGTTCATCCACCTGCATTCTCAGCCTTGGTTTAAGCAAATTCCAGAAGAATTGAGGACTTTATCACATCTATATCCTTACTTATGTTTAATGTCAGCACAAGTGCGTACAAACCCTCTTTCTGATACTGCATCAAAACCTAGTCGTTCTAGAATGTTAGATCATACTGTACTTTTAATGATATATCTTGAAAATAAATATTCTTCTAAAATAGGTCCTCTTGAAAGTCTAAATAATGGTTGGGGAACAACTAATGTAGAAAAAGAAAAGGAAAAATTAGCCAAGGATTATTTGCAAAAAGCACTCTGGGTAGATTGTAGCAAAGAATGGCAAAAAAAATTGCAGAATTATGATAAAGGAATAACCTTCAAGGAACGAATCAAAAAGGATAAGTTGTATGATAAAATTACTAAATCCAGAGTTGACTTCAATCCGGATTCATGGACAAAATTAGTAAATGAATATGATGATTTTGATGAAGATACAGTAGCGCCATTCTTGGAAATTTTCAATATACCAGAATACAAAAACCTTAAACAAGATTTTGATGATATTCCTGAATGTGATTTCAATGTGGTCAAGGAAAAATTAGTTCAATTAAAGGAAATATATTCACTGACTCCTGATGAAATGATTCTCTTTGCCCGAAGAGATAATATTCGTAATGATAATTCAATTAGTAAGATTGATTTAATGGAAGAAATTTCATCAAAGATTATTCGATTACTAATTAATGAACAAATAGATTCTTTTGATTTTGCTTCAAATTGTGCCACTTGGACTCACTCCTTCTTGAAACGGGATTTAGAACCGAACCCTCCTCAAGAACTTGGAAATATATTATTACGTTGGATTTCAGATAAGAGATTTGGATTCATGGCACTTGGATTTGGTTCCTTAAAGATAGTAGATAATTTCGCTCCACCAGATGATCAAAAAATAAAGTTTAAATGGGATATAATGAAGTATGCAATCCCTCTACTTTTCTTAGATAAAAGAGAATTAAAAGGCGGAGAAAATAGCAAATATTCAACTTCTCGGGCAATTAGTAGTAACTCTAGGAGCCAAGACAAAAAACGCTATACAAAATTTCCACATTACGGGTCCAAATATAATTCTTATATCTATAACCCATGCCAAAGTGTACCATTTGATGATTTTGAGAAAAAACTCCATACATTCTTAATTAAAGCCATTTGTGGGATATCAGAATCAAATAAGGTAAATAAAAACCATCCATTGTATGAAGAAATTAAACAGCCTATCAAGAGTGTTAAAGATTGGTTAACTACCAGTAATCTTTCTGATCAACAGAAATCAATATTTTATACTAGAGGGGAAAGAAATGAAGTTCATATTTCTGCAGATTCTTTGGTTTTTGAACCACTTGAAGTCAAACTGAATTATTGTAGTCTAGAAAATTCTACATTTTGTAAGACTTGTCTCAACAGAAGACCAGAATCTCATGTGTTACAGAAGATATCTTGTGTAGAATGTAATTCATTAGAAATAATAGATAATACTACAAATGATATCGTACAAAAAACACGTGCTCTAGATTATCTAGTAGAAAGACTGAGGCCTTGGTATCAGATGGTTATAGATTTTGAAAAAGAAGGCAAAACCTTAGCTGTCTATCGCGCTGAAGAACATACAGCACAAATATCAGAAATTGCAAATGATGAGGATGGTTACACAAAAACTGAACTGCACGAGATGATGTTTATGGATATACCAATTCAGGCATTTCAAGAAAACACGGGTATTAAGCATGAACAACCACCTATTGACATATTATCATGTACCACTACAATGGAAGTTGGTATAGACTTAGGTGATTTGAACGCAGTAGCACTTAGAACTGTACCCCCCCATGCTTCAAATTACCAGCAAAGAGTTGGTAGAGCTGGACGTGGTACTTCAGAAGTAAGTGTATCAATGACATGGGTAGACAACAGTGCTTATGCACAGGAATTTTTTATTACTCCTGAAAGGCTTGTAACTAATCCCGATCATCCTCCTTATATTTATGTAAATAATAAAAAAATCCGCCAAAGACATTTGAATGCAATTTTGTTTCAAAGGTTCTTCAAACGAAAATCTTATGATTCTGATTTACTAACGTTTCAGGGGATGCTACCCGGGGCAAATCAATTACTAGAAAGCCTTGGGACATTATCTGATTTTATTAATAATGTGAATAATATTTACGGGATTGATAAATTTATAGAATACTTAGATGAAATTATTAATAAAACTGACATTAATGAAAATAATAGGATCATTAATATTAGTCGTTCATCAGATAAAGAATTAGAAGATTGGACTATTAAATTGTTGAATAAAGTGAAAAAATGGTATGATTTGAAAGTTATAGAGGAGGAAGAATAATGTCAGATGATAATTTACTAACTAACCATCTTCTTCGTTCAGGAACAACTCCTTCATTTGCATTCCCTCTTGATGTTGCAGAATTCCGTGGAGAGGGTGGTGTGACTAATTACGGAGTTTTCAAACCTAGGGTTTGGCCTAAAATGGGTACCGATCTTAAAATGGCGCTCTCCACATACTCTCCTGGAAAAATTTTAACCGTTGACGGTGAAGATTACAAAGTTGAAGGGCTGTATATTTATGGTGCAGAAGATAGAGTTAATCGGGCCCGTAGTCATTTTTCTGAAAAAATAGATGATAATACAAGATTGAGATACTACAATCGTTGTAAGGCTCCCTTGTGTGGATGGGTTTCCAAAGATATGGACAAACCATCTGATTTGTCAGAATGTCCTGTTTGTGGAGCTCAAGAGGTTTCTATCGGTGATGAAATTCTTCCTGCCATAAAGACAGATGTTTGGTACCGTCCTGATGGCTTTGCTCCCCGAATAGTTCCATGGTCTGGTGATGAGTGTTTGGATAAAGAGAGGGCTTGGTCCTACACTATGGCTCCGAGAACTGTATCGAAAAAAGAAACTATTGAGGCCTCCGGAGGTGTCGAGTTCCCTTCACCCCTAACTAATGAAGATGAGGCAGAACTTCAAGATTACAATTTTGAAGATATTAAAGAAGACCTAGATCCATCAAATAAAAAATTACTGAAAGGAGTATTTGATCGAATTAATCTCCGTTCTACAAAAGATAACGGAGAAGGTGTTGAATTAGTATTAATTAATTCTGGTTATAGAGGGAGTGGGTACTATATTTGTACTGATTGTGGCGCAATTGAACTTCAAAAAAATTTGTTTGATAGGCCATTATATCGAGGATCTACGATGTCCGGACATCATCGTCCTTATGCTGCAGTTTCGGATGGTTCAGTGGACTCAGAAGCCCAATATAAAAAATTGTGCAAAGGTAATGCATTTGAAGAAGGGCGATTTAGTACAGTTTATCTTGGCATGACATTTTGGACAGATATGCTAATTATTAGCATCCCAGGCAAGAGGCCAATTTCTGCTGGTTCAGAAACGGTAACTAATCTTGAACTGGATAGAGGTTTGCGAACATTGAAAGAAGCATTGATTACAGAAATTCAGAAGTCAGCAAAACTTGTTAATCGTGAAATTAAAGGCGGTATAAGGAGAAGAAGTACATATGAGCACATAGATGGTGAAGTTGAACAATCATATTATTATGATATTTTCTTGTATGATGATGTATCTGGTGGTGCAGGTTTATCTTCTTCTATTTTAACAAGAGAAGATGCTTGGAGTAACTTCATACAAATTTTGAGGTCGACAGAAAATAGATTGAGTGGTGAAAAATGTTTAGGAGGAAATGGGTGTGATAGAGCATGTCTAGGTTGTCTTTTAGATTTCAGAAATAAAAATGAACACGCGACATTTGATAGAAAACAGGGTCTAAGACTTATTAGATATATCTTAGATGGTGAAGTACCTTCTATAGAATCGGGAGAACCCAGGGGGTCTACAGAATATCTTAGCATAATCAAAAATTCGATAAGTCAGAATTTAGAACGTATAAATGAAGACGATCCTGTTAAGGTAGAGATAGATAACGGTTGCATCGTTACTGAGAAAAATGGTAGAAAACTATTCATAAGGCCAGTAATTAGTTTCACGGAACTTTCACAAGATCGTGTTATTAAGGAGTGGAGGGCTAGTAGAGAAAGACCACTAGAATTTGGTGAGAACCTAAATCTTTCATCAGATAAAGCGTATAGTTACCTCAATATTGAAGACATTATGAAAAGACCAATTTGGTTATCTACTCAAATTGATAGAATATTAAATCCAGGTTCTCTTTGAGGTGTTACAATACGAATTTCAAGTATCTCGGATGCGATTCAATGCCCTGTTCGCTTAGTTTATACCTTAAATCTGAGTGGTAAAAAATCGATAAATAGAAATGGTAAATATAATGTAAATACTTCAGGTACTCGAGATAATTTCAGAAATGATGCCAACTTGTCAGGAATAACAAAAGGTATAATCTTTGAATGTTCAATTCAATATATTATGACCTCAAAATCCAACAGAGATTCTGTTTTCAAAGAGATAATAGATTGGTTTTATGATATTTCAGAATATCAAAAAAGGAGTTTAAATCAATCGCCTCCTCCTTGGGATGGTGAATGGATTAAGAATGAAAGAGTTCTAAAGTATAAACTTGAATCGAATTCTTGGGAAAAATTGCATTCTGCTGTGTATCATTGGTATAATGGTGATAAACCATGGGACGGGCAGGAACTTAATTGGATTCGAGAGAAACCTATCGGAGGGAAAATAAATCTTGCCGGAAAATTTCCAATCGAACTTTCAGGACGTATTGATCTTTTTGCAAATGGTGAAAATAAAGACTATGTTGTTGAATTGAAACACACTAAAGAAGACCAACTAGAGAAAGCCAAAGCACAGGCTTCTCTATATGTTAAATTACTGGAGTCTGAAAATGATAATACAAATATTCATGGTTTCGTTTACCATTCTCATAAAGGAGTTATTGAGGTATTTACCGATGAAGATTGGCATCGTATTATCTCTGAAGGAGATAGAGACGAACCTCGTTTTTATCCTAATATTTTTGTGTGTGAAAAATGTCCCAACTTAAATTGCTCTAAACGAATCAATGATTCAAGGAAAATTTAAGATCATATAATCTACTAATTTTATATTTGAAATATACCGCATTGTTATTAAGACTCCAATTTTAAAAGTATATTTATGGCGAGGCGTTCAAAGTTAGCACTAGAGACTCCGGAGTCATCAGCGCCAAATGATTGGCAAGGTATTAATGCTCAACATTGGCAATCTCATGGTGGAAAATGGGCAGCTCCTCAGCATTACATGTGTACATATATGGCAATGTTTCCTCCAGAACTCCCTCACTATTTCATTCAAAGATTTACTAAAGTTGGAGATACAGTTTTAGATCCATTTTCTGGAAGGGGAACTACGGCTGTTGAAGCATCAGCCCAAGGACGAATCGGAATAGGGAATGATCTGAATCCTCTTGCAGTTGCACTATCTAGAGGCAAAATATCTAATCCTAAATTAGATGATGTCATTTCACGGTTACAATACCTCAAGTCTAATTATAATTCAAATGAATGGTCTTCCAAAAATGAACCAGATCGAATAAGAATGATTTATCATCCAAATACTCTATCGCAATTATGCTATTTGAAAGCTAAATTAGATTGGTCTAAACAAGGAGTTGATGCTTTTCTTGTTTCAGTGAT
>MDSW01172779.1_pt1 | contig 13261 bp, 11 predicted proteins | sample 811171 | NCBI WGS metagenome assembly MDSW01 (sample SAMN05326641, study PRJNA326480) | marine metagenome | isolation source: seawater | place: Atlantic Ocean: North West | collected 2012 | reverse complement strand
CTCAATGTTTAACTCTAGTCTACAGTCAGGAATTACAGGATTTCTAAATCTTGCTTTTTCAACACTCATTAAAAAAACTAATTTATTTTCATATTCAGCTTTGTCTATTCCAGCAGCTGTTAGTGCGGCAGCTGCTTGGCCAAAAGCTTCTACAATTAAAACACCAGGCATAACAGGTTGTCCAGGAAAGTGGCCTTGAACAAAAAAACTAGTTTTTTTAACATTAACTATTGCAGTAGCAGAAAATAATTTTTTAATATTGATTAATTCATCAATCAATAGCATTGGCTCCCTATGTGGTAAAAGGGAAATAATATCATCTTTGCTTAGTTTATCTTTCATCAATCAATTTTAATTTCTTTAATTTTTTCATTTAATAGTTTTAATATAATATCGGTAATTTCTAAATCAGATCTTGCAATCAGAATATTATCCTTTGGTAAAATTATATCAATTAAATTTTGTTTAGCATATTCTTCTATAAGTGGGTTTATATTTTTAATTAATATAGTAGTCGATTTGCTTTTAATTTCATTTATTTTATTTCTTGATGCATTTTTTTGATCTTTAAAATTATTTAATTTTTTTTTAAATTCTAACACTTTTTTATTGAATTCCTCTGAGGATAAAATATTTTTTTGTGATATGATTTCTTTTTCTTCTTTCATGAGTTCTGTCTCGGTCTTTTTAAAAATTTCAAGATCCTCTTTATATTTATTTTCAATTTTTTTAGTAATAAGTTTTCCTGCTATTGACTCATTTAATAATTTATCTATATCGATATATGCAATTTTTTCTTGTGCATAGAGAATGTTATGAAATTGTAATAAAAAAAAAAATATAAAAATTTTTATAAATTTAGTTTTCATTAAAAAGTTGTACCGATATCAAACCTGAATGTTTCAGTTATATCAGAGTCTGCCTTTGTAATAGGTTGAGATAACGAAAATGACAATGGACCAATTGGCGTATACCAATCTACAGACAAACCAGTTGATGATCTAATTTTATTGCTATCCAAACTCGAATTATAGTCTACACCCCATACATTACCTGCATCATAGAATAATTTAAAATCAATGTTTTCCAAATCTCTCAATAAATCTGGCAATGTAGTAGAGATATTTAATGAAGATAAATAATTACCACCAATAAAATCTGTTCCATCTTTTGGACCAACTCTACCTGATTCAAAACCTCTAAGGTTTCTAGATGATAAATATAATCTCTTTGAAAGACGAACATCTTCGTCATTAATAGAATTAACTGCTTTAGCTTGAAATTTTAAAGCAAATATTAGTTCTTCTGTAATTGAGTGATAGTTTGTGAACGTGAAAGAGTTTGATAATGCACCATCATCAGATATTAAAGGTAAGGATTGGAAAAAACTGGTTTTAAACCCATCAGAAGGTTGAAAATTTTGATTAAGTTTATTTAGAGTAAATCTATATTTTAAATCAGTTTCAAAAAAGTCTCCTGCATTTTTCTTTTGTGATGCAGACGCTTTACTTCCAGTCTCTAAATTTTCCTGAAAAATTGAAATAGCGGGTGTAAAATAAATATCTTCAAATTGCTCATATGAAGTACCTAAACTAAACCCAGTTTTTCTATTTTTATAGCCAAATTTACTTAAAACATCTTTTGTATTATTCTCTATAGAAGTTACTAAATCTTTTTCAGAATTATTAAAATTAGGATCTGTACGTTGTAACTTTAAGTTTATACCATCATCTCTAAGAGTAAAAGATGTATCAAGTTTTATACCTTTTCCTAAATAATTTTTTTCCTTAATACCTCCTGTTATTGATGTACCACTAGAACCAGTACCAGCGCCGGCCATTATTTCACCAGTTGGCATTTCTTCAACTGTTAAATTTATAATTTTTTTGTTATCTTTATCAACAACCTCTTTTTGCACATTTTTAAAAATTCCAGTTGATTTTATTGAGTTTACTGTTTTAGTAACCAAAATCTCATTGTAAGGATCTCCTTCATCTATTAAGAATTTATTTCTAATTACTTTTTCTCTAGTAATATAATTACCAATAACATTTATTCTGCTAATAAATATCTTATCAGTTTCTTCAAAGAATATTTTTAAATTTATTTTATTATCATATGTAGTTTCTTTAAATGAAGCTGTTAAAAATTTAAATTCTTCCGATAATATTAGTTGATCAATTTTCTTTAAAATTTTTTCAATAAAATTAAGTGAATAATGTTTTCCATTTGCTTTATTGAGTATTTCATTTATTTTTTTGAAATTTCTTTTATCAAAATCATCTGGAATTTCTAATGAAACATTATCAAAAAAATATTTCTTTCCAGAATTGATATTGAAGGTTAATTCGAACTCCGTCTCATTAATTAGTTTTGCAGATGAACTTTCTATAGAGACATTATAATACCCATTATTTTTATAAAAATTTCTTAACAAATTTTCATCCAATTGAACTCTATTAATATCTAGATATTTTGATTTAGAAATAAATTTCCAAAATCTATTTTCTTCAGACGCTATAATTCTTTTTAATTTTCCGTCTTTAAAAACTTTATTGCCTATAAATTTAATTTTTTTTATAAACGCCTTTTCACCTAAATTTATATTGTAAATTATATCTACAGTATTATTGTCATTTTCTACTATACTTGAGTTAACTTCAGCAAAATAATATCCAGAACCTTTCAAAACATTCATTATTATTGATACATCATTTTTAACGTTATCCTTAATATATGAAGTTCTTTTTTTTAATTGAATTTGTTCATTAAGATATTCTAAAATATCTTTATTTTTTACTCCCTCAAACCTAACATTTTGTATAAGAGGATTTTCAATTATAGAAATAGTTAATAAATTATTTTCTAGTTTTATATTTACATCTTCAAAAAAATTAGTTTCATACAATTTTTTTAAAAGGTTATTAAGATCATTATCATTAATTTCTTTATTTCTTAAATTTTCTGCTCCTGAAAAAAGAATAATTGTTTCATTAGTGATTCTTTTATTGCCTAATACTTTAATTTCTGAAAAATTTTCAGAATAAACATCAACAGTGAGGATAAAAAATAATAAAAAAAAATAAAAAAATCTATTCATGTATTTCATTTTATACATAGTTTTGTTGTTTTCAATCTTACTAACTCACTCAGACTAAGTATTTCCTTAACATTGGTTGGGTTTTTGAATTTATAGGGTTTAAATTCTTTCAATTTTAATATTTTTTTAATATTTTTGATTATATCCGTAAACTTTATTTTTTTTTTAATAAATAAATCAACAAGTGTATCATTTGAACTTATCAAAATCGTCTCATATAAAGATGTTTTTTTTCTTATTGAATTTATAAGCTCTAATGATGGAAATTTGTTTTTTGATGGTTTAGATAATTTTAGATTATTCAATATTTTATAATTGATATTATTGGTAATGATTTTTTTATTAGAAGGATAATAAATTGAATTAAATATTGGAATTTTCATATTGGTGTCATGAGCTGTTATATTAATTAGTCCATTATTAAATTTAATTATAGAATGAACATAAGATTTGGGATGAATTAAAATATTTAATTGATTTTTAGAAAAATTAAATACACGCATTGCCTCTATTAATTCAAATACTTTATTCATCAATGTAGCTGAGTCTATGGAAATTTTTTTACCCATCCTCCAATTTGGATGCTTAAGAGCATTTTTAATTGTAGCTTTTTTTATATAATTGTTTGACTTATTTAAAAAAGGGCCACCAGAAGCAGTAAGTATAACCTTATTAATCATATCATTATTTATATTTTTAATGTTGGACCAAATAGAAAAGTGTTCGGAATCAACTGGAATAAAAATTGTTTTATTTTTAATTAATTCTTTTTGAATAAGACTCCACCCACATATTATAGATTCTTTGTTTGCTATAGCTATTTTTTTTGTAAATTTAATAATATCTATAGTAGGTTTTAATCCAGCCAATCCTGAGATTGCAGAAATTGTATAATCAATTTTATTTTGAAAAATTTTTTTGAAAGAATTAAAATCATTAAAAATTTTAATGTTTTTGATATTTTTCTTTTGAACAATTTTAAAATGTTTTTTACTTGTTATTATAATATTCTTTACTTTTAAAGTATGTGCCTGGTATAAGATTGTCTTTATATTTTTGTTTGTAGATAAAAGCAAAACATTAAAATCCTTCTTATTTTGTTTTATAATATTAAAAGTTGTTTTTCCAATTGATCCAGTTGATCCAAGTATAGCAATTTTTTTTTTCATTAGTAAATAATTTTTAAAATTAAGTAAGAAACAGGAAAAGCAAAAATCATTCCATCTATTCTATCTAACAATCCACCGTGGCCAGGTATGATTTTCCCAGTATTTTTTATGTTAGATTGTCTTTTAAAATAAGATACAAAAATATCTCCAAATTGACTTACTGTTGAAATTAAAAAAATAAAAATAAAAATATTAAATTGGAAATTTTTTAATAATAAATTTATATTTAATACTTCAGATATTTTATCAACATATGTGAATACAAGACTAATTATTGCTATAGAACAAAAATAACCACCAATAGCTCCTGCATATGTTTTTTTTGGACTTATTTTTGTTAGTTTTGGTCCTTGAATTATTTTGCCAAAAATATAACCTCCAATGTCTGTTAGGATACATATAGATAAAACTAATGTAAAATAGATATAATCTAAATCCATTTCCATACGTAAAAGGTATGAGGAATAAAAAGAAATAATTAGAAAAATTATACCTAGTAACTTATACATAGTATTCTTTGTCATAAGATACCATTCATAAATTGATATAAATAACAAGACTAAGATAAAACAAATAAAAAATAAATCACCCTTAATAATGAAAAAGATGGATAAAGATATTAAAATAATTGAACTTAAAATTCTATTTATTAATTCATTATGTATCATATGTTGCCAAAATTCCTTTTAATTTTTTTAAAATTTCTTAATATTTGATTAAAATCAATTTCGTTAAAATCAGGCCATAATTTTTTTTCAAAATAAATTTCAGTATAAGCTAATTGCCAAAGTAAAAAGTTACTTAAACGTTTAGTATTACCTGTTCTAATTAAAATGTCAGGATCTGGAATGTTTTTTGTATATAAATGGTTCGACATACTTTTCTCTGTAATTTTAGTTTTCTTTTTTTTAATTAACTTAAATGTATCTATTATTTCACTTCTAGATCCATAATTTAAAGCCAAATTAATTTGTAATTTATGATTTTTCTCTGTTTTCTTTTCAGAGTGAATTAATAATTTATTTAATTTATTTGAAAAGTTTTTTTTTTCCAATTATTAAAAGTTTAATATTTTGATTATGTAAATCTGATATTTTATTTACTAAAAAGTTTTCAAGTAATGTAAATAAATAATTTATTTCCTTTTTAGGTCTTTTCCAATTTTCAGTTGAAAATGCATACAAAGATAAATACTTAATATTATTTTTAATAGATGATTTGATTATTTTTTCTACTGTCGTTAAACCAGCTTTATGACCAAGATTTCTAGAATTTTTATGTTTGAGGCCCCATCTTCCATTGCCATCCATGATAATAGCAACATGTTGAATCGGATTCATATTTTCATTATTTCATTTTCTTTGTTTGTAACCTTTTCATCAACTTTTTTAATATTTTGGTCAGTTACATCTTGATTTCTTTTTTCAAATTTTTTTTCGTCATCCTCGCTAATATCTTTAGACTTTAATAATTTTTTTAATTCGTCATTTGCCTCACGTCTAATATTTCTTATTGAAATTTTACATTTTTCACCCATAGATTTAACAAGTTTTTTCATCTCATTTCTTCTTTCTTCACTTAAATCTGGTATTGGTAATCTAATTAACTGTCCATCAATTTGAGGATTAAGACCAAGTTCTGATTTTCTGATAGAAGAATCTATAAGCGTAACATTATTTAAATCCCATACTTGAATATTTATCATCCTTGGTTCAGGTGTAGTAATACTTGCTAACTGATTAATGGGCATTTTTTGTCCGTAAACATCTACTTTAATAATATCTAGCATGCTTGCGTTTGCTCTACCTGTTCGTAGAGAAGTTAATTCTTTTGAAAAAACATCTAATGTTTTTTGCATTTTTTGAATATAGGTATTCTCGTTAAACATTACTCACCAATTTTAAATCTAAAAAAATCAACAATTTTTAAGTTATCTATTTTGAGCTCATTAATTATATCCTGTACTTTCTTTTTAGGCTCCATTACCCATTCTTGCGTTAAAAGGCTAGCTTCCTCTTTAAACTTGTTTATTTTACCCAGACCAATTTTTTTAATAATTTCATCAGGTTTTCCAGAACTTTTTAATTCCTCATTAATCAGTTCTTTTTCTTTCTCAATAATGTTGCTTTCAATTTTATCAGAACTTATTGCAAGTGGATTTGTAGCAGCAATATGCATTGCAAGCTGTTTTCCAAATAAATCTACTTTTTCATTATTTTCGTTTGAACTTACCGAAACTACTACAGCAAGTTTTGACAAATTATCTTGAACCACTGAGTGTAAGTAATGGTAATTTTTTGAATTATTATTTTTTAATGTTTTGCTTCTACCTAAAGTAATTTTTTCGCCTATTTTAGAAATCATAGAAACTAAATTTTCTTCAACAGAAGAATCATTTTTCATTTTAGATTTCTTAAGTTTCTCAATATCTGAACCAACTAAATTATTTAAATCACTAAGTTCTTTAACAAATTTTATAAAATCATCATTTTTGGCAACAAAGTCAGTTTCGCAATTAACTTCCAAAACTGATGTTTTGTCTTCATCACTGGATAGTGCCATTACACCTTCTTTTGCATCCCTCGACATTTTTTTTGATGCTTTTGCAACGCCTTTTATTCTTAAAATCTCGACTGCTTTATCAATATCTCCATTGGACTCTTTTAAAGCTGAACTACAATCTTTAAAACCAGCTCCAGTAGATTGCCTCAAACTTTTTATTTTTTCAAGATCACTCATTTTAATTGAATTAGTTTATAGATTTAGAATTCGGCTCTTTGTTATCTACAATTTTTGTTTTTTGGTCTAAATTGTTTTCTTTTAATTTGGTTTCAACTTTTGGTGAGTCTTTTTTTGCATTTTCTATAGTTTCTTTGATTAAATTACAGTATAGATCAATAGATCTTCTTGCATCATCATTGCCTGGTATTGGAAAATTTATACCTTCTGGATTAGAGTTAGTATCCAAAATTGCAATGATAGGAATATTTAATTTTATCGACTCCTTAATGGCAAGTGATTCATAATTTGTATCAATCACAAAAACTAAGTCAGGTACTTTTTTCATTTCCATTATTCCACCTAAAGATCTTTGAAGTTTATCTCTCTGTACACTCATTTTTAAAAGCTCTTTTTTTGTAAATCCTCTATTTTCAGAGGATAAATCCTGTTCGATTTTTTGTAATTTTTTTATTGAATTTGAAATAGTTCCCCAGTTTGTAAGCATTCCACCTAACCATCTATGATTTACATAATATTGTCCTGTAGACTTTGCAAGTTCAGCAATTGCTTCGGATGCTTGTTTTTTAGTTGAAATAAATAAAATCTTTCCTCCATCTGATATTGTAGAATATACTTTTTCTAATGCAACGTTAGTCAATTCTAAAGTTTGTGTAAGGTCTATAATATGAATAGAGTCTCTTTTTCCAAAGATATATCTTTTCATTTTTGGGTTCCATCTAAGAGTCTTGTGCCCCAAATGCACACCTGCTTCCAATAGTTGTTGTATTGTTAAATTTGGTATCTTCATTTTTTTTCCCGGTTATGCCACCACAATTATTTCCACTTAAGGACCGGAGGTATTAAACCACAAATTGTGTGCGTATTAATTTAATGCTATTTACAAATATATTTTTAAAATAACAAGCTTTATTTCACAAATTTAAAAAATATTAGTTAAAATATTCTCATTTTTTAAAGTAGAAAGTGATTTTCTGCTGATTTTTCTTTTATTTTTTAAATTAAATATCAACTTTTGACCAGTATCATTATACATAATTTTAACATTTGAATCTCCTTTTTCTTCAAGAATTTTACTAATTTTTTTAAGTTGAGAAATATTATCAATTGAAAATTCAATGTTTTTAATTGGCTGATTTATAAGGTTATTCATAGATACGATATTTAATACATTTATTCTTTTAAATCTATTGTCATCATCTACAATATTCTTTTTTAAGGACAGCATGACGGAATTACCCTCTTTTATTATATCTCTGTTAAGTTCCAGTAAATCAGAAAAAATAAATAACTCGAATACTCCTGACAGGTCTGTCAATTTTACAATTGCATATGAATTCCCTTTGCTTGTTTTTTTTTCTTGAACTTTCAAAATTGTAGAGGCTATATTGCGCTCTTTACTATTATCCTCAGAAATAAATTTTGCATAATCAGTAATATTATAAATTTCGAAAAATTCTTTAAATTGATTTATTGGGTGATCAGAAATAAAAAAACCTACACTTTCGAATTCTTTAGACAATCTCTCTTCAAATTTCCAATCGTCAATTTTTACAATTATATCTTTATCATTAGAATGACTTTCTTCAAATAAATCTATTTGATTAATCGCTTTATTTTCATAAATATTTTTTGATTTTAAGATAAAATTTGGTACTGAAGTTAGCATCGATTTCCTGTTTTTGTGAATATTATCAAAAGCTCCTGCTTTAATTAAACCCTCTAATTGAAGTTTATTAATATCTTTAGGATTTACTCTGTTTATAAAATCAATTATTGATTTAAATTTACCATTTTTTAATCTTTCAGTTACAATATTAGATATTGCTTCATATCCTACACTTTTAATTGCACCTAAAGCGTAATAAAAATAATTATCATCAGATCTAAAATCTGCGTATGATTTATTAATATCAGGTCTTTGAATATTTATATTTAGTCTTTTCAATTCTTCATAAAACTCACTTAATTTATTTTGATTTGAAATATCCATAGTCATAGATGCAGAAAAAAATTCGTTCGGAAAGTATGCTTTTAAATATGCAGTCTGATAAGCTATAATAGCATATGATGCTGCATGACTTTTATTAAATCCATACTCGGCAAAAGGTTCAATTTTTAAAAAAATACCAGCAGCTACATCTTTGCTTATTCCATTTTGCACCGCTCCTAAAATAAATTTTTCTTTTTGTTTTTCTAACTCAGCTCTTTTTTTTTTACCCATAGCTTTTCTTAAAATATCCGCTTGAGCAGCTGTAAATCCAGAAAGTTTTTGTGCAATTTGCATTACCTGTTCTTGATAAATTATCACTCCATAGGTAGGCTTTAAAATTTCCTCTAATTTAGGGTGTAAATAATCAGGTTTAGTTATTCCGTGCTTGCAATTGTTATATGTGGGTATATTGCTCATTGGACCTGGCCTGTATAGTGCTACCAATGCAATAATATCTTCGAGGTGATTGGGTTTCATTTTTGTTAATGCTTCACGCATACCAGTACTTTCTAGTTGAAATATACCAACTGTGCTTCCACTACTTAATAAGTCAAAAACTTTTTGGTCATTGTAATTAATTTCATTTATTTTAAAATTTTTATTTCTTTTAGAAATTAATTTTTGCGTTTTATCAATAACTGTAAGAGTTTTAAGTCCCAAAAAATCAAACTTAATTAAACCTGCATTTTCTGCCGAATACATATCAAATTGTGTCGAGGGCAGTAAAAGATCTGCTGTATTGTCTTTGTAAAGTGGAACTGAATGTGTAAGTTTTTTATCAGCTATCACTACGCCAGCAGCATGTGTCGCTACATTTCTATTTAGACCCTCTAACTTTAATGATAAATCAATTAATTTTTTAACTCTTTTGTCTTCTTTAATTAGTTTTTGCAATCTTGGTTCAGAATTAATACATTCTGTTAGATTTTGCGGTCGAGAAGGATCAAATGGTATCATTTTAGTTATACTATCTACAAAACCATAAGGAAGTCCTATTACCCTTCCAACATCTCTTATTACCATTCTAGCTTTTAATTTACCAAAAGTAATTATATGAGCGACGCTATCTTTATATTTATTTTTTAAGTAATTAAAAACTAAATCTCTTTTTTCTTCACAAAAATCAATATCAAAATCAGGCATAGATATCCTGTCAGGGTTTAAAAATCTCTCAAAAATAAGATTAAATTTTATTGGATCCACATCTGTAATTGATAAACACCAAGCAACAAGTGAACCTGCGCCCGAACCTCTTCCTGGACCAACAGGTATATCATTGGATTTGGCCCATTTAATATAATCAGAAACTATTAAGAAATAACTAGAATATTTCATTTCAGTTATAATTTTTATTTCATGCTCTAATCTTTTTTTGTAAACTGAAAAATCTTTGTTAATTTCATATTTTGATATTTCTTTTTTAAATTTATTTTCTAAACCCTCAATAGATAAATTTCTCAATATTTGATCTGCATTACCATCTTTATTTGAACTTATATTTGGTAAAATTGGATTAGAAGATTTGGGTCTATAGCTGCACCTTTTAGATAAGTGATAATTATTCTCTAAAGCCTCAGGTAAATCCTTAAATAATTTTTTCATTTCATCAGAAGATTTAAGATAATGATTATTTGATAATTTCTCTCTACTAGGATCGTTTAAGTATGTTTTATTTCCAATACACATGAGTGCTTCATGAGCGTGATGCATATCTTTAGTCAAATAATATACTTCATTAGTAGCTATAATGGGTATTTGCAGTTTTTTAGATAAATTTAAATTAAATATTTCAAATGATTTTTCATTTGGATCTTCATGTCTTTGAATTTCAATATAAAAATTGTTTTCGAATTTTTTTTTTATATCCTTGTAAATATCTTCTATCTCTTGATTTTTTCCAGCATTAAATAGTTTTCCTATCAATCCGTTTATAGAGCCACTTAACACAATTACATCTTTGTTAAATTTTAAAAGATCTTCAAAGTTACAATTTGGAGAATTTAAACTTTTATTATTTAAATAAGATTTGGACGAAAGTTCTACTATATTTTGATAACCCAACTCATTTTTTGCAATTAGAGGTATTAACCCATAATTATTTTTATAATTAAAAATTATTTGAGTCCCAATAATAGGATGACATCCTACTTTTGAAATATTTTCTGAAAATTCAAGAGCACCACATAAATTATAATTATCTGATATGCCTACGGCTTGTATCTTGTTTTTTTTGCAATATTCCCTGAGATCTTGAATTTTTATTGCTCCCTCGCATATTGAATATTGTGTATGTAATTTAAAATGGTTAAATTCGAGATTATTGTTTTCTTGCATTAGAGATTGTTTTTATCTTACCATTAAATAGTTCAATTTTACAATCTGCTAAATTAGCAAAATATCTATTGTGAGTTGCATAAATTATTAATCGATTTTTGGATTTTAGATTAAATAAAGTTTTGAAAACAATCTTTGCATTTTTAAAATCTAAATTTCCAGTTGGTTCATCTGCTAAAATAATACTAGGAGAATTAATTAAAGCTCTAGCGATAGCTACTCTCTGCATCTCACCACCTGATAGTTCTGATGTAAAATGATTTTGTCTTTTGGTAAGATTAAATTTCTTTAACAAATATCTTGAATCTTTTACCGCCTCTTCTTTATTATTACTGATTGCAAGCCTTGGGAGATAAACATTTTCCATCACAGTAAAATCTGTAAGTAGGTTTTTGTCTTGATATATTATACCTATTTTTTTAGATCTAATTTTATCATTTTGAGTTTTTTCTTTAAAATTTATTTTTTCACCATTAATAAAAATATTTCCTGAATTAGGTGTATCTATTAAAGATAAAAGATTTAATAAGGTAGATTTGCCTGATCCAGAGGGACCTATAAGAGAATATATTTTTCCTTTTTTAAAATTATAATTGACCTTACTAATAACTTTAATATTTTTTTTATTATATGATTTTTCTAAATTATTTATCTCAATTATATTATTCATACTTTAAAGCTTTAATTGTATCCATCTTGGAAGCTTTTAATGCAGGATAAATCGATACTAAGGATGTAATAAATATAGAACAAATTGATATCAATATTATGGATCCCACATTAATTTCTGATGGCATTTGACTCAAAAAATAAATCTCCTCTGGAAATAAACTAATTCCAAATACACTACTAAGTGTATTTCTTATTGTTTCTACATTATAAGAGAATAATACACCTAAAAAAATTCCAAACAAAGTTGCTAATACACCTATAGTAAAACCAACAAAGAAAAAAATTTTTGTTATTGATTTATTTTGAACACCAATTGATTTTAAAATCGCAATTTCTCTAGTTTTATTTTTGACAAATATGGTTAATCCCGAAATTATATTAAATGCAGCAACTATTATTATTAATGTTAGTATTATAAACATTACATTTCGTTCAACTTTTAAAGCAGAGAATAGCGACTTATTTAAATCAGCCCAGGTATATACAAAATAATCTTTGAATATATTTTGCAATTCTAATTTGGCATTTTCTATTTTTTTTGGATATTTCAAATAGATTTCTAAATTTCGTTTTTCAATATTTAAATCAAACAAAGCTTCTAAATCATTAAGATTAACAAATGCAATATTTAAATCAAAGTCTGAAATCTCACTATCAAAAATTGAGTCTACAATAAATGTTTCTTGCTTAGGTAAACTCCCAATTATAGTTTCTACTCCTTTTGGGGACATTATTAAAATTTTATCTCCAACTTTTAAATCATAACTAAAACTTAACTCTTTCCCGATTGATATGAACTTAGGATTCATCTGTTTATTTCCAAAAAACTTTAAATTTTGAACTATTGACAATTTTTTAAAATCATCTGGGAGATATCCTCTAAGCAAAAGACCTTTTGTGTAATCTTTATTAATTAAAACACCCTCGCCACTGTTACTATAAACCAAGGTTCTAGACAAATTTACAAGTTCTTCATTTTTAAATAAATAATCATCTATAGGTTTTTCATAGGGCTTTATTACTGCATGTGGATTAAAGCCAATTATTTTACCAACTAACTCTGTTCTAAACCCATTCATGACAGACATTACTATAATCAAAACAGCTACACCAAGACTTATTCCAATAAAAGAAAAAATTGAAATAATATTTAAGAAACCATCTTTTTTTCTGGTTTTTAAATATCTTAAAACAACTTCTTTTTCTAAAATAGAAATCAACTTATTTTTTTTTATTTTTTATAATTTTAATAAT
>MDSW01060775.1_pt1 | contig 13261 bp, 7 predicted proteins | sample 811171 | NCBI WGS metagenome assembly MDSW01 (sample SAMN05326641, study PRJNA326480) | marine metagenome | isolation source: seawater | place: Atlantic Ocean: North West | collected 2012 | reverse complement strand
GGCGGCGGTGGACGCCTTGGGCCGCGTCGTCGCGGCGGGACCCGGCGCCGGACGCGACCCGCCGCCGGTGCTCGTTTCGGCGGCGCCGTCGGATCCGGCCCGCTCGGGGGGAGGACCCGGCCCGGACCCGCGGGCGGTGGAGGCGACGCTCCTCGTCGCGACGTCGCCGGCGGCGGCGTACGCGCCCGCGGACGCCATCGCGCGCGCCGCGGAGAAGGCGCGGCGAATGCCCACGCTCGGGGGCGGGCTCGCGTTCCCGATCGTCCCGGGGATGGCCGCGGGGCCGATGGCGAAGGCGGCGAAGGCGGCGGCGGAGAAGGCGGAGGCGGCGAGGCGCGCGCGGCGAGACGGGGGATCGCGAGGGCCGGCCCGGGCGCCGACGAACGACATGCTGCGTAAGCTCGGCCTGGCGGCGGGCGACGAGGGGACGGCGAAGGCGTCGGACGACGAGGGGACGGCGCCGGCGTCGGACGACGAGGGGACGGCGCAGGCGTCGGGCGACGAGGGGACGGCGCAGGCGTCGGGCGATGGGGGGACGTCGGACGCCTCGGGCTTATTACCGCCGCTTCCGACGCCTCGGCGCGTCGACCGCGGCCGACTCACGCTCGTCGGCGGCGAGACGTCGCGCGCGCCGATGCCCAATCCGGACGACCCGGCGTTCGCGGTGGCTCCGCCGGAGGCGAGGGCGACGCCGGGGAAGAAGCTCTCGGCGAAGGCGCCCAGGGTGCTCCGGGTCGATGATCGGTCGCCGGAGGCGGATGCGGAGGCGGAGAAGACCTCGCTCGCGGTGGCGGCGGCGGACGCGGCGCTCGCGGAGGTCGCCGCGCACGTCGCCGCGTTCGACGAGGCCCGGGTCGCGGAGAACAAACCCGAGGTGCGCGCGACGGAACGCCCCGGACCTTCGAACGACCTTCGAACCGACGACCCCGAGGCCCGGCGCGCCGCCGCCGGCCTCCCCGTCGTCGTCGTGCCCCTCCCCGAGGACATCGACCGCCCCCGCCCCGCGTTTCGCGTCCTCGCGCGCGTCGAGAACGACGACGGGACGGTTTCGTGGGAGCGAGCGCTCGACGCGTCGGACGACGCGTCCGACGCGTCCGTCGCGGCGAGGCGGGAAGCGTCGGAGGGCGGAGGCTCGAGCGGTTTGAAGGCTCGGGTCCGGCTGGCGCTCGACGCGGACCGCGGCGCGCGCGAGACGGTTCGGATGGAGTTCGCGGGCGGGGACGCGTACGAGGGCGAGTGGTTCGACGGCGAGCGCGAGGGCGAGGGGCGCCAGACCTTCGCCAACGGGGACGAGTACGTCGGGCGGTGGCGCGGGGGCGCGCCGGACGGGCGCGGGGTGATACGCTTCGCGCTCGGGGGTGAGTACGAGGGGATGTGGCGCCGGGGGAAACCCAACGGGCCGGGCGTGCTGGACCTCGAGGCGCGCGGGGGGGGGAGGCACGACGGCGCGTGGGTGGACGGCGAGCTGAGACAGACGTTTTAACTCTTTATAAAGGGTTTTTAACGTGACGCCGCGGGGAGGCGTCCGCGAATATTTATAGTGAAAGTATAATGAGTCTCCCTTCCCGCCCTCTCTCTTCACCCTCGCCTCGGCCTGGGCGCGGCGCGCGCCTCCGGGGTCGCGGGCTCGCTCGCGCTCGCGTTCGCGCCTCGCCTCTTCTTCGCGGGCGTTTCGTTCGCTCGGGGTCGGGATCGTCGCGACGCCTCGGCTTTCCCCGCCTTGGCGTCGGCGCGCACCGCCGCGGACGCGTCGTCGCCGAGCGCGACGTGCTCGACGTTTCCCTTCTCCCCCGCGGCGATCTTCTCCGCCGCCGCCGCCTCGGGTGAGTTCATCCGCGCCTCCAGGTGCGCCGTCCCCGGCGGGGGAGGCGAAAAGTTTCGCCCGGGGTCGACGGAGTTCGCTTTTTGTGCCCGGGCCTCTCGAACCGCGCTCACGAGGTCGGCTTTTCTCGCGCCGCTTCGCCGCAGGTGGCTCGGCCACGCGTCCCACTCGTCCAAGGCCTCCTTCAGCCTCGCGACGGTGAGCTTGGACGGGTCCAGCGCGTTCGCCGCGTCGCTGTCCGGGGCGCAGTGGCTCACGAACGGCGCCGCGGCCCGTTTCGACGCCTCGATGCGTTTCACCCTCGCCTCGGGGAGCGTCGCCGGCGCCGGGGGGGGCTGGCACGCCTCGCACGCGTAGACGGTGCGGTTGGCGACGTCCCACGAGCGAATCGACGCGCCGCACCGGCCGCACGTGGACTGGTTGTACACGTATCGCCTCGTCCACGGCTCGCCGAGACGCTTCGCCTCCTCCGGGTCCACCGTCAGGATGCTGCCGTTGACGAACCCGCGCTGGAGGAGCTCGACGCTGTGCCGCCAGACGAGGTCGAACGCGTCGCGGGGGAGCTGGGCGCACGGGCGCTCGGGGTGGACGCCCGCCTTGAAGAGGATCTCCGCGCGGTAGATGTTCCCGACGCCCGCGAACATCGACTGGTCCATCAGGGCGAGGCCGACGGACTTGCGCGAGGCGCGGAACTTGTCCCACAGCGCGTCCGGGTCGGCGTCGTCGCGGAGCGGGTCCTGGCCGAGCGCGAGGCGCTTCGCCGCGTACCGAGGGACGTCGATGAGGTCGACGGTCATGGCGCTCAGTAACGCGACGAGGCCGTGCTCCTCGTTCTCCAGGCGCAGGCGCGTCGTGGGCGTGGGATCGGGGGCGGAGGCGGAGGCGTGCGTGCTGAACCGACCGGACATGCCGAAGTGGACGTGCACGACGTGGTCGTCGGCGTCGGAGGAGGCGCGCGCGTCCCTCTCGAAGAAGTAGAAGAGATTCTTCCCGACCGCCTCGACGCGCCGGAGCGGAAGATGATCGATCGCCCGCGCGCCCTCGACGAAGCGGCCGTTCGGGGAGGTCGCGGCGAAGCGCTTGCCGACGAGCGCGCGGCGGTGCGCGACCGCGACGCGGTGCACGCCGTGGCCCTCGACCATCTCGCGAGGGGCGGGACGGGACGCGCGGGGGTGAGTCGCGCGATCGGCGTGTTGTCAATGCGGATTTTCGGGGACGAGCGCGACGACGACGTGGCCGCGGCACCGGTCGAGGCCCGATTCTACCCGAGTCTCGGGCGAAGATCGCAATCGCGCCTCGGCGACGCGAATCGTCGGGCGTTTCGTCGGCGGTTCCGAGACGCGCGACTCGCGACGCCCTCGTAGTGTCGCGACGTCTCGCCCCGCCTCCCCCGCACACGACGTCGCGCGCGCCTCCCGCGTCGCGACCCGCACGCCACCTCGCCGCGCGCTCGACGCGCGCCGAACCCCCTCCTCCCCCCCCGCCCGTCTCTCCCGCCGGCCCGATGGAGGACCTCTCCCCGCTCCAGCGCGCGCGGCTCTCGTACGCGCCGACGCTTCCCTCCAGCCTCGCCGCCCCGACGCAGGTTCTGACGTACGAGGAGGCCGCGGGCGCGCTCGACCCCGCGTCGGACGAGCCCGCGACGACGCCGGCGGAGCACGCGCGCCGCGCGTCCGACGACGTCGGCGACCGCGGCGGCCGCCTCATCCCGGTCGCCGACGTCTTCCCCAAGACCGCCGACACGCCCGCGTTTCGCGTCGCCCCGGGCGACGACGGCCCCTTCACGACCGCCGCCGGCGGCGAGGGCGAGGGCGCGCGCCGCCGCCTCGCCCCCACCGAGCGCGTCCGCGCGATCCCGACCGACCCCGCGCCGAGGCTCGGCCTCATCTTCAGCGGCGGCCCGGCCCCGGGCGGGCACAACGTCGCCGCGGGCATGCTCGACTGGCTCGAGCGCCGAAAGAGAGCCAACGAAGCCGCGGCGAAGAAGCCGACGACCAAGCCCGAACCCGAACCCGAGGGTGGTGAACAAAAAGACGACGCCCTGGGAGCGTCCTCGGCGGCTTCCTCCGGCACCTTCGCCCCCGGGGCCCTGATCGGGTTCCTCGGCGGCCCCGCGGGTCTCGTCGACACCCTCTGGACCCCGATCACGTCGGCGTCCGTCGCGCGGTTCCGCAACCAGGGCGGGTTCCATCTGCTCGGGTGCGGTCGCGCGCGTCTGGACTCCGACGCGCACTTCAAGGCCGCCGCGGAGACGTGCCGCGACCTTCGCCTGGACGGCCTCGCGATCGTCGGCGGCGACGACTCCAACACGAACGCCGCGTACCTCGCCGAGTACTTCGCCGCGAACGACGTGCGGTGCGCCGTGGTGGGCGTGCCGAAGACCATCGACGACGACTTCCGGGGCGGCGACGTGGAGGTGTGCTTCGGGTTCGACACGTGCTCCAAGCACTTCGCGCAGACCGTCGGGAACATCGCCGACGACGCGCGGAGCTCGCGGCGGTACTACCACTTCGTCCGCGTGATGGGGCGCAAGTCGGGGCGCCTCACTCTGGAGTGCGCGCTCAGGACGCGCCCGAACCTCGCGCTCATCGGGGAGGAGATTGCCGAAAAAAAATGGACCCTCGACCGCGTCGTCGGCGCCGTCGCCGACCTCGTCGCCGAGCGAGCCGATCTCGGGCTCAACCACGGCGTCATCCTCGTCCCGGAGGGGCTCCTCGGGTTCACCCCGGAGATCGCGGAGCTCATGGAGGCCATGCACAGAGCCGCGGACGACGTGCGCGAGGGGCGCGCGCCCCCCGAGCCGGCGGGCGAAAAAGAAAAAGAAAAAGCCGCCGCGAGCCAGCCCCCGACGCGACTCCTGCACCGCATCGAAGCCGCCGTGGGCATCGTGAGGGAACCCCCAAAAGCGAGGTCGCCCCCGCCGCCCCCTCGTACGCCCCCTCGCACGCCCGGCCTCGGCGAGCTCGTTCGCGTGACGTACGCCGACGTCGAGCCTTTCCTCCCGCCCTCGTCAAAATCGGTCGCGTCCAAACTCCCGCGCGATATCCTCGACGAGATGCTCCTCGCGCGCGACGCGCACGGGAACCCCGCGCTGAGCGCGATCGAGACCGAGAAGCTCCTCGCGCGCCTCGTCTCGGAGGCCCTCGGCGGCATCCTGACCAAGCGCGGAGAAATCACCGGCCGGTTCCTCCCGCAGACGCACTTCTGCGGGTACGAGGGCCGAGCGGCGCAGCCCACCGATTTCGACGCGACGTACGCGTACGCGCTCGGCCACGCCGCCGCGTCGCTCGCCGCCGCCGGCGCATCCGGCGTCGTCGCCGCCGTCGCCAACCCGTGCGACCCGCCCGAGAACTGGGAGTGCTCGGGGGTGCCGCTGTGCCGAATGCTCAGGGCGGAGCGCCGCGCGGGGAAGGACCGGCTCGTCATCCGAAAGGCCGTCGTGGACCTCCGAGGCGCCGCGTTCGAAGCCTTCGCGGTGAGGAGGGACGCGTGGAGGCTCGCGGACAGGTACGCCTCCCCGGGACCCGCGCAGTTCTTCGACCCCGAGGCGAAGGGGTTCGACATGCCGACGACGCTCGTCCTGGAGACGGAGGCGAAGAAGAAGAAGAAGAAGGCGACGGAGGCGAAGAAGGAGGGAGGAGGCGAGAAGGACGACGCGGAGACGCGAAGCGTCGACCGACCCGCGGGGGCGCTCGGCGGGCGCGACGGCGGGTGCGTCGCCGGCGCGTGGGCAGCGTGAAACGAGACGAGACGAGACGAGACGAGACGTTTCGGGCGGGACCGAAGACGAGCGCGAGGGGCGAGAGACGCTGAGACGCTGATCATCGCGACGACTGAACGAGAGAGACGCGGCGATTCTTCCGAATGAAAACGCGTCGTCGCGAAATGATTTTCATTTTCCATTTTTCCGTCGGGGGTCGCCCGGCGGTCACACGTTCTTGTCCCCCCCCCCTAACAGCGGCCGGTCCTCCCCCTCCGGGGACGCGCGCTCGTCCGCCTCCGCCAGTTTCGCCGCGGCCTCCTCGTCGGCTCGCATGGTGAGGCCGCACGCGGCGCACAGGGCGCCGCACGGGAGCCAGAACCAGAACCCGACCCTGAACGCTCTCTCCCTCCCCATTTTCCCGATGAGCCACGCGCTCAGGACCGGCCCCAGGCCTTTCCCCAGGTCGTCCGTCAGGTTGAACCACGCGAACGCGGTGCCTCGATCGCGCGGGGCGTTGACGTTGACCGTCATCGCGCGCACGTTGACGCCGGTCATGGACGCCAGGCATCCCGCGACGGCGGCGACGAAGAATTTGAACCCGACGACGCCTCCGTCCCCCGAGCCGTAATCGTCCGCGTCGACGAGGTAGAGCCACGGGAAGATCCCCGCGACCGCGGCGACGCCCATGAACGCCGTCATGAACCACCGCCGCGCGTTGTACAGCCACTGCCCCAACACGCCGCCGGAGATGGTGCCGAACATCGCCCCCAACCCGAACGCCATCATCAGGCTCGTCGCCAACTCCACGCCCAACCCCTTATCCACCGCCAGGTAATCGTTCATGAACACGCCGATGATGCTCCACGGCACGCACCCGGGGATCCCCTGCAAAAACCCCAAGACGTTCGTCGGGCGGGACATGATCCGCCGCGTCTTCGCGAAGAAGCTCCCCAGGAGCGCGGCGAAGGACGCGACGAGTCCGGCGGACGCCGCCGCCGCCGCCGCCGCCGCCGCCGGTCGTTTCGCGGACGAAGACCCCCCTCCCGCCCCGGACGCCCCGCCCGCGCCGCCCGAGGACGACCCCGTCGCGTCGCCGCCCGAACCGCCGCCGCCCGAACCCTCGCCCCCCGCGCGGTCCGCGCCGCCTCGCGCGGGTTCCTCGGCGAACGCGTGCACGAGGTACGCGACGAGGAGGCCCGGCGCGGCGACGACGGCGAAGGGTAACCGCCAGCCGTAGCGCGGGCCCAGGAACCCGGCGACGCCCTGGCCGGCCATCCCCCCGAGTGAGCTGCAGATGCCCACGACCGCGGAGGCGTACGAGCGCGAGGAGGGCGGGAAGAGGTCGCCCGATATGGAGTACACGAGCGGGAGCGCGCCTCCGACGGCGACGCCGGTGAGCGTGCGGAGGATGAAGAGCTGCCAGAATTCCGTCACGAAGACGGTCAGGAGGCACGGGCCCTGGCCGATGATCAGCGTCCACACCAGCACGCGCTTGCGCTCGACGACGTCGCACAGGACGCCGATGATCAGCGCCGCGGGGAGGCCGAGGAGGAAGAACGCCACGGAGATTTGCCCGCCCAGCTTCGCGTCGCGCTCGTCGTCGGAGTACCCGAAGAAGTGGCCGATGGCGGTCAGGTTGGGCGCCATCAGGTTCTGGTCGCTGTAGATGAAGAACATCGCCGCGCACAGCATCGCGAACGCGCGAGGGTCGCGGCACTCCATGACGCGCGACTCGGGGGAGAGGCTCGAGCGACGCTTCTTCGGATGCGACGGGCGCGACGAGCGCCCGCGGCGCATGGATTTGTGCGACGGGAGAGGTCGTTGTTGGCGTGAGTGAACACCCCGCGCCATCGATCGAGAAGAGCAGAGTGCGTGCGTTCGCGACGAGTTGACCGGTCGCTCGAGACCGACTCCCACCGATGAGAGTTTCGATTTTCCGATCAGAGTATTGATGTCAGGCTCGCGATCGGCCGATCTACAGCTCGACGCGCGCGCCATGTGCCTCTCCCCTCCTCCCCCTCTCTCCGGGGCCCCGGGCCCCTTCGTCACTTGGGCAGATCTTTCGTGTACAGCGGCTCCCCCTCCCCCTCGATGTTTTCGTACGCCAGGACGTCGCACAGCGCGAGGTGGTGGTCCCCCGCGGTCTCGAGGGAGGCGATTTTTAGATGCGCGACGCCCATTGCGTCGGCGATGGTGGGCACCCCGTACCTCTCGACGATCGCCACCCCTCGCTCGCGAAGCGCCTCCGCCTTGTCCACGTCGTGCGCGCTGCTCCTCCCGAGCAGCGGCACGAGCCCCGCGTGGTGCGCGCGGAGCACCTGCAGGACGCCCTCGCCCGTCGCGAGCATGTTCCGCGCGGTGGCGGTGTGCGTGTAGAGCGCCACCGCCATCCGACGCGTCGGCGCGATCGTCACCGGGCAGCAGTACGTCGTGATGTTCATCGACGGCCTCGGCGCGGAGTCCCCGACCGTCGCCCCCGTCGCGTCCGGCGCGGTCGCGAGCGAGTACACCGGCACGGACAGCGCCGCCCACGGCGGAGGCGGCGGCGCGTCGGCGGCGGCGGCGTCCCCCGCGGCTTCCGCGGCGCGAGCCCCGGACGACGACGACGACGACGACGACGACGACGACGACGCCGAGACGCGCCGAGTCGCGACGCGCGCGAACGCACCTCGAGGCGCGGCGGCGCGCGCGACGCGCCGAGGCGCCGGGGCGCGAGGCGCCGAGGCGCGCGGTGCGCGAGCGCACGCCCGCATGCACGCGCCCGGAAGACCGCCCCGGAGCAGCGCGGCGGAGAGCGGCGCGGCGGAGATGTGACGTGAAGGCGGCCAGTGGACGGACGACGAGAGATCTGCTGCCAACTCGGACGACCGCCCGGTCGATCACTGTCGATCAACGAGCGCGCCGACGGCTTGATGACCGGCCCGGTGCACCCAAACGAGCGTGATGTTTTCGTCGCCATCACGTTTCATCGTCAAATATTTCGGGTCTCATCAGCGCCTCTCGACTCTTCCCCTCCCCCCCCCGAATCACTTCACTTCACGCGCAGCACGCGCCGAGGCCCAGCCTCGCGGTGCTCATGGGCGCCCCGTCCCTCCATCGGTCCGCCCTCGCGTCGTACACCTCCACCGTCCGCACCGTCTCCCTCCCGTCGAACCCCCCGATGGCGAACGCCTCGTCCCCCCGCGCGCACGCCGCCAGGAGCTGCCGCGGCCGCCGCATCGGCGCCAGCGCCCTCCACCGGTTCGTCCGCGGGTCCAGCGCCTCCACGCTCCCGAGGTACCGCTCCCCGTCGTACCCGCCGAGCGCCACCACGAGCCCCCGCGCCTCGAGCGCGCACATCCCGAGGTCGCGCCGCGGCGACGCCATCGGCGCCACCCCCCACCACTGGTTCGCCCCCGGGTCGAACGCCTCCGCCGTCGCCAAATACCGCGGCGCCGCGAACCCGCCCGCGGCGTACAGCGTCCCGTTCAAACCGCACAGACCCATCGTCGATCGACCGCTGGACAGAGGTTTACACGTCGTCCACCGACCGGCGTGATCGCGGTGATCGGCGTTCCCCGGTCGGTACGCCTCGACGAGGTCCAGGTACTCCGCGCCGTCGTACCCGCCGACGGCGAAAATTGCATCCTGACAACTCGCCGCGCTCAGCCAGATGCGCGGCCGAGACATCGACGCCACCGAGCGCCACGCGTTCGCGCCGTAGTTGAACGCCTCGCACGTCGCGAGCGTGCTCGCGCCGTCGCTGCCGCCGATGGCGAGGAGGCTCGTTCCCCCGTTCGAGGAGGGCGCGTGCGCGACGCCGAGGTAGCCGCGCGCCGTCGACATCTCGGGTAAGACGCGCCACGCGCCCTCGCGCGCCTCGAACACCTCAGCCGTCCAGAGCGGCGCGTTCGCGCGATGTAACCCGCCGACGGCGAACACCAACTCGGGGCCGGACGATGCATCGGATCCCGCATGAGCGGCGGCGGATCCAGGCGGACCAGGCGGACCCGCTCCCGAGAGACGCGGGTTGTTCGAGGGAGGATCCCCCGCGCGCGAAGACGACGACGCGCGACCCGCTCCGGTGGTCTCCGCGTATCCTACCGTAGGCGGAACGGCGCCGTAGGGGTACGGGTCGAGGGTTTCGGCGCGCGCGTGGTCCGTCCCCGGGGGTCCCGCTCCCGGGGGGAAGCCGACCATTCCGTTCGCCAGGGGCATCATCCCCGGGGGCGCGTCGAAGGGTCCCGGCGGCGGGATCCCGATCCCGGGGATGCCGAACGACGCGGCTTGCGCGGCTTGCGCGGCTTGCATCTGCACGAGCGCGGCGGCCTGCGTCTCCGCGGTGGCCCTGTGCGAGAGTTCGCGGATTTCGCGCTCGGCGCGGGTGCGTTCGAGCTTGTCGCGCTCCTGCTCCTGCCTGAGCTCGGTCCAGCGCCGCTCGAGGTCCGCCTCCTGGCGCTCGCGGTGGCGCTCGAAATCCTCGCGGTCGATCGCGAGCTGTCGCGCGGCGTGCGCGACGTGCTCGCGCGCCTGGTCGACCGCCTGGATGCTCGCGTCGCGCTCGGAGGCCACCTCGGCGCGGACGGAGGCGACCGCGCGGCCGATATCCTCCAAAAACGCCGCGACGACGCGGTCGACGTGCTCCATCGCCGCCACCAGGCGCGTGCCCCCAGCGGCCGCGCTCGGACCGTGCGACGGAACGGCGCCCGACGAGGGGTGGGGCGGGGGCATCGACGCGGGAGGCGGAGCGCCGGGGTCGAGCGCGGACGCGGGAGGCGGAGCGCCGGGGTCGACGTGCGCGGACATCCCGGCGGGGTCCCGAGGCGCAGACGGGGTCCCGAGGAGACGCGCGGCGAGTCCGAGAGTAGTGTGGACCACGACGCGTGGGACAGGCGAGGCGAGACAGTTTGAACGCGGCGATGCGCGTCCGCCGTCGCGCGCGCGCCATCTCAGCGCGGCAGTCTCCAAGATCGGTCGATCGGAACCGACCGCTCATCGCGCGGATTCATCGTCGCATCCATCCACGACGGCTGGCGGGCGTTCGTGGCCGGCAGTGTCTGCGCCCAACCCCACCCTCGAGCCGTCAGTCGCGGGCGCACGCGTCTCGCGCGCCTCGCCCTCGCCCGCCGAGATGTCGAGCGCGGACGGCGTCGTCGTCGAGACGCTCGCGCGCGGCGACGGCGCGCTCCACGTCGTGCACACGTCCGCGCAGATGGGGGTCTTCCTGAGCTTCGCGATCGCGTGGCTCCTCTCCGCGTGGGCGGAGACGCTGCACGCGCGCGCCGCGAGGGCGGCCGGCAAGCGCGGCGCGGACGCCGGAGAGCTCGCGGACCTCCCCGCGAGCGTCGCGCCCGGCGCGGCGTCCGACCCGGACGCGCCCGGGTCCCGACCCGCCCCGGTCCCGCGCGCCGCCGCCCCCGCGGGCGCGAGCGAGACGGCCGCGAGCGACGACGCCTCCTCCGCGCGCGACGCCGAGCTCGGCGGCCGATCCCCGGATCCCGACCCCGCCGCGCCGGCCTCGCCGCCCTCCGTCGTCACGAACCCCCTGGACCCGCGCCAGCTCGCCGCCCTCCCCCCCGCGCGCCTCCTGGCGGGGGACAGGGCGGCTCTCATGCGCTCGCGCCTCACCCTTCGCGCGTGGGCCGAGCTCGGCGTCATCCTCGCCATGTTTTACTTCGCCGACCGCGCCGGTGCGGTGCCCGACGCGGAGAAGAGTTACGACCGCGACGTGTTTTTGTTTTTGTTCTTCGCGCTCGTCGGGTGCGGGTACTACGCGACGCTGACGCGATCGAAGCAGCCCTTCTCGCCGCCGCTCAACCGCGAGCAGACGGAGGAGTGGAAGGGGTGGATGCAGGTGTTGTTTCTGCTGTACCACTACTTCAAGGCGAGCGAGATGTACAACGCGATTCGGCTCTTCATCGCGGCGTACGTGTGGATGACGGGATTCGGCAACTTCTCCTACTACTACGTCCGACGCGACTTCTCCGCGCCGAGGTTCGCGCAGATGATGTGGCGCCTCAACTTCTTCGTGTTCTTCTGCTGCGTCGTCATGCGCAACGACTACGTGCTCTACTACATCTGCCCCATGCACACGCTCTTCACCCTGTTCGTGTACTTCGCCCTGCTCGCGAAAAAGGAGGACAACGACAAGACCCCCGTCGTGCTCGGAAAATTTCTCGCGTGCGCGGCACTCTGCTTCGTCCTGTGGGAGGTGCCCGGCGTGTTCGGGGTCGTCTTCGCGCCGTTCAGGTTCCTGCTCGGGTACGTCGACCCGGCGCGCCCGGACGTGGACCCCATGCACGAGTGGTTCTTCCGATCGGGCCTCGACCGGTACGTCTGGATCCACGGCATGGCGTGCGCGTACTGCCACCCGCGCTACGAGGCGGCGCTCAGATGGCTCGACGAGCAGTGCCCGCCCGCGCAGCGCGTCGCGACGCAGTGCCTCGTCGGCGCCGCGACGCTCGGGGTGAGCTGGTGGTACTACCACGCGTACTACGTCCTCCCCAAGCTGGAGTACAACGCGGTGCACCCGTACACGAGCTGGATCCCGATCACGTGCTTCATCGTCCTGCGCAACCTCACCAAGTCGCTGCGCGCCAAACACGTCGCGCTCTTCTACTGGTGCGGCAAAATCACCCTCGAGACGTACATCTCGCAGTTCCACGTGTGGCTCAGCACCGCGAACGTACCCAACGGACAGCCGAGCAAACTGATGGCGCTCGTGCCGGGGTACCCCATGGTCAACTTCGGGATCAGCACGATCGTGTACGTGGGGGTGAGCCAGCGGGTGTTCGCCATCACGAACGAGCTCAAGCTCGCGTGCGTGCCCAACGACCCGAAGGTCATCGCCGCGCACGCCGTCGTCGCCGCCGCGTGGGGCGCCGCGTTCACCGTCGCGGGGTTCCTCGTCGTGCACGTGCTCATGCTGGAGCCCGTGTTCGGTAAAGGGGGGTAGGGAGGGAGAAAAGGACAGGGGGGAGGGAATGGGCGAGGGGGAAGGGAGTAGCGTAGAGGGGGTATATCGTGCTACGGTAGGTGTTTTATTTTATTGTCGGTATCGTCGACGGACGACGCCGGGGGTCTTTCTTCGTCTCATCATCAGACGTCGTCCTCGGGTTGGTCGTCGGGTTCGAATCCTTCGAACCCTTCGAAGCCTTCGAATCCGAAGCCTTCGAGTCCTTCGGAGCCCTCTCCCCGACCCGGTGCCGGCGCGGGGGCTTCGGCGGCGAACGCGACGGGGCCTCCGCGGCGGCGCGCCGGAAGCGCGAACGGCGTCGCGTCTTCGTCTCGCGCGCCCGCCGCGCGCCACCTCTCGATCGTCGCCTCCCACCGCTCGGCGTCCGAGTCGGCGTCGCGGAGGCCCTGGAACGGGAACACGACCGCGCACGCGACGACGCCGACGAGGAACAGCGCGACGATGGCGACGGTGAACGATTCAGTCTTGGCCGGCGCGTACGGCGCCGGGCCCTCGCGGCCGAGTCTCTTCGAAAAAGGACCCTTCTTCGTAATACCCTCTTCGGGTCTCTCCGCCGCGCGGGAGACCGTGCCGTCGGGACGCACCGCGACGACGACGTCCCCGCGTCGGCGCGCGTCGTGGGCGCCGCGGGAGGGTACCGGCAGGGCCCCGCCGCGCGGGTCGGGGGAACGCACGTCGTCTTCGGGGATGATGTCGGCGGATCGGTCCGTCGCCGCCGCCGCGCGCGCGCGCTGCGCGTCGAGGACGTCGGGGGTGGGGTTCGGCTGGGGCCAGGGGGAGG
>MDSW01052394.1_pt1 | contig 13261 bp, 14 predicted proteins | sample 811171 | NCBI WGS metagenome assembly MDSW01 (sample SAMN05326641, study PRJNA326480) | marine metagenome | isolation source: seawater | place: Atlantic Ocean: North West | collected 2012 | reverse complement strand
TTTGTATAGTTTTTTTAAAAAAATATTATACAATAATATGAATATTATATTTATTATCCAATAATATAAATATTATATTTGGTTAATTTTTTTACTCTTAATTAAATTTATTTTATAAAATGAAACATTTATTATTTTTTGTTTTCTTTTCTTTTTTGTTTTCTAAATTATCATCTCAAGGATTGGTTATAAATGAATTTATGGCTTCAAATGTGAGCGCTGTTACAGATCAAGATGGAGAATATGATGATTGGATAGAAATTTACAACAACACAAATCAACAAATAAATATGCTTGGTTTATACCTTTCAGACAACACAGATTCTTTAAAATGGGCATTCCCAGATACATCAATATCTCCTAACGGATTTTTAGTTGTTTGGGCAGATGAAAATGGATCGGAAGAAGGATTACACGCTAACTTTAAATTATCTTTACTGGGAGAGCAAATAACTTTATATGATTCCTTAAATACAAATGTGTTAGATTTTGTTTCTTTTGGACAACAATCTACTGATATTGCTTTCGCAAGAGTGCCAAACGGAACAGGCTCCTTTGTTTTTCAGGCACATACCCAAGGTTATAATAACAGTGGTATATCTTATTTGAGTAGTAACAAAAACTCAGATGTAATTATATATCCTAACCCAACAAAAGGTGTTATTAATATATTTTCGGAAGAATTAAATAAAGGATTTATAAAAGTTTATAATAACCTAGGACAGGTGGTAAAAAATGTAAAAACGCAAGAAAAAGAAAAAACAATTTTTTTAAATAATTATACAAAAGGATTGTACCTAGTAGAGGTAAATAACAATTATTTTAAGATTTTAGTAGAGTAAAATGTCTTATGATAGAAAGAGTTATAGATAAATTCCCAACAATATCTTTATTAGAATTAAAGAAGATAAGTTTATTAAGACGTTTTGATACTAAGTATTTTTTTAATTTTTCTAAACTAGAGGATGTTTTAATTGATATGCAAAAAAATTATCAAATCTTAAAAATAAAAAACAACCTTAAGCACCAATACAGTACATATTATTATGATGACAAGAATAAATCTTCCTACATTAAACATCATAATGGTAAAAAAAATCGTGAAAAATTACGTTTTAGAAACTATGTTGAATCAGGAGAATGTTATTTAGAAATAAAAACAAAAAACAATAAAGGCCAAACAAATAAAAAAAGAATAAAAACAACAAAAGAACTAAAGTTAACAGATTTGCAAAAAAATTTCATTTTAAATAATTCTAATTTTGATCCAGAAAAAATGTTTTTAGAAAATACAAATAGTTTTACTAGATATACATTTACAGATAAAAAATTCTCACATAGAATCACAATAGACACAGACTTTGTGTTTAATTATAAAAAAGAAAAAATTGATATACCTAGATTAGTTATTTTGGAATTAAAAGAATCTAAAGGGGAACCAATTTCTTTAATTAAAGAAATATTAAAAAAACATAATATTAAAAAAAACAGAATCAGCAAATACTGCTTGACATCCTTTATGCTAAATAATAAAGTAAAAGCAAATAATTTTAAAAGATTGATGTTGACCTTAGAAAAGTTTAATATTATTTATTATTAATATCTTCTCTTTTGTGCTTGACTCCAAAATTAATCTTGTACCAGATTCTTTCATGAAAATAATATAGTATCATTTTCGTTACAACCTCACAACTCATAATTACAGTTGCAATTACAGCTCTATGTTCTTTTGTAGCAAGTTCTTCTAATTGAATGATTTTAGTTGAAGTAGGGTCAAATTTTTTCAGAATGTATATTAATAAACTAGGAACAACAAACATTAACACCCATGTGTCAAACGAAGCTATCATCCTCCAGGTTATCGTTTTTAGTAAATGTCTTTTTTTAGAAATATTTTTCATCTTTTATTCAAAATTAAATAATTATATTTTTTTTCTCAATTTAGAAGATAATATTTTTAATTGTTTTCTGTATTTTGTTATAGTTCTTCTTGATATTATTATTTGTTTTTTATTTAAAACTTCACTTATTTCTTCATCTTTGTAAGGTTTGTAATTGTTTTCATTTTTAATTATGTCTTTTATTTCTTCTTTTATTTTTTTAGGAGAAATTTCTTCACCATTACTCATTAAAAAACCAACTGAAAAAAAACTTTTTAGTTTAAAAATACCAAAAGGAGTTTCAATATATTTTTTATTTATTATTCTAGATATAGTTGATAAATGATCATTTGTTATTTTTTGTATATCTTCTAATTTCATAGGTACAATTTTTTTCATGTCCCCTGTTTCAAATAATGATTTTTGAATACTTACAATAGCTTTTGCTGTTTTTAAAAGTTTTATGTTTCTTTTATTTAGATTTTCTATGAAGGTTTGTGCTTTTTCTAATTTTTCTTTTACGAAAGCAACAGCTTCTTTATTTTCTTTTTTATTGTTTAATATTTCAGAAAAAGATTTTGATATTTTCAAGTCATAGTATTTTTCTTTTGTCAATTCTATTTTTAATAAATCATTTTTTTTTGTTAAAACTAAATCAGGGAACACTTCTATTTTTTCTAGTTTGTAATCTTCAAAAGCGGAGCCAGGTTTAGGAGAAAGTTTTTTTATTTCTAATTCAGCCTTCTTTATTATTTCTTTTTTTATTTGAAGTTTTTTTATAATTTTCTCATAGTTTTTTTGAACAAAATCATTAAAATGATATTTTATTATTTTCCTCGCAAACTCAGTTATTTCACATGAATTCTTTTCATTTATTTGTAATAAAAGGCATTCTTGTAAGTTAGAAGCACCAATACCCTTGGGTTCCAGTTTTTGTATTTTTTTAATTATTTTTTTTATTTCACTTATTTGAACATCAATGTTAATATTTACAAACAAATCATTTTTTATTTCAATACAAGATGATTTTAAATAACCAGATTCATCTAGAGAGCCTATTATAAACTCAGCTATTATTTTTTCTTTTTCGTTTAGTTCTTCAAATTCTAATTGCTCAAGAACGTAATTGTTCAAATTCTGTTTACCTTCAGGAATTTCTATTGTTCTCTCTTCTTCTTTGTTGGAGGATGTTTTATAAAAATATTTTTTGTTATTATCTTCAATAATTTCTTCTAAGGCAGGATTTTCTTCTACTTCTTTTTGTATTTTCCCCTCTAAATCATCTTGTGACATTTCCAGCATTTTAAAAAATTGAATTTGCTGAAAAGATATGGTTTGTTTTTGGCTTTGCTGAAGTATTTGTTTTGACATTTTACTTTTTATAAATAACAAAATAAAAGATTATTTATTTTGTTTTTAAAATAACAAATTAATAACGACCAGCGTTTATTATTTTTGTCATATCACTTTTAGTATAGCATTTGTCAATTTCTCCTGCAAGAAAACAAACAGCATAAAAACCTATAGTTTCGTAATAAGTATTCCAGACATCTAACGTTACTGCGTCAATAAATGCAACAATTTCACTATAAGAATCAAACATAGGTCCACTAAAAACTAGCATTAAATCACTTTCTCCTTTTGTTGTAACAATGTTACCACTAAAAGCTTCGTTATTATTTAGCATAGAAGCTATATTTTGTCTATCCTTAGCTGTTTGACAAAAACAATTAAAAGAAAAAAATAAAACAATAATAAAAGTTGTTATTAACTTCATATAGTATATATAGTTTATTAATTGTAAATATATAATTTTTTAGAATTAAAATTCTAAATTATTAGGAGTTCTTGGAAAAGGAATAACGTCTCTAATATTTTTCATTCCAGTAACAAACTGTACTAGTCTTTCTAAACCTAAACCAAAACCACTATGAGGTACTGTTCCGAACTCTCTTGTCTCTAAATACCACCACAAGTCTTTTTCTTCTATTTCTAGTTCTTTCATTCTTTGTTGTAAAATGTCTTTTCTTTCTTCTCTTTGTGAACCACCAATTATTTCTCCTACTTGAGGAAATAAAACATCCATAGCTCTTACAGTTTTTTGGTCATCATTTAATCTCATATAAAAAGCTTTTATTTTTTTAGGATAGTTAATGACTGTTACCGGTTTTTTGAATACTTTTTCAACCAAATATTTCTCGTGTTCTGATTGAAAATCCATACCCCAATTTTCTACTAAAAAATTAAATTTCTTTTTTTTGTTAGGTTTAGATTTTTTCAAAATATCAAAAGCATCAGAATAAGATACAGTTTCAAAATCGTTACTTGTAACAAATTCCAATCTTTCTATTAAACTTAAATCAGATCTTTCTTTTTCTTTTAACTGTTTTTCTTCTTTTAAAAAACGATTGTTTAAAAAATCCAGTTCTTCAGATTTGTTTTTTATAACTTTTTTAATACAGTATTTTAAAAGATTTTCAGCAAGCTTTATATTTTCGTTTAGATCAGCAAAAGCCACTTCTGGTTCAATCATCCAAAACTCAGATAAGTGTCTAGATGTGTTAGAGTTTTCAGCTCTAAAAGTAGGACCAAAAGTATAAACTTTTGACAAACCCAAAGCCATTAATTCAGCTTCTAGTTGTCCAGACACAGTTAAATTTGATTTTTTACTAAAAAAATCTTTTTTAAAATCATCATAGTTTTTTTTATCAGACGTAGTTACTCTAAACATTTCTCCCGCACCTTCTGCATCTGCAGAAGTTATAATAGGTGTGTTTATATAATAAAATCCATTATCATGAAAAAAATTATGGATAGCTAAAGAAATTTCGTGTCTTATTTTAAAAACACAATTAAAAGTATTTGTTCTTACTCTAAGATGAGCTATTTCTCTTAAAAACTCTAAACTATGTTTTTTTGGTTGCAACGGATATTTTTCAGGGTCTGATTTTCCTATTATTTGTATTTTTTTTGCTAAAATTTCAAAATTTTGTTTTTTCCCTAAAGATTTTACTAATTCTCCTTCTACATGTATACTGCTTCCAACGGATAACATTTTCATTATTTCTTCTTTTACTGTATTTTGTTCTACTATAATTTGTATTCCAGAAAGAATAGAACCGTCATTTAATTCAATAAAAGAAATATTTTTACTTCCTCTTTTATTTCTAACCCATCCTTTAGTAGAAATATTTTTAATTTCACTTTTTGAAGAAAGAAGAGATTTTATATTATAATATTGCATAACATTACAAATTTATATTATTATAATTTAAATCATAAAATTATCAATTTTTTATATTTGTAATAAGATTAAAATAAATGTATAAAGAAGGAAAGTACTTGTCTGCTATTAATTCTCCTTATGATTTAAGGAAATTACAATTAGAAGATTTAAAACATATTTGCGAAGACTTAAGAAACTATATTATATCAATAGTTTCAGAAAATGGAGGACATTTGGGTGCAAGTTTAGGGGTCGTAGAGTTAACAGTAGCTCTTCATTATGTTTTTAACACACCTGAAGATTTATTGGTTTGGGATGTTGGTCATCAAGCTTATGGTCATAAGATTTTGACAGAAAGGAAAAATAATTTTCATACTAATAGAAAGTATAAAGGCATATCAGGTTTCCCAAAAATCACGGAAAGTAAATATGACACTTTTGGGGTTGGTCATTCTTCTACTTCAATTTCTGCTCTTATTGGGATGGAAAGAGCCTCTAAATTGGATAATTCAAACAAAAAACATGTAGCTGTAATAGGAGATGGAGCATTAACAGCAGGTTTGGCTTTTGAGGGTTTAAATAATGCAGGGGGTATTAATTCAGATATCACAATTATTTTAAATGATAATTGTATGTCTATTGACCCAAACGTGGGGGCGTTAAAATCTTATTTAACTGATATATCAGTTTCAAAAAGATATAATAAATTAAAAGATGAAGTTTGGGGTTTGTTAGAAAAGGTTAGTACTTTTGGAGGTTCTAAACTAAAAGATTTAATTGCAAAAATAGATAGTTCTTTTAAATCTGTTTTGTTGCAAAATAGTAATTATTTTGAGTCTTTAAATTTTAGATATTTTGGTCCAATTGATGGTCATGATGTTACAAGATTGGTAAAAATATTAAATGAAATAAAAGATATTAAAGGTCCAAAAATTGTACATGTTTTGACAAAAAAGGGTAAAGGATATTTACCTGCAGAAACTGGTGACCCAACAAAATGGCATGCTCCTGGTCTTTTTTTAAAAGAAACAGGAGAGACTGTTTCAACAAAAAATAAAGACAAACTAACAAAATATCAGGATGTTTTTGGAAAAACAATTGTAGAATTAGCGAAACAAAATAAAAGTATTGTGGGAATAACACCAGCAATGCCAACGGGGTGTTCTTTAAAGTACATGTTGGAAGAAATACCTGATAGATCTTTTGATGTAGGTATAGCTGAGCAACATGCAGTCACTTTTTCGGCAGGTTTAGCGTCTCAAGGAAAGATACCTTTTTGTAATATTTATTCTTCTTTTATGCAGAGAGCTTATGACCAGGTTATACATGATGTTGCTATACAAAACTTACCAGTAATTTTCTGTTTAGATAGAGGGGGTCTTGTTGGTGCTGACGGAGCAACACATCACGGTGTTTTTGATATAGCGTATTTAAGATGTATCCCAAATATGATAGTTTCAGCACCAATGAACGAGATAGAATTAAGGAATTTAATGTACACAGCTCAAATTCACAACAAACAACCATTTGCAATTAGATATCCAAGGGGAAAAGGGGTTATTGAAAATTGGGAAACAGAATTTAAAGAAATGCAAATAGGGAAAGGTAAAATGGTTTCAGAAGGAGAGGATATAGCGTTATTGTCTATAGGTCATCCAGGAAATATAGTTACAGAAGCTATTAATAATTTAAAAGAAGAAGGCATATTTCCTGCACACTTTAATATGATTTTTGTAAAACCTTTAGACAATGATTTGCTTCACAATATTTGTAAAGATTATAGATATATTATAACTGTTGAAGATGGTTGTATTCAGGGAGGATTTGGTTCATCTGTTTTAGAATTTATGGCTAAAAACGGTTATAAAAATAAAATAAAAATTTTAGGAGTTCCAGATATTTTTATACATCATGGAACTCAACAGGAACTTTATAAAGAATGTGGTTTTGATGTTTTATCTATAGAAAATCAAATTAAATTAATAAAAGAAGTAGTATAATCTCCTTTTATAAATCTTTCATCATTTAAAATTTTTATCTGGAAAGGAATAGTTGTTTTAACTCCTTCAATTATAAACTCTTCTAAAGCTCTTTGCATTTTTGAAATGGCCTCTTCTCTCGTTTGAGCAACAGTTATAAGTTTTGCTATCATAGAATCATAATTAGGAGGTATACTATAATTTGCGTAAACATGAGTATCAACTCTAACTCCATGTCCACCTGGAACGTGAAAATTAGTTACTAGTCCAGGACAAGGAATAAAATTATTTTCAGGATCTTCTGCATTTATGCGACATTCAATAGCATGTAATCTAGGAAAATAGTTTTTACCTGATATTTTTTCTCCTGAAGCAACAAGAATTTGTTCCTTTATTAAATCATAATCTATAACTTCTTCTGTAACAGTATGTTCAACCTGTATCCTTGTATTCATTTCCATAAAATAAAAATCTTTGTTTTCATCAACTAAAAATTCTACTGTTCCTGCTCCACAATATTTTATAGCTTTTACAGCTTTTACAGCTGCTTTACCCATTCTTTTTCTTAAATCTTCATCCATAAAAGGAGAAGGAGTCTCTTCTATTAGCTTTTGATGTCTTCTTTGTATAGAGCAATCTCTTTCCGATAAATGACATCCATTACCAAAAGAATCTCCAAAAACCTGTATTTCTATATGCCTAGGATTTACTAAATATTTTTCTATATAAACTCCGGCATTACCAAAAGAAGATTCTGCCTCTCTTTTTGCCGAGTCCCAAGCGTTTTCAAATTCGTTTTTATTATTTACTATTCTCATACCTCTTCCACCTCCACCAGCAGTTGCTTTGATTATAACAGGATATTTTATTTCTTTACATATTTCATGAGCTTCTTTTAAATTTGTAACAATACCTTCTGATCCAGGTATTACAGGAACTCCAGCTTTTTGCATAGTTTTTTTTGCTGTTGCTTTATCACCCATTGCCTGTATCATTTCAGAAGATGACCCAATGAATATTATATTATTATCATTACATATTTTAGAGAAATTAGCATTTTCAGATAAAAAACCATATCCAGGATGAATTGCGTCTGAATTTGTTATTTCAGCAGCAGCTATTATATTAGGTATGTTTAGATAAGAATCTTTGCTTTGAGGGCCACCTATACATACAGCCTCATCTGCAAATTTAACAGATAAACTATCTTTGTCTATTGTTGAATAAACAGCAACAGTTTTGATGCCCATTTCTTTACATGTTCTTATTATTCTTAAAGCAATTTCTCCTCTATTAGCTATTAGGATTTTTTTTATTAAAGACATTATATTATTTTTTAGTCTCAATTAAAAAGAGAGGCTGATCATATTCAACTGGTTGTTGGTCGTCAACTAAAATTTTTAATATTTTACCTGAAAAATTAGCTTCTATTTCGTTAAAAAGCTTCATAGCTTCTACTACACATAACACATCTCCTTCTTTTACCTCGTCACCAACTTGCACAAAAGGTTCTTTGTCTGGGCTAGGTTTTCTATAAAAAGTACCTATCATAGGAGATTTAAAGCTTTCAGCCTCTTCTTCTTTTAACTCAACTTTTACATTTGGTATACTTGATTCTTGAGTTTTTTGAGGAGCTTGAGGAGCATGTTGTATTACAACAGGAGCTTCCTCTAATTGTATTTGAGTTCCCACTCCCTTTTTTCTTTTAGGGGGAGAAGATATAGATATTTTAAAGTCATCTGTTTCTAAACTTATGTCAGTAACACCTGATTTTGAAATAAAACGAATAAAATCTTTAATTTTTTCTAAGTTCATAGTTTTGTAAATATATATATTAATATATCCATTTCAAATAAATAGAGCCCCAAGTAAAACCGCCACCAAAAGCAGCTAGTATTAAATTATCACCTTTTTTTAGTTTTTTTTCCCACTGATGTAAACAAGAAGGGATTGTTGCATTAGTAGTATTTCCATATTTTTCGATATTAAGCATAACTTTCTTTTTGTCTAGCCCCATTCTATTGGCTGTAGCGTCTATTATTCTTTTATTTGCTTGATGAGGAACTAACCAGCTTATGTCTTCACTTTGTAATTTGTTTTTTTTCATAATTTCCTCAGAAACATCAGCCATTTTTTTAACTGCAAATTTAAACACTTGTTGTCCTTCTTGATGAACAAAATGATCTCTAGCCTCTACAGTTTTTATAGATGCGGGATTTAAAGAACCACCTGCGTTCATTTTTAAAAAATTTCTTCCACTACCATCAGAAGCCAAAATAGAGTCAATAATTCCTTCTTCATTTTTACAAGGCTCTATTAATACAGCACCAGCACCATCACCAAACAACACACAAGTAGTTCTGTCTTCGTAATCTATTATAGATGACATTTTATCTGCACCAACAACGATAACTTTTTTATATTTGCCAGATTCTATATATTTTGAAGCTGTATCTAAAGAAAACAAAAAACCAGAGCATGCAGCCATTAAATCAAAACAAAACGCATTTGTTGCTTTTATTTTATCAGCAATTATACAAGATGTTGAAGGAAACAACATGTCAGGAGTAGCTGTTGCACAAATTATTAAATCTATTTCGTCAGCTTTTATTTTTTTTTTATTTAATAAACCCTTGATAGCATTTACAGCTAAATCAGACGTTGCTAAACCCTTTTTTAGAATTCTTCTTTCTTTTATACCAGTTCTAGTAGTTATCCATTCGTCGTTAGTGTCAACAATTTTTTCTAAATCTTTATTTGTTAATTTTTCAGGAGGGAACCAAGCGTGAACTCCTGTTATTCCAGCATTAATTTTTTTCATTTTGAATATTGATTATTCAGATTTACTTTTATCTAAAACCACTTTACCCTTGTAGTATAATTTACCTTCGTGTTCATGAGCTCTATGATATATGTGAGTCTCACCTGTAGTTTTACAAGAACTTATTTGAGGATTTTCTAAATTAATGTTTTTTCTTCTTTTATTTTGTCTTGACTTAGATTGTCTTCTTTTAGGATGCGCCATAATAATTTATTTATAAATGTATTTTTTTATTTCATTAATCATGTTTTTGTCACAACTTGCTTGTTTTTCACTTATTTCACAAGTTTTTTTCATTGGCAAAGATAACATTATATATTCATATACAAATTTAATTATGTTGATTTTATGACTGTTATAATCTATAAATATAATTTGGTCATCTTCATAATCAGAATTATTAGGTTTGAGTATTAGATTTTGCTTATTTTTTATTTTTAAAATAATTTCTTTATTACAAGTATCACAAAAAGAATAAACAAGACCGGTGATGTCAAAAACAAATTCTTTTATTAGAGAAATATTATTTAAAGTTATTTTAATTTCAATTTCACATTTTTCTATATCATCTTTTGTTTTAAAAAAGTCATAAAAGTTATTTTCGTTTATTGTATAGTAAAAGTCATGAAGTTTTTTAGGCAAACCACCAAAAACAATATCGTATTTAGATTTATTCATTTCTGTTTTTTATAACCTGTAAAATTAAAAGTAAACTTTCCCTTAATGATGTTTCTTTTGCAATGCCTTTACCAGCAATGTCATAACCACAGCCGTGATCAGGAGAAGCTCTAATTATAGGTATTCCGGCTGTAAAATTCACTCCCTTTTGAAAACAAAGAGTTTTAAAAGCAACTAAACCTTGGTCGTGATATAAGCTCAGTATACCATCAAATTGTTTATATTTTAGATTTCCAAAAAAAGAATCTGCTGGAAAAGGACCAAAACAAAATATTTTTTTTTCTAAAACTTTAATTAAAGGTATTATGATTTGTTTTTCTTCCATACCTATTTTTCCATTATCTCCAGCATGAGGATTTAATCCAAGTATTGCTATTTTAGGTTTTTTGATTTTAAAATCTTTTACAAGAGATTTATTTAATATTTCTATTTTTTCTTTTATTATTTTTTTAGATATTTTTTTAACAATATCTTTTACAGGGATATGAGTTGTTGCTATAGAAACTTTAAGTTTGTCTTTACACATCATCATTAAAGGAGAATGATTTTTAAAAAGATTGGCAAGGTATTCTGTGTGACCAACTATTTTTTTATTTACAAATACATTCTTATTTATAGGTAGAGTTATTAATCCTTTTATTTTTTTTTTTTTATAATCTTTTACAGCATAATCCAAAGACATTAAAGACATATTAGATTTTTCTTTTTCAAAAGATCCAAATTTTATATTTATTTTTTCACTCCAAACATTAAAAACATTTATAGTGTTTTCTTTTATTTTATTATTATTAATAACATTTAAATTTGGCACTTGGTTTAAAGTTTTTTTTGCGTAATCAATCAAATAATCTTCATTTGCGTAGATTACAGGCACGCATTTTTTAAAAATATTTTTATTTTTAAATAGCTTTAAAAATATTTCCACACCAATACCATTTAAATCACCTACAGAAAAACCTATTATTAATTTATTTTTTCGCATTATAATTTTTTAAGAAATAATATAAAAGCCTTACCCCAAAACCTGTAGCACCTGGATTGTAATAATAATGACTTCTAGTTGTGTGTGAAACCCCAGCTATATCTATGTGCATCCAATCATAATCAGTAAAATGTTCTAAAAATTTTCCTGCTGTTATTGCTCCCGCATTTGCTCCTCCAATATTTTTGATGTCAGCTATTTCAGAGTAAATTTCTTTTTCATAGTCTTCCCATAAAGGGAACTCAACAGTTTTTTCATTTAATTTATACCCAACTTTTTGTATTTTTTTGATGTTTGTATTTGTATTCCCCATAATTACAGCTCCATATATTCCTATGGCTCTTGCAGCTGAACCAGTAAGAGTAGCTAAGTCTATTACAAGTTCAGGTTTATATTTTTTAGCATAAGAAAGTGCGTCAGCCAAAAGCATTCTTCCTTCAGCATCAGTATTTAAAACTTCAACAGTACTACCGTTATGCATTTTTACAATATCTCCAGGCACATAAGCTTTTGAGCCAGGTCTATTATCTGTAGCGGGAACTAAGCCTATTACATGTAAAGGCAAATTATTTTTGGCTACACTATACAAAGCACCTATCACAACACCAGCGCCAGACATGTCAGATTTCATTCTGTCCATAGAGTTAGCAGTAGGTTTTAAACTTAAACCACCTGTATCATAAACAACACCTTTACCAACTAAAATAACAGGTTTTTTGTTTTTATGTTTTTGAGGCTTCCATTCAATAATATTAAAAGAAGGAGGATCAAAACTACCTTTGTTTACAGCTAACAAACCACCCATTTTCATTTCTTCTATTTTCTTTTTATTGAAAATTTTAATTTTTGTATCTAAAGAAGAGTTTATTTTTTTTATTTCTTTAGACAACTGATTTGCTGTTAAAAAAGACAAAGGTTCATTAATAAGATTTTTTGTAAAATTAACACCATCTAGTATGTTTTGTAGCTCTAGAGTTTTGTTTTTGGACAAATTAACATTTACTTTTTTTAAAGTGTATCTTTTTTTTTGACTTTTATATTTGTCAAAATAATAGTTTTTAAAAAACAAACCTTCTATGTAGCTGACAATAACATTTTCTGTAAACTCAGAGTTATTAAAATATGTTTTGACATTAATTTCGTGTATTTTGTTTTCTTTTAATACTTTATAAATATTAGCACCAGATCTCCTAGAATCTTCTAATAATTTTGTTTCTTTATTTTTAAAACTGGGACAACTTATAACAATAAAGTTTGATTTATTGTGGTAATAAAAAAGGTTTCTTGTTTTTAAATTTTGTTTTATTATATTTTTTTGACTTTCTTCTATAAAATCAATTTTTTTTATATTATTTGGGTTATTTAATAATATCAAATAATTTTTTTTATAATTATATTTTATAGTTCTTGAATAAAGCTTCATACTTTTGTTATTTTTGTTTTAACTAAAATAGATAAAATTTTTATATTAATTTATGTTTACAGGTATTGTTGAAAGTGTTGGCAAAATATTAAATATTGATGAAAGAAAAATTCACTTACAGTGTAATTTTTTGAGCCAAATTACATTAGGTCAAAGTATTTGTCATGATGGTGTTTGTTTAACCATTTTTGATATAGACAATTCGGGATATTGGATAGAAATAGGACAAGAAACAATTGAAAAAACAAATTTTAAACATACATTAAAAGAAA
>MDSW01135606.1_pt1 | contig 13263 bp, 12 predicted proteins | sample 811171 | NCBI WGS metagenome assembly MDSW01 (sample SAMN05326641, study PRJNA326480) | marine metagenome | isolation source: seawater | place: Atlantic Ocean: North West | collected 2012 | reverse complement strand
TTGAGTTGAAGAATTTTCTAATCTAATAATTTCATTTTTCAATCTTTGTTTTCTGTCTGGATATCTTGTTATTTTTTCTATTTGCTTTGTTAATAAAGTTGGTTCTTTGTCATAAAAAAATGTATCTTTATGCTTAATATTACTTCTATCAATAGCTACTTCTATTTCTTTTTTGTAATCAGTTTTAGGTATTAAAAAAATAGTTCTATTTATATTATTTTTTTTATTATATTTTTTTATTGTATTAATTTGAGATAAGGCATTTACTCCAGCACTAATTACATTAGTTGGATTATTAATTATTTTATTTGTAAATGACAAAAAAGTTATATCTTTTAGTTCATCAAGATATTTAGTGCTTTCGTTAAATACAGGTCCTATGATAATTCTTATTCCATCTTCATGAAGTTTTTTTGATACTCTTAATGTATCAATAGGATTTGATCTTGTATCCATAGGAATAATTTCAATTCTATCATCATCAATTTTATTAATTGCCATTCTAATTGATTTAATTATAGAATTTCCTATTTGGGAGTATTCTCCACTTAATGGAACAATTAATCCAATTTTAATTTTATCAGACGAAAAAGCGCTTTGATAGAAACTAAATAAACAAAGAATTAATATTGCCAAATATTTAATTAAAGTTTTCATTTAGGTTTTAATAATATAATTTCTAAAATAATGTATAAAGCTGAAAACTTAAATAACCAAAAACCTGGGCTATATTGTGTTTCGACACCTATTGGAAATTTAGGAGATATAACATTTAGGGCGATTGAAATACTTAAAAATTCTGATTTGATACTCTGCGAGGATACTAGAATATCAAAAAAAATCTTAGAAAAATTTAAAATTAATAAAAAACTACTATCCAATCATAAGTTTAATGAAAAAAAAAATTTGAAATTAGTTATTGATTTATTATTAAAAAAAAAAATAATATCTTTAATTTCTGATGCAGGTACTCCAGGTATTTCTGATCCTGGAAGAATTCTAATAAATGAGTGTATAAATAAAAATATTGATATTTACCCCATTCCTGGAGCTTCAGCAGTTAGTTCAGCTGTATCTATTAGTGGTTTCTCAGATAAATATTATTTTTGTGGTTTTCTTCCTCAAAAAAAATCAGATTTAAATAATTTATTTAGTTCTATATCAAAACTAAATTGTTCAATTGTTTTTTTTATTTCTCCCAAAAAAATAATAAAAATTTTTGAATTTCTTAAAAATTTTTTTCAAAATAGAAAAATATTGATTTGTCGTGAGATAACTAAATATCATGAGGAGTATATACGGAGTGATGTAAATAACTTATCAAACCTTAATTTTATGACTAAAGGAGAGATTACAGTAGTTATTTCAGAGAATTTAAATCAAAAATTAAATTTTAATCATTTTGAAGAATCAGATAAAAAAAAGATAAAACGACTTATAAAAAAAATGTCTATAAAAGATATAATTAAAAAGATAAATAAAAATAAAAAAATTTCTAAAAAATTAATTTATGATTATTGCATTGATTTAAAAAATGAAAATTAAAAAAATTCTCTTACTTTCAATTTTCGTGATTTTAACTGGTTGTGTTGGTTATTCTTCTACAGGTGTTTTAGGAACTGGCGTATCAATTGCACTTGATCCAAGAACTCTAGGTACACAAATTGATGATTCTGTAATGCAACAAAATTTAAGAGGGAAATTGATTTCATTAAATTCAAAAAATTTGTTATCTGTTAAAACAAAAGTTTTAGATGGAAGAATTTTTTTGACAGGAAAAGTAGACTCAGTTGAAGAAAAATTAAAAATTACAAAACTTGCGTGGGAAATAAAAGGAGCTAGATCAGTTAAAAATGATTTACAGATTAAGGAAAAATTTAGTTTTAAAAGAGCAGCAAAAGATGTTCTTATAACTTCACAACTTAGAGCAGCATTAATTTCTAATAAAAGAATTAAATCAGTCAATTACAATATAGATACTTACAAAAAAAAAGTTTATGTATATGGCATTGCTTCTAATGAGCAAGAAAGAAAAGAAGTAATTAAAGAGGCAAAAGAAATTTTAGACGTCGAAGAAGTTATTACTAGCATTTTTCTTGTTGAAGACTTAAGAGTTTTAAAAAAATAATTAATTAATTTTTTTATAGTTTATTACTTCTGCAGAGTAAGCAGCAACAGAAGCTAAATTTAAAATATCTGAAGTAGACGATCTTAAAGGTGCAATCTCTATTGGTTGTCCTAAACCGATTAATAAAGGTCCTATTACTTTTGCTCCACCAAGAGCTTTCATTATTTTATATGAAATCGCAGCACTGTGTTGGCCTGGCATTATTAATATATTTGCATTACCGACTATTTCAGAAAAAGGATATAAATCAGAATATTCATTATTTAAGGCTACATCTGGTTGCATATCGCCATCAAATTTAAAGTTTACTTTCTTTTTTCTAAGTATTTCAACTGCATCTCTTATATGCTTTGTTCTACTAGTTATAGGTTGCCCAAATGTAGAATGAGATAAAAATGCTACTTTTGGATCAAAACCAAATAATCTTACAACTCTTGCAGAAGAAATTGCAATTTCTGCTAATTGTTGAGAAGATGGGTATTCATTTACTGTAGTATCACCAATAAATACTGTTTTGCCTTTATTTACAACCATATTAAGCCCAAACATAATTTCACCAGGTCTTGGCTTAACTACTTTTTTTATTTTATCTAATGATTGGGAATATCTTCTTGTATTTCCTGTTACCATTGCATCTGCATCTCCACATTCTACCATGCAAGATGCCCATATAACTCTGTCATTTCTAATCATTCTATCACAATCTCTCTCTAACAAACCTTGATCTCTGTGTAATTTTTTAAAAAGAAATTTTACATATTTATCTCTCTTTTCTTTATCTGTAGAATTTATAATTTTGATATTGAAGTTTTCAGCATAACCAATTTCTTTTAATCTTTGTTTTACGACATTTTCTTTTGCAACTAATATTGGAGTGCCTAAACCACTATTTTTAAAAGCAATCGCTGCTTTAAGAGTATTTTCGTCCTCTCCATCTGCAAAAACTATTCTTTTTTGATTTTTTTTTATTTGAGAATTAATACCTTGCATTATAGTTACAGAAGGATCTAGTCTTTGTTTTAATTGTTCTGCATATACTTCAAAATTTTCAATTTTTTTTCTTGCAACTCCACTTTTAATTGCTGCTTTTGCAACAGCAACTGGGATAACACTGATCAATCTTGGATCAAAAGTAGATGGAATAATATAATCTTTTCCATATTTTGGTCTATCACCTCCCATTGCAGCGGCAACTTCATCGGGAACTCTTTCTCTTGCCAATTGAGCTACCGCATTAGCTGCTGCCATTTTCATTTCCTCATTAATAGTTTTAGCTCTTACATCTAAAGCTCCTCTAAAAATATATGGAAAACCTATCAAATTATTTACTTGGTTTGGATAGTCAGATCGACCTGTAGCAATTATTGCATCACTTCTAACCTTTTCAACATCTTCAGGAAGAATTTCAGGATCAGGATTTGCACAAGCAAATATAATTGGATTTTTAGACATTTTTTTTATCATTTCTTTCTTTAAAACATTTGCTGAAGATAAACCTAAAAAAACATCTGCATTATTTATTGCATCATTTAAAGTTTTATTATTAGTTTCTATTGCATATTTTTTTTTCCATTCATTCAAATCTTTTCTTTTTTTATTTAAGACACCTTTGCTGTCAATCATAATTAAATTATTTTTTTCGACACCTAATTTAATAAACAAATTTGCACAAGCCATAGCTGATGCTCCAGCTCCATTAACTACTACTTTAATTTTTTTAATTTTTTTTTTTTTGATGTTGATTGCGTTTATTAATGCAGCGCAAGTTATTATTGCTGTTCCATGTTGATCATCATGAAATACAGGAATGTTTAAAATTTTTTTTAATTTTTTTTCAATTATGAAACAATCAGGGGCAGCAATATCTTCTAGATTAATTCCACCAAAGCTTCCCGCAAAATTTCTAATACTATTTATTATCTCTTCGGGATTATTTGAGTCTATCTCAAGATCAATTGCATCAATATCTGCGAATCTTTTAAATAATACTGCTTTTCCTTCCATAACAGGTTTTGAAGCTATTGCTCCTAGATTTCCAAGACCTAATATTGCGGATCCATTACTAATTACAGCAACTAAGTTTCCTTTTGTTGTGTAGTCGTACGCTAATTCAGGATTTTTATAGATAGCTTTAACCGGTGCAGCAACACCCGGAGAATAAGCTAAAGCCAAATCTCTTTTAGTAGTCATTGGTTTTGATGAAATTATCTCAATCTTGCCAGATTTATCAGTATTATGAAATTCCAAAGCTTCTTTATCTGAATAATGTTCAATTTTATTTTTTTTCATTTTGAGCAATTAGATATACAAATGACTAAATATAAGACTAATATGATTTATGAACTTAATTAAGTCAACCAGCACATTTGGTTTCTTTACTTTAATTAGCAGAATTCTTGGATATTTCAGAGATCTATTAATAGCAATATATCTTGGATCTGGCCCTATAGCTGATGCTTTTTTTGTTGCTTTTAGAATACCCAATACTTTTAGAAGATTATTTTCTGAAGGTACATTTAATGCAGCTTTTGTCCCGAGTTATTCTTCAGAATTAGGTCTAGGAAAAAAAAAAGCACAACAGTTTGCTAACAAAGTTTTTAATTTACTTTTAATTTCTTTGTTACTGATTGTCTTAATTATAGAAATTTTTATGCCATCTTTTGTATTTATAATTGCTCCAGGATTTACTGAAAATACAGATAAACTTGATTTAACTATTTTACTTACAAGAATAACTTTCCCTTTTTTATTATTTATATCGATATCTTCATTTTTTTCTGCAATTTTAAATTCTCATAATAAGTTTGCTATCTCAGCTGCAGCTCCTATAATTTTAAATATTTTTTTAATATTAATTTTATTATTTCAAAATTATTTAAATGATCAGCTTGTTTTCTATCTTTCTTACGCAGTAACATTTGCAGGAATTGTACAATTAATTTTATTATTTTTTTTTGTTAGAAAATATTTTTTTCCTAAAATAAAATTAAATTTTAAAATTGATGATAAAGTAAATTTATTTTTTAAAAAACTCTTACCTAGTATTTTTTCATCTGGTGTTACTCAAATAAATATTTTTGTTGGTACAATTATTGCATCATTTCAGGCTGGAGCAGTTTCTTATTTATATTATGCAGACAGAATATATCAAATTAATTTAGCAATAGCTGGAATAGCAATTGGAACTGTTCTTTTACCAAACTTAAGTAAACATATTCAATCCAAAAATAATGAAAAAATAAACTTTATTCAAAATAAATCTTTAGAGTTATGTTTGTTTTTAAGTTTGCCTGCTACGGCAGCATTATTAATTGGATCTGAAGAAATAACATCATCTTTATTTGGATACGGATCTTTCAATTATCTAAGTGTAAAAAATTCCTCAAATGCTTTATTTTATTTTGCTTTAGGTTTACCAGCATTTGCAATTATAAAAATATTTTCTAGTTTTTTATTTGCTAGACATAATACAAAGTTGCCATTTTACTTTTCAGTTTTTTCAGTGATTTTAAATATTTTTATAAGTGTTTATTTTTTTAATAAAATTGGATTTATAATAATACCTATAGCAACTACAATTTCATCCTGGTTTAATGCAATTCTTCTTTTAATTTATTTGGTTAATAAAAAATATTTTTCTTTGCAAATAAGTTTTTTTGTATCATTTGTGAAAATTGCATTTAATACAATTTTAACATCCGCTGTTTTTTATTATCTAATAAAATTTTTCAGTGAAAGTTTGTACTATGATAGTCAATATAAATTTTTAACTATTGTTTCTTTAGTTATTTTAACTTTTGTTATTTACATTTTAATTTCTATAGTTACTAAAGCCTTTAAAATTACAGATATTAATTTAAAGTATTAAATATATGGAAAAAAAAATTTTTTCTGGAGTCCAACCAACGGGAAATCTTCACTTAGGTAATTATATTGGAGCAATAAAAAACTTTGTAGATCTTCAAAATGAAAAAGGGAATGAATGTATTTACTGTGTTGTTGATTTGCATGCAATTACAATCAAACAAGATCCCAAGATTTTAAAAACAAATATTAGAGAAACGACAGCTACATTTTTAGCAAGTGGAATAGATCCAAATAAAAGTATTATTTTTAATCAGTCTTTAGTTCCCGCTCATTCAGAAGGATCATGGATACTTGGATGTATAGCAAGAATGGGATGGTTAAATAGAATGACACAATTTAAAGAGAAGGCGGGAAAAGATAAAGAAAAAGCAAGTATAGGATTATATATCTATCCAGTCTTAATGACCGCTGATATATTACTTTATGATGCAACTCATGTTCCAGTTGGTGAAGATCAAAAACAACACTTAGAGCTTTCTAGAGATATTGCTCAAAAATTTAATTTAGACTTTAATGTACCAAATTTTCTTAGAGTGCCAGAGCCACTAATACAAAAAAACTTTTCTAGAATAATGAGTTTAAAAGATGGAACAAAAAAAATGAGTAAATCAGATCCATCTGATTTAAGCAGAATTAACTTAACTGATAATAAAGACCAAATCATAAATAAAATTAAAAAGGCCAAAACTGACACAGACCCATTACCAATTGATGAAAAAAATTTAGAAAAAAGACCAGAAGTTGAAAATCTTTTAGGAATATATTCTAGTTTAAACAGTCAAGGCTTAAAAGATACTATAAATGATTTTAGTGGAAAAAATTTTTCAACATTTAAAGAAAGCCTCGCTGAACTTGTAGTTGAAAAAATTTTTCCAATATCATCAGAAATAAATAAACTTATGAAAAATCATGACTATATAGACTTAGTTTTAAAAAAAGGTGGCGATAAAGCTAATGAAATTGCTACTAGAAAGGTTCAAGAAATAAAAAAAATTATAGGTTTCTAATAAATTTAATATTTAAATAACAATTAAAATGATTATATAGCAAGTATGTTTATACAAACTCAAAAAACACCTAATCCTAATTCTCTAAAATTTTTACCTGGAAAAAAAGTCTCAAATGATGGTCCATATGAAATTTTAAGCAAAGAGGAAACTGACAATAGTTTATTAAGAAATATATTATCAATAAACGGTGTCACTGGAATTTTTTTAAGTGAAGAGTTTTTATCAGTAAATAAAATAAATAATGAAAAATGGGAAAATATACAGCATATAGTTATTTCTTACATCAATGAATACTATTCTGAGGGCAATGAGTTTATAATAAATAAAACTGAAACTCATAATGGTGCAAATAATTATGGAGATATTGAAAAAAAAATTATCAAGATTTTAGAAACTAAAATTAGACCAGCAGTTGCAAGAGATGGTGGAGATATAACTTTTAAAGAATTTAAAGATGGTAAAGTTACAGTAATTTTAAAAGGAAGCTGTTCAGGATGTCCATCTTCAACTTTAACTTTAAAACAAGGTGTTCAAAATTTACTTTGTCATTATATTCCTGAAGTTAAAGAAGTATTAGCTGTATAATAAAATTTGATATTAAATTATAATACTATGTATAATGATTCTATAATTTATGGTTAAAAAAAAAATTTATAAAAAAAAAAATAGTTTTAAAGATTATTATCAGAGTCTTGTAAGGATTGTTCCATTTAGTTTAATTCTAATTTTTTCCTTTTCTGTTCTGCCTACTTTATCAAATTATTTTAAGGAAAGCTTTAAATCTAACAAAATAATTATTAATGCATCAAAAAAAACTTTTGATAAGACTTTTAATGCAACCTTGAATAATAAAAAGGAAAGTAATGAAAAAGAAAGAGATATAATTCAAGATATTTTTTCATGGAGTATTTTCGATGATATTGATGTTTTTGGTAAAGACGAAGAAATTGAAAATCCTGAAAGACTAAGTGCATCAACTATAGAACAATTGTTTATTGATACAGGTTATGACTTAAAAAAGGTTAGGGAAACCCAAAGGGTCAATGTTGGCAACAAACTTACTGAACTTCCTAAAGAATTAAAAAATATTCAAAGTGTTAAAAAAAGAAAGGAATTATTTATCAAAATTGTTTTACCTTTAGTTGTTGAGGAAAATACTAGAATAAAACTTGATAGAAAAAAACTTTTTAAAATTTTAAATAAAAATAATACTTCGACACTTGATAAAAAATGGCTAGATATCAAATTTAAACAGTATGGTATAAAAAATAAAGATATTGCAATTCTAAAAATAAGAATGGATGAAATTCCAGTTTCCTTGGCAATCGCACAAGCAGCTAAAGAAACAGGATGGGGTAGCTCTAGATTTGCTCAAGAAGGAAACGCATTATTTGGACAATGGACTTGGTCAGGAGAAGGCATTAAACCTGCTAGTGTAGATAAAAATGCAAAGCATAAAGTCGCAAAATTCAAGATTTTAAAAGCATCAGTAGAAGCTTATAAAAGAAATTTAAATACTCACCCAAGTTATGAAAAGTTTAGAAAAGAAAGAGCCATTCAAAGAGATAATAATGGAAAACTAAATAGCTTAGAGCTTGTAAAATATTTAGATAAATATGCAGAAACTGGTGTTGAATACACGAAAGTATTAGTAAAAATTATTGAACAAAATTCTTTAAGAGATTATGACGAGGTTAAAATTCTTCCAACAAGCTTGAGAATAAAAAATTTGATTTAATCTATTGAGAACTGTATTCCCAGCCATCTCCAACCCTCTGTATCATTAAGTGAACAATTAATTCTTCCTCTTCTTTCATTAAATTTTTCAGAAAAATTAATAGTAAGTCTATTTTTATTTAAATTAATTCTTGTATCTTTCCAACTCCCACCCTCATTTGAATAACAATTAATTAAATTTAAATTTTTTTGATCTTGAAAAAAATCAATATACATATCTGGTGGATTGTTTGTTTTATTTAAAAATTTATCCTTCGGTATAATTTCTTTATATTGCAATGGTAAAAATTTTACTAAAAAATCAAACCTTTTTAAATCTCCGTATTTTTCATTAATAGGAAATCTAGGAAGTTCAAATTTATCTTTATTTAAATCTATAACTCCAGAATTTTGTCCAAATGCAAAATTAAATTTTTTTGAAATATATTTTTTTTGTTCAAGATTATATTCCCCAAAAGGATATGAAAAAAACTCTGGATTATATCCTAATTTATCTTTAAAAATTTTTATTGATTTATCTATATCTTTAGAAAATTTTACAAAATCATAGTCAACCATATAATCATGAGAATGTGAATGATTACCTATAAATGCAAAATCCTCCTTCGAAACTTCTATGATTTCTTTCCAGGTCATATAACCTTTTTTACCCACAGGTTCTGTTGATACAAATAATATAAACGGAATTTTATTTTTTTTAATATATGGCCAAGCATTTTTATAAAATGAGGCAAATGCATCATCTATTGTAAGTAATATTTTTTTATTTTTTTTTACTTCATTAAATTCCTCACTAAATATTAAAGGATTGATAAATTCGAAATTGTTTTTTTTTATTATTTTGAGGTGTTCTTTAAAAATATCAATTTTAATATTTGTTGAAGGATATCTATTTTCTTCAAATCTATGATACATCAATGCTAAAACTCCTTGTTCTGTATGCTCGTATTTTTTGTTTACAGTTTCAGCATAAGCATTTAAAAAAAAAAAATAAAAAATGAAAAACCTAATAATAGATGCGGCAAATGACAAAATTGTTTTTTCAATCATTACAGAAAATCAATCATATACTACCACTCATTTAAACAGTAGAGAAAATTTTGATAAGTTTATGAATCTTATTTTGATTTTTTTAAAAAAAAATAAAACAAATTTAGATGATATTAGAAGGATTTTTGTAAATAGAGGCCCTGGAAAGTTTTCAGGACTTAGAATTTCGATTGCGACAGCAAAAGCCATATCTTTGTCTAAAAATATTAATTTAATTGGATTTGATTCAAAAATTTTAAAAAATGGAGGTTACAAAAAACTATTAGAATTGGATAAAAAAAATCTTTTAATTAAAGATTTGATAAATCCTATTTATTAGAGTTAAAATAAGATATGTCAGAAACAATAGAAGAAATTTGCATTAAAAAAGGTGTTAAGCTAACCGATCAAAGAAGAGTAATAGCTAAAGTATTATCCGAGTCCAAAGAAAATTATGGTGAGTCCGATCATCCTGATGTTGATGAATTGTATAAAAGAGTTTCAAAAATTGATGCAAAAATAAGTATAGCAACAGTTTATAGGACAGTAAAATTATTTGAAGAGTCAGGAATACTTACAAAACATGATTTTAAAGGTGGAAAAGCAAGGTATGAAGCAATTGTTGAAAGTCATCATGATCATCTCATAGATATTAAAACTGGAGAAATAGTTGAATTTGTAGATGAGGAAATAGAAAAGCTACAAAAAAAAGTTGCAGAAAAATATGGCTATGAACTAGTTGATCATAAACTTGAATTATATGGAATTAAAAAAAAATAAGAAAAATTTATTCATTAAAACCTTTGGTTGCCAGATGAATGAATATGACTCAAATAGAATTTATGACTCTGTAAGTAAGTTAGGATTTATAAAAACTGAAGATCAATCAAATGCAGAGTGCTATATTTTAAATACCTGCCATATAAGAGATAAAGCAAAAGAAAAAGTCTATCATGAAATAGGTAGAGTAAAAAAATTATATAGAGGCAAAAGAAAACCAATAATGATCGTAGCAGGTTGCGTAGCCCAAGCTGAAAATCAAGAAATGTTAAGTAGAGAACCTTATATAGATATAGTTATAGGTCCACAGTCTTATCATAAAATTAATAATTTATTAGAAAGGTTTGTTGAATATAGAAAAGAAGAAGAAACTGAATTTGATTCAGTATCTAAATTTAATTATTTTGATAATATTAAAAATAATGATAGCAAAGTTTCTGCTTATCTAACTATACAAGAAGGATGTGATAAATTTTGTCATTTTTGTGTAGTGCCTTATACAAGAGGGCCAGAGTTTTCACGACCATTTAATAAAGTAATAAATGAAGCTGAACAATTAATTAGAAATGGTGCAAAAGAAATTATATTGCTAGGTCAAAATGTTAATGCATATTCATATATTGAAAATTCAAAAGAGTATAGAATTTCTGATTTAATTAATCATCTTAATAAATACAATGAATTGAACAGAATAAGATATACAACATCTCACCCAAACGATATGACTGATGATTTAATTGAGTGTTATTCATTGAGCCAAAAGTTAATGCCTTTTGTTCATTTACCAATCCAAAGTGGATCTGATAAAATTTTAAAGCTTATGAATAGAAAACACACAGTAGAAGATTATTTATTAGTATATGAAAAGTTACAAAAAATTAATCCAGAAATAAAATTTTCTAGTGATTTTATAATTGGATATCCAGGGGAAACAGAAAAAGAATTTAATGAAACCTTAAATTTGTTGGAAAAAATTAGTTTTATTAATTCTTTTTCATTTATTTTTAGTCCCAGACCAGGGACAAAAGCAGCAAAACTTAAGTTGATTAACAAAGATGTAACAAAAGAAAGATTAATTATAATTCAAAAAAAATTATTCAATAATCAAATTGAAATTAATAAATCTATGGAAAATAAAGAAATAGAAGTACTAGTTGAAAATAAACTTAAAAATGAAAACAAATATTTTGGAAGAAATAAATTTTTATCCTCAGTTATTTTTGAAGCTAATGAAAGTCATATTGGAAAATTAGTTAAAGTTAATATTAAAAATAGTAACCAAAATTCTTTATTTGGAAAATTAGAAAAAAATATGAAAGCAGCTTAAATTGAATAATACTGCAAAAAAAAATATAAAATCAGAATTAAAATTTGTTTATTCAGAAAATAATACGCTAAGTATTATATTTCAAAATAATGATTTGCTTTTAGGAGTTGTAGGTGAGTTTAATAATAATTTAAAAGAATTAGAAAAAATTACTGACACTAGTATTTATTCAAGAGGAAATTCTATTTTAGTAAAAAGTGATCCTAAAAAAAATGATTTAGTTAAAAATGCAATAGAATTTCTAATTAATCAATTTATAAACAATGGAACAATTGAAAAAAAAGATATATTTTCTTCTGTGAATAAATTTATGATTGATGAAAAAATTAATAGCTCAAAAAAAAATATAGAATATATAATAAAGACTCCAAAAAAGTCTGTAATACCAAGATCAGAAAAACAAAAAAATTATGTTAGAGCTTTAAAAGAATCTGATATTATTATTTCAGCAGGACCAGCCGGAACTGGCAAAACTTTTCTTGCAGTTGCGGTAGGCCTTACAATGCTACTAGATAAAAAAATAGAAAGAATTATTTTATCAAGACCAGCAGTCGAAGCTGGAGAAAGACTGGGCTTCCTTCCGGGTGATATGAGGGAAAAAGTTGATCCTTATTTAAGACCATTATACGATTCCTTATATGATTTATTGGATTATGAAAAAATTCAAAAAAAAATTGAAGTTGGTGATATTGAAATAGCCCCAATCGCTTTTATGAGAGGAAGAACTCTCAAAAATTCTTTTGCTATTCTTGATGAAGCACAAAATGCAACAGATACTCAAATTAAAATGTTTTTAACAAGAATTGGAGAAAACTCTAAAATTGTTATTAATGGTGATCCTTCCCAAATAGATTTACCAAATAAATCTTTATCTGGCCTCAATAGATCAAAAAAATTATTAGGCCATTTAAAAGAGATATCAGTTGTTGATTTTGATCATTCTGATGTAGTTAGACATCCACTGGTTTCAAAAATAGTTAAAGCATATTCTGATAAAAATACAGATTAATGATTAAGGCCAATGTAATTATAGGTCATTATCGGTGGAAAAATAAAATAAAAAATCCATCTAACTATTTTAAAAATAGACTTAGAAGAGTATTAAAAATTCCTTATTTTAGAAAAAAAAAACAAGAATTTTCTATTCTTTTGACAAATAATAAAGAAATGAAAAGTCTAAACTATAAATTTAGAAAAAAAAATAAAACTACAGATGTATTATCATTTCCTCTAAAAAATAAAAATTATATTGGAGATATAGCTATTTCGTATGAAATTATTAATAAAAGATCAAAAAAAACAAATTTCTTTTTTGAATTAGATAAAATGTGGATACATGGATATTTTCATTTAATTGGCTATGATCATAAAAAATTTGATGATTA
>MDSW01105379.1_pt1 | contig 13263 bp, 15 predicted proteins | sample 811171 | NCBI WGS metagenome assembly MDSW01 (sample SAMN05326641, study PRJNA326480) | marine metagenome | isolation source: seawater | place: Atlantic Ocean: North West | collected 2012 | reverse complement strand
GTAAAAAAGTAGAACCATCCCCAATCTATGGTTAAATCAAATTTTTCAATACCTAACTTTTCAGCATAATCGTCAATAACTTTAACTTCTTTTGCTGCCACAAAAGCATTTAATTTATTATTTATAGAGCTATTAGGATTTAGAATTTTTGTTTCTTTAATAATATAGTTTGCTCTGTACTTACCGTTTGATTCTAAAAATTCTGCTTTAAACTGTTTTCCTTTTTCAGGCACTATTGCTGTAAGCCAGTATTTATCAGTTATACCTAGCCACCCCTGCATTGCATTAATAGAAATTTTTTCTTTACTTACGTCGTCATAATCCTCTTCTCTTAGTTGTTCGTCAAATACTCCTAGAAAACCTTCATGCAAGATATAAATTGGCGTAACCTTAGGTTTAAGATTTCTTGTAATTTGTGCATAGGGATAAAATTGGTAGGATTTATTAGAAGTGTTTTGAATCTGTTGTGTAATTTTAAATAAGAATTTTTTATCTATTTCAAATTTTTTTGTAAATATTAACCCTTGGTCATTTTTCCATTCGAGAGTTACCGGAGTTGATGGGGAAAGCGTATTGTTTCCTTTAACTGTCCAAATAGAACTATCCAGTGGCAAATCAATTTTGGAAGACCCATCAGTGGCCCAGCCTGTTTCAATATAATAACCGTCTGAAGAATTTTTAGGATTTAAAAAAACAACTTTTTCATTTTTTTCAAGTTTTTCTTTATAATTTTTAAAAGTTATATCATCTATTAAAGCACCCTGGAGAGAAATAGTTCCTTTAATATTATCATTTTCTATATTAATTCTTTTTGAACTTTTTAAAGCTTCATTTCTAGAAACTTTATTAGTTGTAACTGTTTTTTCAATTGAAGGTGAAGAACTATCTTCATTTTTTGTTATTTCGTTTTTACCAATTTCTTGTTCAATAACAGGAGGTTCAAAAAAAGTAGCCCAAAATATTAAAACTAATGTTGATAATATAACAGCAAATATTACATTTTTACTGTCCATTTATTTCTTTCCTTTTTTAAGATCAGGAGCCGGGTCGAAACCGCTTCCTCCACCAAGAAATTTAACAGGATGACATTTTAAAATTCTTTTTATTCCAATATATACTCCTCTTAGGGAACCATTTAATTTAACAGAATCTATAAAATATTCTGAACATGTAGGTTGATATCTACAACTAGAAACAAAAAAGGGAGATATAAAAAATTTATAGAATTTTATTATTAATATTATAAATTGGTCTATTATTTTCATGATTTAAGTTTTCATCTCATTTATTTTTTTAAAAGTATCATTTATTTCATTGTAGATAAGTTGAAATTTGTCTTTATATACATTATTTCTTCCAAAAATTACATAGGTACGATTCAGGTCAATAGTTTCTTTTTCACGTAAAATTTTTTGCACAGCTGCCTTTAGTTTTCGCTTTATTTTATTTCTTGTGACCGCATTACCTAGCTTTTTTTTCATTACAAAGCTTATATTAAGTACTTTGTTTTTTTTTTTAGAACTATCAAAATTTTTATCAAAATAGATATTAAAGTATTTGTTATTAATTTTTTTTTTTCTCAGAATGCTTTGAAAATTTTTACTTTGGTTTAGACTCTTAAATTTAATCATTTTAAGAATTTATTTAAGTAGAAATTCTTTTTCTACCTTTTGCTCTTCGTCTAGCAATTAGTTTTCTCCCACCTTTTGTTTTCATTCTAGATCTAAACCCGTGTCTTCTTTTTCTTACAAGTCTACTAGGCTGGTATGTTCTTTTCATAAAATTTCTTTAGTTGTTTGTAAAATTTTCTGATATTTATAGGTAATAAATAATTATAAGTACAGAGTTTTTAAAAAATAAATGGAAAAAAAATCACTAATTATTATTAATAATGAAAAAGTATTTAAAGAAGATGGCCAATTTTATTGTGATAATTTTGATATGAAGGCTACCCCTGAGGCGCTAAATAATTATTATTCAGTTCAATTTATAGTAAGAAATTCAAAAAAAAGGGGAGGAAACAGGCTTAACCTAGAAAATGTAAAAATAGGATCAAATATTTTTAATTTTTTGCTGCACATATATAAAACTTTTAAAATTCCAAACGCGAAATACTTATTAGTAACCATTAATCCATATATATTTTTTTCTTTTATTATTCTTTTTTTATTTAGAAAAAAAACTTATGTTTATTTACAGAGTAATGGTTATGAGGAATGGAAGCATATACTAGGGTCCTGGTCAGTTTGGATATATCATTTAATGTTTATTTTAATAACCTCTAATTCAAAAGTTATTAGTTGCAATCCTAGGCTATATAATACAAAAAAAAGTTTTCTTGTATATCCTTCAAGAATAAGTTCGGACTGGACAGTTAATCATAAAGAACCTCCGCTTGATAAAGTAAGGTTTGTATATGTAGGAAGAATTAATCCTGAAAAAGGTATTTATAATTTTATTAATTTATTCGATAAAATAAATTTTAAAGCTGAACTTTCAATAGTTGGTTACAAAAAAAATATAAAAAGTAAAAATGAAAATATTAAGCTTTTAGGTTATTGTTCTGATCCAAAATTATTAATGGATATATATGATGCTCATAATATTATGATTTTACCTTCATTTACTGAATCGCATCCTTATGTTGTGGATGAATGTCTTTCTAGAAGAAGACCAATTATTATTTTTAAAGAAATATCATACATAGCAAATAATAAAAAAGGTATTTTTGTGATAAATAGAAGTTTGGAAGAGCTCACCGAAACAGTAAATTATATAATGAAAAACTATAAAAAAATTCAAACAGATATGGAAAAAAATAACCTCCCGACAAAAAAAGTATTTTTTAAAAAATTTTCAGAGATATTAGATTTATGATTTTAAAGCCTTCAAATATAAAAATAATTTTTGGTTTTATATATTTAATAATTATTTTAGTTATTTTGTATTTTTTATTTTCATATATAGATTTAGATGATTTAACAAATTATGAAATATTGAAAGAGAATAAAGATACTATTTTTAAATATAAAAATGAAAATTTTTTATTATTTTATTTTATATTTTTTGTAGGTATAATATTTTGGAATCTCATCTTGGGAATAGGTTCTATACCAGCTATAATTGGAGGCTTTATTTTTGGTAAATGGTGGGGGACAATAATTTTAATTCTTGGCAATACAATTGGCGCTACTCTATTTTATTTTTTAGCTAAAACTTTTTTTAGTGAATTTATTGAATATCACTTAAGTAAAAAATTTTCTAAATTTATAATATTTATAAAGAAAAATGAATTATTGTATTTTACGATTTTTAGGCTAATCGGTGGTGGTGGAGCTCCATTGCCTATTCAAAATACTTTGCCAGTTGTTTTTAATATGTCTATTAAAAATTATATGATTGGTACATTTTTAGGGATTATTCCAACAACATTTATTACTGTTGCTTTAGGCAGTGGTATCGAAAGTGTTATTGAAAAAAATACGAAACTAACTTTTTCATCTGTTTTTTATTCTCCAGAAATATATATACCAATCTTTTGTTTTTTGATAATTCTTATAGCAGCTTTTATTTTAAAAAGGATTTTCTTTAAATAATTTTTATTTCATTGTTTAAATATTGTAATTATGGTAATTTTTTTTAATCTAGGAAAATAAATGGCCAAAGTTTTATTAGTAAATCCACCTTTTTATCGACTTTTGGGATCGCATTATAACGCAAATTCCCTAGGTATTGCATATATAGCTTCTTATTTAAATAAGCGTGGTCATGATGCGTGGCTTTATAACGCAGATTATGTAAGTGATAAAAATTATGGCAATTTAAAAAAACTTTTTAATAATTTTTCAAATTATAAAAATTATTTTAAAGATACAGATAATGCCTTGTGGCATGAAGTTAAAGATAAAATATTATCATTTAAACCTGACTGGGTTGGATATACATCTTACACTGCCAACATAAGCGCTATTAAAATTATTTCTGAAAAAGTTAGATCGGTTAATCCGAATATTAGACAAATCGTTGGAGGCGTCCACGCGACTCTTGATAAAAATATACTTAATACATTGACAGCAGTAGATTATAGCATTCAGAGAGAAGGCGAAGAAGCTACTCTTGCTTTGGTTGAAAACAAAGACCCTACAAAAATTCCTGGAGTTGTTTCGAGGGGAAGAAATGGTCTTATAAATAACGGAATAGCTCCAATAATAAAAGATATTGATAATCTTCCGTTCCCAGAAAAAGATAAACTTTGGGCAATTCCAGACTCTGAGAAAAAAAACGTGGATGTTTCTTATATTTGTACAATTAGAGGATGCCCTTACAAATGTACTTATTGTGCCTCTCCATTTCATTGGGATAGGAAAACAACTCGCCTTCGTACACCCGAATCTGTAATAGACGAAATGAGGCATCTTAAAGAAAATTACTGGCAAGCAACAAAATATGATTATAGCGCATCCGCAAACATAAGCAAAAAAGATTCCTTAAAAATTGAAGATAATACTTTAGTTTACTTTGTAGATGATGTTTTTACGGTAAATAAAAAACGTGTGAAAAAACTTTTAAGGATGATGATAGATCAAAAGTTAGGGATGAGATGGAAGTGTGAAGCTCGAGCAGATCATTTAGATGACGAAATTTGTGAATTAATGGCTGAAGCTGGATGTGAAAGAGTAAAAATAGGTTTTGAGTCTGGTAGCGATAAAATTTTGTCTCAGGTTAAAAAACTTGAAACTAGAGATGAAATGCTTGATGGGGCAAAAATGTTAAAAAAAGCTGGTGTTCCATTTTCAGCTTATTTTATGACGGGGTTCCCAGGCGAGACAGATGATGATGTAAAACAAACTATTGATTTCGCAAAAAAAGTAGAAGCAGATTATTATTCGCTATCCGTTTTAGCACCCTACTACGGGACAGAGTTATATGATCAACTGATGGCTAACGGTCATGAACTTGATAAACAACCGTGGGAATATTTTTTTCATCAATCGCCAAAACCAATGGTTAATAATTTAATATCTACAGAAGTTTTAAAAGAATATCTTTCACTTAGTGAATTAAATAAAAAAACTAAATCAAGACGCGGATATATATAAAAATCCAAAAAATTTAATTGAATGAAAAAGAAAATACCTCTTCTACGTTTAAAATATTCTAAACGAGAAAAGAAATTTATTTCATTAGGAATAGAAGAAATATTAAATAGTGGATTTCTCACAATGGCTAAAAAAGTAAAACAATTTGAAGAATTGTTTGCAAAATTTATTGGAACAAAATACGCTGTAGCCGTTAATAGCGGTACTAGTTCAATAGAAATTCCATTGAGAGCATTAAATGTTAAAAATAAGTCAATAATTGTACCTACAAATACGTTTATGGCGACCCCTTTAGCAGTAATACATGCCGGCGCCAAAGTTATTTTTGCTGATGTATCAAAGGATGATTTGTCAATAAATCCTGAGGATTTAGAAAAAAGAATTGTTAAAGGAACAGTTGGAGTCATACCCGTTCATATAGGAGGTATAATATCTCCATCTTGGAAAAAAATCGAAAAAATATGCAAAGCAAATAATTTATTTATTTTGGAAGACGCTGCTCATGCTCATGGATCATCAATAAAAAATAAAAAGGCTGGATCACTTGGTGTGGCAGGTTCTTTTTCTTTTTATCCAACAAAAGTACTTACGACCGGAGAGGGCGGCATGATCACGACAAATGATAGTTTACTTTATAAAAAGTTTATTACATTACGAGATCACGGTAAAAAAAATCCTGCAAAAAATATTCATACAGAATTAGGATATAATTGGAGATTAAACGAAATAAGTGGATTGTTAGGAGTTCAGCAAGTCAAAAAAGCGAAATATATATTAAAAGAGAGAAGAAAAATTGCATCACAGTATGATAAGCTTTTAAAAAATATTCCAAATTTAAAACTACAAGAAATACCAAAAGAGATAAAAAGTTCTTACTATAAGTATATAGTTTTTGTAAAAAACACTATTAGAGACAAAGTAAAAAATTCTATGTACAAAAAGTTCGGTATTATTCTGCCGGGGGAAGTATACCGTAATTTGTGTCATTCGCAGCCAGTTTTTAAAAAATACAAAAATGAAGTTTTAAAGATTGGAGATCAAAGTTTTTTAAATGCAAAAAAAATTGCATCAGAACATTTGTGTTTACCATTATATCCAGGTTTAAAAACAAAAGAGATAAAATATATAACAAACTCTCTTGAAAAAAGTATAAAGGATAATTTTTAAACTAGTCATGGGTAAAAGAGTTTTAGTTACAGGTGGCAGCGGTTTTATCGGCAGTTACGTAGTCGATGCATTGGTTAGTAAGAAATACAAAGTTACAATTTTTGATTTGGTCAATCCTAAAAGGAAAGATGTAAAATTTATTAAAGGTAATTTATTAAATTATAGTTCAGTAGAATTGGCAGTAAAAAAAAATGAATTAATTTTTCATTTAGCAGCCGTGTCAGACATCAATAAAGCAAAAAATATTCCTACTAAAACCATTTCAACGAATATTTTAGGTACAGCAAATCTTCTTGATGCCTCAAGAAAAGCAAATATAAAAAAATTTATTTTTGCTAGCACTTACTATCCTTACACAGGTCCAAAAAATCTTTATGCAAATTCTAAAAAAGTTTCTGAATTTATAATAAAAAAGTATAATTTACTTTATGGTTTAAATTATACAATTTTGAGATATGCCACGGCGTATGGACCAAGAAATCGTGGAGTAGATGCGGTATCCATATTTATTAAAAGATCTTTAAAAAATCTAAACTTAGTTATTCATGGGAATGGACAACAAAAAAGAAATTATTTACATGCAAAAGATTTAGGGGAGGGTTCTTTAATTGCGCTTAAGAAAAAGTTAAAAAATAAAACTGTAACTTTGGCATCAGACCAAAATATTAAAATAATTAATTTAGCAAAACAAATTATTAAACTAACAAAATCAAAATCTAAAATAAAATATGCTAAAAAAAAGAAGCGTTCTGATGATTTTACATCAAATTTTATAAGCAGCAGAAAGACTTATAATTCAGTTGGATGGAAGCCTAAATTTAATTTAAATAGTGGTTTAAAGGAGTATATAAAGAATAAAAATTTTTAAAATTAAATGAGTGAAAAAGAAAACCCAAATTGTTTAAAATGTAATTATAATACTGACGTTATACCAATAAAATATGGTTTGCCTTATAATGAAGATTTTGACTACGTGCAAAAAAAGAAGTTAATGCTTGGTGGTTTTAAATATGATGAAAAAAGCCCAAATTGGCACTGTAAAAGTTGCAAATATAGCTTTAAAAAAAGCTAAATATTTGTATTAGATTATAGTAAAGATTTGTTCCATAATATAATTTAGAATATATAAAATGAAATCAAAAAGTTCAAAAAATATTAATGTTTTGCTTTTAGCTCCAAACGCTGGGGTTGGTTGTTTTTTTAGACCAGAGTCTAGAACTGGATTTTCTAAAGATAGATGGGCAATACCACCACTAGGACTTTGGAGAATTAGTGGGTATCTAGAAAAAAATAATTTTGCGAAAGTTGAAGTTTGGGATGGGTATGTTGATACCGAAGAAGAACTTGTAGAAAAGCTTAGAGAAAAACATTTTGATATTATTGGTTTTAGTATTACTCACCAGACTTTGGAAAATGACATTTATTTTATGCATGCCTGCAAAAAATATAGTCCAGAATCAATACTAATTATTGGAGGAGACGAAGCTACATTTAATTATGTTAAAGTTATGGATATTGCACCAATCGATTATACTATTTTGGGAGAAGGTGAAAATCCAATGAGAGAAATGTGTTTAAAGTTAAAGAGTGGGTCTAATGATTTAAAGAGCGTACCAGGTTTAATATACAGAAGTAACGGTGAATACAAAAGGTCAGGACCAAATTATGCAATGGACCATAAAATGTTTTCTGATACCACAGTCCATATCGATTGGAAATCAATACCTTATGAAAGATATTGGGACCAAATAGAATCGTTTTATGAAAAACCAGATCTTAATGAAACAAGAACTGTTAGGGTATTTACCACAAATTATTGTCCGTTCGATTGTGTTTTTTGCAGTTCAACAAATTTTTTAAACGCAGCTGGCGGAAGCAAAGATAAAAAAAGAGCAAAAGTTGCAGGATTAACACCGGAAGAAATAATAGAGATGTTAAAAGAAGTATTAGAAGCCCATCCAACGACAAGAAATATTTTTATAAATGATGACGATTTTGTACTACAAGCGGTGAGAGTGCAAAAATTTTGTGACTTAGTTTGTGAAGCAAAACAAAAAAAAATACTTCCTGATTATTTAACTTTTATGTGTTTATCAAGAATAGATGATATTAAAGAAGATACATTATCAAAAATGGCAGCAGCAAAATTTAAAATGGTTGGGTATGGAGTTGAAAGTTTTTCTCAAAATATGTTAGATGATTTAAATAAAAGAATAAAAGTTGAGCAGATAGAAAAAACAGTAACAAGCACTCTAGCCTTTGGAATCAAACCATACATGAACATTATTGTGATGCCGCCAACAGCTAAGCTCATCGATGTATTTATAACAATAGAAAGATGTTTGGATTTTATAGAAAAAGGTTTCGAAGTAGCTGTAGAGCCATATTTTATTCCTATGGCCGGCGCAGTTGCAACTCATTCAGGTTTTGAAAAACTTACAGATAAAATTCCTATTGAAGGTACTGATAAAATTTTAGTTCAGGAAACTGTGATTTTACCATCTGATCCAGAGGTAAAAAAATTAGCTCTAGGATTCAAAAAACATTATTATATATGTTTAAAAAAAATAACTAAAAAATATGGATTAGAACATACGCCAGCCAGGCTGCGATCTTTGATAAGTTTTTATACAGTTTATTCTTTTCTCGGTAAAGAGCATGATAAAAAATTGGAAAGAATTGAAAATATAATTCAAAAGCTATTTGTGTCACCTTCAAGAAGAATAGGCGTTGATAAAAACAAAAGAGAGTACGACTGGCAGGGTGCTACAGGTTAGTTTTTATTAAAATTTAGTATATTTCAATATAACCTTTAAACAGAAGCACTCGTAAAATTAGAATTATAAATATTTGATATTTTGTTTAAGCAAAAAATGGCCATATTTTTAGTGTAACTTGACAAAATGGCAATCAAAGAAGTAAAAGAAAATATAACATGATGGTGTTTTTATGGGCATACATTACGATTACAAATCAAAAAGAGGCGAAAGAGCAATGCTAAAGGAAGCAAAAAGAAAAGCAAGATTAGCTATGAAAAGAGCAAAAAAAATATCCTCATCTGAAGATTCTTCTAAAAAAGAAGAAATAAAAACTCACGATATAAGCAAGACTATAACTTTAGACGATTTAACTAATCCAAATCAAAAATAAGATGGATGCACTCGAATTCAAAAATAGAAACGAGATATCAAAGAATTCGCCAAGCCTTGAAGAAAAATCTTAAAAAAAGAAAAATATTTCAAAGTAAAATTAATAAAAAAAATGAGAAAAAAAAATGACCGTTTTATCTGATAGAATGATTAAGGAAATGGTTGAAAAAAAAAAAATGATAAGTCCATTTGTTGATAAGCAAATTTCAAAAAATAGTATTTCCTACGGCCTTTCTTCTTTTGGCTATGATGCTCGAGTATCTAATGAGTTTAAGATTTTCACAGATGTTGATTCAGCTATTGTTGATCCAAAAAATTTTAAAAATAATAGTTTTGTTTCAAGAAAAGTAGATGAATGTATTATACCTCCAAACTCTTTTGCGTTAGCAAGCACAGTGGAATATTTTAAAATTCCAAAAGACATACTGGTTATTTGTCTCGGAAAATCGACATATGCACGATGTGGGATAATAGTAAATGTAACACCACTTGAACCTGGTTGGGAAGGTCATGTGACATTAGAGTTTTCCAATACTACACCACTCCCAGCAAAAATTTACGCTAATGAAGGGGCTGCCCAATTTATTTTTTTAAAAGGCAGTGAAGAGCCCGAGATAAACTATGCAGAGAGAAATGGCAAATACATGAAACAAACTGGAGTTACTTTGCCAAAAGTTTAACTTTGAATTAATTAAATGCAAAAATTGGTAATAAAGGGTGGCAGAAAATTATCTGGTGTAATAGAAATTTCTGGTTCAAAAAATGCAACTCTTCCAATTTTAACCTCCACTATATTAACAAACAAAAAAATTATACTAACAAATGTTCCAATAGTTAAAGATGTTGAAACAATGGTTAATCTTTTAAAAGCAATTGGATCATCTATAAAATTTGATAAAAAAAATAAAAAAATTGAAATTTTAAATACAAAAAAATTGAAAACATTTGCTCCATATCATTTGTTAAAAACAATGAGGGCAGGAGTTTTGGTATTAGGTTCGCTTTTGGCCAAGTATAAAAATGCAAAGGTTTCTTTACCAGGTGGCTGTGCGATTGGATCAAGACCTATAGACTTACATTTAGATGCTCTAAAAAAAATGGGAGCAAAAATTAAAATAAAAAATGGTTATATAGTTGCTTCTATAAAAAAAAATTTAAAAGGTACAACAATAAAGTTTCCTAAAGTATCGGTGGGCGCAACAGAAAATATACTTATAGCATCATGTTTTGCAAGTGGACAGACCAAACTAAGAAATTGTGCTACAGAACCTGAAGTAAAAGATCTGGTAAATTTTTTAAAAAAAATTGGATGCAAAATTAAATGGGTTGGCACGAGAAGTTTAAACATTATAGGGGTAGATAAATTTAAATCTACTTCATATAAAATTATTTTTGATAGAATAGAAGCTGGAACTTATATGATAGCGTCTGCTATAAGTGGAGGTAGTTTAAAAATAAAAAATATACAACCTAAATATATTTCTACTGAAATAAATTTATTACGAAAAATGGGAATTAAGATTAGTCAGAGTAAAGGTTATATAAAAGTATTTTCACCGAAGAAAATTAAGAAAATTAATTTAACTACAAAACCATATCCAGGTTTTCCAACAGATATGCAGGCTCAAATTATGACTTTATTGACAAAAGCAGATGGAATTTCAGTAGTTAAAGAAAATATATTTGAAAATAGATTTATGCATGTTTCTGAATTGAGAAGAATGGGAGCGGATATAGATATAAGAGGAAACAAAGCAATAATTTATGGAAATAAAAAGCTTAATGGAGCTGAATTAATGGCCACTGATCTTAGAGCATCGGTTTCACTAGTCCTTGCTGGACTGACAGCAAAAGGAAGAACAATTATTAATCGAATTTATCATTTGGACCGTGGATATGAAAAAATTGAAGATAAACTGTCAAAATGTGGTGCTTTCATAAAAAGAATACCTCATGAGTAAAGAAAAAACTAGTCACCTCAATTTAATTGGAGATAATGAGGACGATCTTAAAGTTATATCGGCCTACATGCAGGATAGTGTTGTGGTTATGAAAGATATTGTTTTTTTAAAAAAAAATAAATCTTTTATTATGATGGTTAATAGATTCATGTGGGAAGATGTGGAGAAGGGCTTTTTGAGAAGTAATAAAAGAATAAGATCAGCAGTAAGATTCGAGGGTGTTGTTCAGGTTAAATCTAAAAATATTAACCAAAAAAATCCAAATAAAATCTTAGAATATTTAGCAATGAAATGTGACACAATTGAAAATGGTAATAAAAAAATTAAAATTTTTTTTTCAGGCAATGGAGCAATTATACTAATATTGGAGGCTATTGATGTAATTATGAATGATCTTGGAAAATCGTGGAACGTAAAATCTATTCCTAAACACAAGATTTGATTGTTGAATTATCCATTTATTTTGAATAAAACTTATTATTAAATTAAATAAAAGGAGAAATTTTGGCTAAGCAAGATTTTTTGGAGTTTAAAGGTAAAGTTACTGAATTATTGCCAAACGCAATGTTCAAAGTTAAACTTGAAAATAATCATGAAGTTTTGGCACATACCGCCGGCAAATTGAGAAAAAATAGAATAAGAGTTCTTGCAGGCGATAATGTTTTAGTTGAAGTAACTCCTTATGATTTAACTAAAGGTAGAATAATTTTTAGATTCTAATTTTGGCTAGGTAGCTCAGTTGGTAGAGCAGAGCCCTGAAAAGGCTTGTGTCGGCGGTTCGATTCCGTCCCTAGCCACCATGTTTTTTATATAAATTATTTGCATTCAATTAAACCATTAATTCCAATTTTTATTACTGTTTCAGTACCAAAAGCTGGTGTCTCATCCGTTTCTACTATTTCAATTCTTTTTTGTAAAACTTTAAAGTTATTTAAATTATTAGATTTACAAATTTCAAGAGCATTTATATTAAATTTTTCTTCTAATTTATTTTTTTCAACACTTTCATAATTATATTTAGACAGTTTTATCCATTTTTCACCAATAACAGAAACTTTATATTTGTTTTCCTGTTCTTTTCTTTTTTTTTCATTTTCAAGTTTTATTTTATTTCTTTTTTCTTCTTCTTCTTTCTTTTTTTTAATCTTTTTTTCCATTTCTTTTTTTTTAATTTTATTTATTTTAACCCGCTCCCAATCTGCTTTGACCTCTGCACAATTATTGATTATTTTAGGTCCATCAGGTTTTACAAAATCAATATCCCCTATTTTATTATGTTTATAATTCTGTTTTATTACAGATTGTGTTTTAGTATCTAGATAATAAATAAAATAGCTATCTTCACTTTTGGCGCTTTTTATTTTCTTACTAATGATTTTATCTTTTTCAATTGATTCAATTCCATCTTTGACTTTTTGAATTTTTCCATCTGCACTTTTAAAAACTACATTTATAATTTTATTTTCTAAATCTATTAAATAATCTGCCGAAACAGTTTTGTTTAATGAGCATTTTTTAAAGTAATAAGACTCTGCAAAAACTGAGTTACAAATAGCTATACTAAATAATAGTATAATTAAAATTTTTTTCATTATCTAAACTTATATATATTTTTTTATTATTTTATTTGTATATTAGTTAATAGTATAACTAAAATTTTTACCATCCTATTTCCTGAAGTCAAAATTATGCTTGTAGGATGTTTTTTTGACTTAAATTGCGATAGATTTTGACTTACAAACTTATATTTAAACTTGACATATCTGCTTAAAATCTATTAAAGAAGCGATATTGTAGTTAATCTACAATATATTAATAACTAATAAGGAAAGAGTAAATGAGTCTTAAAGGTAAAGTAAAATGGTTCAATGGTAAAAAAGGTTATGG
>MDSW01041465.1_pt1 | contig 13263 bp, 7 predicted proteins | sample 811171 | NCBI WGS metagenome assembly MDSW01 (sample SAMN05326641, study PRJNA326480) | marine metagenome | isolation source: seawater | place: Atlantic Ocean: North West | collected 2012 | reverse complement strand
TGGCTTACAACAGAGACCTGCAGGAAGACAAGCTGGCGATGTTCGATGCGTTCGACACCGTAAAAGCATGCCTTGAACTGACTCCCGCCATCGTGGCCGGAGCAGAACTGCGGCGCGAACAGATTGCGTCGCGACTGGAAGACGGATTCCTCGATGCAACTGCACTCATGGAGTACCTCATCAAACAGGGCGTGCCGATGAGGACCGGGCATGAGACCGTCGGTAAGCTCGTGGCGCACTGCGAGGGCAAAGGCTGCCGACTCGCGGACCTCTCGCTCGAAGAGCTTCAACAGGCGTGCGACCTGATCGACGAAAATGTCTACGGTGTCCTTGGCACACAAAATGCGATGGCCGCCCTTCAGTCGTACGGCTCAGGCGGCGAGCAACCTGTCGCGGACCGAGTAGCTGCATGGAAAGAGCGAGTCGGATAGGGACTGGTCGACGGTACCACGCGCGTACCTTCGTATCTGTTTAACCGCAGGCCCGCAGGGCCGTGTCTCGCAACGTGGCGACTGGCTTCCTTCGCACTACTTCTCATACCATTGGCAGTTCAAACTCCCTGCCTGCGAGATAATGTGATGAAGTGGCTCACCGCAACAATATTGCTCGGCGTTCTCAGCCCTCTCTGGGCCCACGAAGACGTCATTTCAGACCACCCTCGTCCTTCGTACGACAACGTTGAAGACATTGACGCAATGGCTTCTGCTCTGCGTCTACACCTGGCGTCGCAGGAACGCTATTCCTTTTCTCGCAGCTGGTGGCAATGGGACCGACTACGGCATCGGTTTGTCGACGGTGGACGAAAGAACCTCAAGGAGCTGAAAATTCTCCAGGCCGTCTTCCGCGCCCTGATCCTGGACTGGCACACAAAACTTACTGAACGAGGCGAAGGCGATCGCCTCTATCTCTTCTTTACCACAGTGTCCGGCAACAAGACGGCGCGGACGTTGGCAGACGGCAGGACACTCACCCGAGACCTGCACGGCGGCGGTTATCACGGTGGCTGGGGCGGTACTGCTCGCATGAGGATCTATGAAGAGCTCGTTCGTATGCATATGCTGACAGAAGATGAGCAGCAGCAAATGCGGACAATTGTGCACCAGAGCATGTCGCCCAGGTTCCTCAACTTTCGACAGGGTGCTCAGTCAGCCAACAATCATTCCTATGGAAACGCGGGCGGCATCGCGATGGCGCTGAAACTGTTTCCCAACGTGCCTCAACGAAACGAAGCAGATGCCTGGCTGGATCGCATCTGGGCCAGTCTGAAGGAGCTCAACGACTGGCGTGAATGGACCTACTACCCCTATGGCCCGATCTTCCTGCATGGAGTTCTGGACGTCGCCGAAGCACGTGGGGTCGTCGACAGGGAAAGAAAGCTTCTTGAGACACTTGGCGACCGTTGCCTTGGCTTTGTTCACGCAGGTGGAGTCCGCGGGAATCCAAACTCCGGCGCGCCGGTCCGTGCCAACATTCAGGAAGTGTACGCCGACCCATGGAATGTTGGGTACTATCAGGTCGAAACCTCGGGGCGAGATGCGCACTTCTGGTACCGACTCGCTCAGATGACTGGTCGCGCAGATTATCTCTGGGCTGCTGAACAGGTGTGCCTTGGTGGCACCGATTTCGGCGGGCAGGGTTCGGTCGTTGACATTAGCCGGGCCAACGCACGGCAACGCCGATTTGGTTGGTTCGATCGTCAGGGAATCCAGCCAGAGGCACCACAATCCACATCATCGATCGGTTATCTGGGAGCGGCAACTCAGAGAATTCCCGAGCGTCTGATGCTGACGTCCAATCGAGGCGGCAACGTTCCGTTCGCCGGGTACTTTCTCTATGAGAAGAAGGACGCCCACCTCGACAACGTATCCGGACATCTCTACGAGTACAGTTTTAACGGATTCAAATTCCTGCATTCATCCGGCAAGTACAACAATGTCTATTCAGGCAATGACCTGAAGGGCGGCGGCACGGGCGAGGAAAGCCTCGATCTGCTGCTGACCGTGCACCAGCGGCACCATTTCCCACTGCATCCTGACCGTCAGGGCGATGACCGCGACTTTCTCCGTCGCGACAACATTCATCTCAATCGCGATCAGCTGAAGGCAGAGACCGATAAAGAAGGAAACTGCTTTGGACAGTTCAGCTGGCGGGGTGTGGGAGGACCGGGAAGCGTCTGGGTGAGACGATCTGTCCTGACAGCGAATGGAATTATGGTCGTTGCAGATGAATTTACTGCAGGTCCTGAACTGAAGGAGAACTACAACACCGGCCCGGTCTGGCACCTCGCATGGCATCCGCCCCCCGACTCGGCACCTGAACCAGCAACATCAGAGAATGAAATCGCACCACAGGACCACCGATGGTTTTCTGCGGCAGCGTTCGACCGGGCATGGTGGCAACGGGGCAAAGGCCGAATTCTGTTGCAGATTAGCTCGGACCAACTGCTAAAATACGGTTCCGTGCGACAGAAACATTCACAGGATACCCAACCCAACCTGACGGTATTCGGAAACCGTGCCGTGAAGGCCGGGCGAACAGAACGTTTTCTCAGTATCTTTGTGCCATGGTTTGATCAGCGGCCTGAGCAGGAAATTGCAGCTACAGTTGTGTCACACGTCACTTCGACGGGTACCTTTACCGCGACTGTCGGCCGGACGACTGTCAGGCTCACAAAAGACGACTGGACCGTTACGACCAGCAGGTAATTAGTATGAAGCTTGTCAATCTCATTGCCGCCTGCAGTCTCGTCTCATCACTCCCAGCTGATGACGCACCCTCATTTGCAGATCAGGTCTTTCCGCTGCTTCAAAAAGCATGCTTCGAATGCCACGGCGATGCTCGTCAGGAAGGGGACCTGCGTCTCAACTCAGCTAAGGCCATCGCCGAGTCCGGCACTGTCGAGCCAGGAGATCCGGCCCTCAGCGAACTCATTCGACGAATCAAACTCCCCGCCGGGCATGACGAGATCATGCCGGCCGTGGGAGACCCGCTGCGACCACGCGAAGTCACTCTTCTGGAGTCATGGATCAAATCAGGCGCGAAATGGCCGTCTGACTTCCGACCCATTCACTGGTCCTATGTGGCACCGGTTCGACCGAAGCAACCGAAGGCAGCCCGAGACTGGGTAACGAACCCAATTGACTCCTTCGTCGCCGAACGTCTTCAACGTGAAGGCCTGTCTCCCTCTGAACCAGCTGACCCGGCAACATTGGTCCGCAGACTTCACTTTCAGCTGACAGGTCTGCCCCCTCGACCGGAGGTGGTCGAAGCATTCGCGCGCAATCCAACCGAAGGGGCCTACGAAGAATTAGTTGACCGCCTGCTTGCCTCGCCGCAGTTTGGCGAACGCTGGGCGCGCCCCTGGCTGGACCTTGCCCGTTACGCCGACTCCCACGGATTTCAGCGAGACAACTTCCGAGAAATCTGGGCATGGCGTGACTGGGTCATCCGAGCCATGAATACAGACATGCCGTTTGATCGATTCACAGTGGAACAGCTCGCCGGTGACCTGCTGCCAGACGCCACTGAACAGCAGCGAGTCGCGACCGGGTTCCATCGCTGCACGCCGACCAATGTCGAAGCTGGCAGCCTGCCGGAAGAGACCCGCGTTGAACAGGTGATTGACCGCGTAAACACGACCGCCGCCGTCTGGCTGGGAACAACACTGGAGTGCGCTCAGTGTCATGACCATAAGTACGACCCGTTCTCGCAGAAGGAGTACTACCAGTTGCTCGCCTACTTCAACAGCACGGAGCTGGAAGCCGACCGAGCGAGCAAGTCTCCGAGTTCGATCCGGTTCATCGGACCAAAGATGAACATCAGCAGTCAGCGAAAGGCGACGGAGCGCAAAGAACTGGATCGACAGGTCGCAGAACTCAACACAAAGATCAGCGAGCGACGTGCCCGGCTGAATGAATCGCTGGATGCATGGGCTGCAAAGCTTGCTGTCACTGCCGCTCAGCAGCCTCAGGTCCATCAGCTGACGGTCAAAGCGTTTCGTTCCGAGGGTCCTCAGGACACTCACCGAATCCTGGACGACCAGTCAATCCTTCTGACCGGAACACCTGCAGCCGTCGACACCTATGTTATTGATTTGAAGACCGATGAACTAACAAACGTCGGCGCGATTCAGCTGGAGACCCTGACACACGATAAGCTTCCGGGCAACGGGCCGGGGCGTGGAGATGCAAAGAAAACCAACTTCGTGCTGAATCGATTTTCTGCGCGTCTCGAAAAAAATGAAATCAAATTTGACTCTGCAGTGGCGGACTTTTCTCAGGCGAACTGGGACGTCAACGGGGCGCTGTCAGACAAACCCAAAACTGGCTGGGCGGTCGCCCCGCAGTTTGGCAAACCGCACCATGCCCGTTTCCTGCTGACCGAGCCCGCGACATGGAAGTCAGGGCAGACGCTGCAGGTCACCCTCAGTCAGCAGTATGGCGGAGCACGCACGATTGGCCGCGTGCGAATCACCGCGATTACCGGAAACCCGGCCGCGTCCGCGATGCCGGCTAATATACGAAAGATCGTGACGTCAACGGGGAATCTTACAAAGAAACAACGCGAACAGCTTTTGACATACCGACAGCAACAGGACAAACAAACGACGAACCTTAAAGCAGAGTTAACGACGGTGCAGGATCAACTGACAAAGCTGGCTCCTGACACCACACTTGTCATGATTGAACTCGACAAGCCCCGAATGAACTACGTATTTGATCGCGGGGACTATCGCAACAAAGGTCCGAAAGTCAGCACCGGAACCCCGGCAGTCCTGCATGCGGCGCCCGAGTCCGGAAGTGACCGACTGGCACTGGCACGATGGCTTGTTGATCGACAAAACCCGCTTGTTGCCCGCGTGACTGTGAATCGGTGGTGGATGGAGATCTTTGGACGTGGGCTGGTTTCAACGCCGGAAGACTTCGGCGTGAAAGGGGAGCGGCCGACTCATCCACTGCTACTTGACTGGCTGGCTGTCGAGCTCATGGACAACGGTTGGTCACGCAAGAAGCTGCTGAAAACAATCGTCATGTCGTCCACATTTCGACAATCATCAGCTGTCTCCGCAGAGCTGCTGGAGCGTGACGACAAGAACGAGCTACTCGCACGTGGGCCACGCTTTCGGATGGATGCCGAGATGATTCGTGACAACATTCTGTCTGCTGCAGGACTGCTGAATCTCCAGCAGTTTGGTCCATCCATTCGCCCCTTTCAGCCCGACGGAGTCTGGAGCAAAGTCGGCGGCGAGTCGTATGCGTACAAGGTCAGCCCGGGAGCCGAACAGCATCGTCGGGGGATCTATGTGGTCATCAAACGCGGTGCTCCGTATCCAAGTTTTGTGAACTTCGATGCATCGGCCCGACTGGCATGTACCGTTCAGCGTTCCCGCACGAATACGCCCCTGCAGGCGCTGACATTGCTGAACGACCCGGTCTATGTGGAGGCTGCCAAATCGATGGCTACCCGAGTACTCACGGAACGCGCTGAGGCCACAGTCGAGGAACAGCTGACATTTGCATTTCGTCTCGCGACTTCCCGCGCGCCTGATGACCGTGAGCAGGCAATCCTCCTCAACCTGCTGGAGACGCAGAAGAGCCTGAAACGGGATGATGCGCTAAAGAAGAATCCGCCTGCTCCACAGGGCGTATCAGCCGCCGACTACCGCGCGTGGGTATCTGTCACAACTGCCTTGATCAATCTCCACGAGACAATCATGCATCATTAGGGCCCGTGTCACGATTGCTCAGGCGAGGACCTCATTTAAGCGGATCAGTGATTCCTTTAACCGGCAGGCGTGGGCGCACGCCGTAACTGCGGCCGGGCAGCTGCCGCTGCTCCGCTACGACACTCCAATCAACCGAGGGCAGCAGTTCGCCAGACGGCGTTACTCCGCAGACTTACTGCGATCTACAGCGACCTGTACGCGTGGATTTCTCTCAGATCCTGCTAACATGCCGGTCGTCAATGCCCACGGATGGGGCGTTGTTCAGGTAACCGGGCACGGATGTTTTCCGGAGTTGCGGCAGGTTAGGAGCATGCTGTGCCAAGGAAGTGGAACTTTCATTCTCACGACGAAAAGTCGATCAAACGGCTCAGCGGCTCGTTGCGAGTGAGCCCGCTGGTCGCACAGGTGTTGCTCTCGCGCGGCTACGAAACCCCTGAAGACGCACGCCGGTACCTCGAACCGAAGCTCTCAAACCTGCACGACCCGACACTGCTGCCAGGTGTTTCGGAAGCGGCCGACAGGATTGTCAAAGCCATTGAGAATGGACGGCGGGTCACAATTTACGGTGACTATGACGTAGACGGGGTGACAAGTACTGCGTTGCTGTGGCATTGCCTGAAGCTCCTGGGAGCCAGGGTCGACTACTACATCCCGAGTCGAATGGAAGAAGGATACGGGCTGAACGAACCGGCAATCAGGCAACTTCACGAAGATGATCCGAAGCGGCTGTTGATTTCTGTTGACTGTGGAATCGCGAGCGTCCACGAAGCGGCGGTTGCCAAAGAGATCGACCTGGAACTGATCATCACCGACCACCACACGATCGGCGAACAGGTGCCGGATGCAGCTGTCGTTGTTCATCCACGGTTGCCCGGCACCGAGTATCCGTTTGGCGAACTCTGTGGAGTCGGTGTCGCATTCAAACTGGCGTGGGCCATCTGCCAGATGATGGGCGACGGGAAAAAGGCAAGTCCTCGCATGCGAGAGTTCCTCAAGTCGGCCGTTGGTCTGACGGCCATCGGAACGGTGGCTGACGTGGTACCGCTGGTCGACGAGAACAGAGTCATTGTGCGGTACGGGACCCACAGTCTCAAAGAGCACCCCGCAATTGGGCTGCAGGCACTGATCCGGATTTCGGAGCTGCACGACAAGGAGATTTCGTCCAGGGATATTGCCTTTGGAATCGCTCCGAGGATCAACGCCGCCGGTCGACTTGGCCAGGCGCGTCTGGCTGTTGAACTGCTCACGACTGACAATCCAGACCGTGCAGTGCAGCTTGCTGCCTATGTTGATGAACTCAACAAGAACAGGCGAACCGTTGAACGGCGAATCGTCAAGGAAGCCAAAGAGCAGGTCGAGGAACATCCGGAATGGGAGAATGATCCGACTCTGGTCCTTGCCAGTCATGAGTGGCATCCAGGAGTCGTCGGGATCGTTGCCAGCCGCATCTCCGAGATGTTTGAGAAGCCAACAGTGCTGATTTCCCTCAAGGATGATGGAACCGGGCAGGGGAGTGCTCGTTCGTTTGCAGGCTTCGACATGTACACGGGCCTCGCTGCGTGTCGCGACACACTACTTGGCTGTGGTGGTCACAGGGCGGCCGCCGGGCTCCAGATTGACGCGTCGCGTGTCGAGGAATTCCGCGTGGCACTCGCCAACTGGGCGCGTGAGAACTTTGCACCTACCGAAGACGACACTGCATTGCGGGTCGACGCTGAAGTGCACTTGTCTGAAGTGACTCGACGAGCAGTTGCCGAACTTCAGCATTTGGGGCCGTTCGGCGAAGCTAACCCGGAGCCTCGTTTTGCCGCTCGACGCGTTGAATTGACAGAGCCTCCCAAAACGATGGGTGAAGGAGATCGACATCTGGCGCTGCGGGTAAGTCAGCACAGAACAAAGATGAGAGTCGTGGCGTTTGGACGAGGAGAGTGGGCCGAGGAAATTGCGGCCGTTGAGGGCCCTGTCTCCATTAGTTTTGCGCCGCAGATCAATTCATATCGAGGGTTTGAGAGCGTGCAGTTGCACCTGCACGACTGGCGTCCCCCGGAGGAATCCACTTCAATCACTGAGCCCACGGCAGCAGTTGCGCCGGCCGAGCCCCCGTTCTGAGACTGGCTGAGAATCTTTCAGAAAAACTGAATGCAGAATCAGCGCCGACAACGTCATGGTGCTAAGCTGACAAGTTTCATCCCTGAGTATGTGAGCTCACTATGGACCAGCGTCGACGTCGCTTTCTCAAGGGTATCGGAGGCACGCTTGCGCTGCCGCTGCTGAACGCGAACCCCGCTGACGCCGCGCCAAATCCAACGCCAACCCGGTTGCTGATCGTTGGGAATCCGTTCGGCATGCACCCAGAACATTTCTTTCCCGGAGACTACGGTCGGAAGTTCACAATCTCGCCAACACTTGAGTCACTGGAGTGGGTTAAGGATCGGTTGACCATCCTGTCGCATACGGATCACGGGATGCAGAGCGGTCACGGTCGAGAGCTGGCATTCCTCAGCGGAGTCCTGCCGGAGACAAGCCAGGCGTTTCCAGAGAAAAACATGTCACTCGACCAGCACATCGCGCGCAGGACGGGAGGGCGTGTGCGATTTCCCTCAGTGCATGCCACGATGCAGCGCACGATTCGGATGAGCTGGGATGCAAACGGAGTTGATATCCGCCCATTCACCGATGCTCAACAACTGTTCGATCACCTTTTCCTGAATCTCACTGATAAAGAACGGAGAGCCAGGCGTCAGGTTATCGAATCGAACGGGAGTATTCTCGACGCAGTCCGCGGCGAACTGGGCACACTGCAGCGTAAGTCGGGCAGGGAGGACCGAACCCGGCTGGAGCAATTCGCCGATTCTGTAAGAGCACTTGAGACGACCCTGACTGACCGGGCACAGTGGATTGAAAAGGACAAACCAAAGTTCGACATTTCTGAACACTTCTCTGGCGGCGAAGTAACGATCCACAACCGCTACGACGCAGTCTTTGACATGATTGCATACGCGTTTGAGACAGACCTGACACGAGTCGCCACCATCGGGTTTTCTCCGGAACTGAAGTACACGGACGTGAGCGGCGTCACCAGAGGCTACCACGCGTGTACTCACAACGGAAAGAAAGAAGACGTAGTCGACGAGCTTGTATCCATCGAGTCATTCCAGATTGCTCAGTTGTCCCGAATGATGAAGAAGCTCGACTCAATTCGTGAACCGGGCACTAATGGAACACTCCTGGATAACACCGTGATCCTGTTCGGCAGCGGGATGGGTTACGGTGGGACACACTCCAACCGCAACCTGCCCATCTTCGTGGCAGGAGGTGGATTCAGGCACAAAGGACACGTGGACACACGGGACGCCGCTGGCAACAACATGCCACTCTGCAACCTGTTCGTGACACTCCTGCAGCGTTTCGGAATTGAACGGGACTCGTTTAATACCAGCACCGCGAAATTCAACCTTCCGTTCGCAGGTGCCAGCAATGTTTAGAATCAAGCCCTGTGTCGTTTCGTTCAGACGCATCATCCACGTGGCAATTTACGGCCTGGCGATTCTGCTGTTCCCAAACTGCTCGGCCAACGAGTTGCTGAAGACTCATTGTCAGAATTGTCACAGCGGGCTGTCTCCCAAAGGCGGCTTTGAGATCACCAGTCTGGGAACTCATCCGACGGCAGCAACTCATGAGTTGTGGAGGACGTGTCTCGAATATGTTGACGCCGGGGAAATGCCTCCCCCCAAAAGCTCGAAGCTGAGTCCAGCAGACAGAGAAAAGCTGGTTCAGTTTCTCAGGCAGAATCTTGAGCAACACCCGATCGCATTTGACCACAAGTTGCCTCCCCGACGACTGAATAATCGCGAGCTTCTCAACAGCGTATCAGACATCCTTCAGATTGAAGATCCGGGGACACATCGACCAGCAGCAGGACTTTTGGGAGACACCTTACATCACGGGTTTGACACGCACGGGGACACGCTTGGCATGAGCGAGTATCACCTGGATCAGTACGTCAACGTATTCCGCCGAATCGTCGAGGCGACGCTGCTCACCGGAGACCAGCCCAAATCCAAACGCGTGGTGGTTTCCTCCGATGATCTGCGGCTGACGGAATCCGGAAATCGAGCTCGAGCAGAACGAGCAAACAGGACGAACCGCAGCATCGAAATCCTGGACATGCGCAAGCATGTCTACTTTGCCAACTTTGAGGAAGTCCCGGCCTCAGGACGGTACCGACTCCGAATTCGTGCGGCGGGCATCGACCGGACAATCTACGACTGGCAGGAAACCGGACATTACCCCGGTGACCCAATTCGACTCCGGGTCCATATGGGGGACCGAACTCGAGACTTCGACCTGAAAGACGAAGAGGAAACCGTTCTTGAGCTGAATGAGTGGCTGGCCGCCGGAACTCGAATCAAATTGTCCTATCCAACAGATGCACTGCGTCTCAAAGGAAATGGCAACTTTAAATTTCAATACCGCATTGCGCATGACTACCTGCAGAAGCACAATCGTGTCCTGTACGATCGCGTTGTGCGCGAAGAAGTGCCTCGGGCAAAAACACGATCCACAGTGCCCGGTCACTGGGTGCACTGGACGGGATACTGGCAGGGACCACGCCCGAGACTCTTTGGTGCCGAAATAGAGGGGCCCTTCTACGAATCATGGCCACCTGCGCGTCATCGCAGGCTAATCGGCAGCGCCCCGAAGATAGAGAATGCAGAGTCGATCCTGATACCGATTGCCGAGCGTGCCTGGCGTCGAGCGCCACAGGCAGGAGAACTGGACCGAATCACCCGTCTGGTTCAAACGCGGGCATCGGAAATCGGGACTGTTCAGGCATTCCGAGAAGGTGTGATCGCAATTCTTGTTTCCCCCTCGTTCCTGTTGCTGGGACACGACGACCTGAACGATCACGATCGCTACGCGGCCAGACTCAGTTCGTTGTTTAGCGCGACGATTCCCTCAGCAGATCTGCGCCAACGGATTTCTGCAGGAGAACTGGAGGAGTGGGAGGCTGTCCTGAAGCACGTCCGAACCACACTGAAATCAGAACACGGACTCGGATTCATACAGGCATTTCCGTATCAGTGGCTGCAACTGGATCGCATCAACTTTATGTCGCCGGACCCGGTTCAGTTTCCGCTCTACGATCGTAAACGGCTTAGTGAAGATATGATTGAAGAAGTCCGTCAGCTCTTTCGTCATGCAGTGAAGAATAACGTGCCGCTGCCCGAGTTGCTGACCGCAGACTATTCATTCATCAACGCAGATTTGGCCGCCGTCTACGAAGTAAAGGTTCCACTCGACTCGAAGTTTCGTCGCCACCAGTTTAAGGATGGACGCCGAGGTGGTCTGCTGGGAACTGGCGCATTTCTGACCCTGACTGCAGACAGTCTCAGCACCTCACCGATCCACCGAGCGGTTTACGTCATGGAGACGTTCCTTGATATCAAGCCATCACCACCGCCCGCTGATGTTGAAATCTCAGAACCGGACATTCGGCAGGCAAGGACAATTCGGGAAATCCTGTCCGCGCACGCGGCCGACCCGAACTGTTCCGCCTGTCATCGCAGGATCGACCCGTGGGGATATGCATTCGAGAACTTTGATCCAGTCGGAGCGTGGCGAGAAAATTACACTTCCCACCTTCAGTCCAGCGTCAAAGGCGAGCGTCGCTCTGGTGGAGTCCCGGTAGACACCACTGCCGAGCTCCTCGATGGAACTCGCTACACCGACATCCGCGAGTTCCGCGAACTGTTGAAATCAGACGTAAATCAGGCCCGATTCACGAGGTGCTTCATTGTGCGGTTGCTGACGTTTGCCAATGGAGTCGAACCGCGCGATGAAGCAGCCATTGACAGAATTCTGGAGACGTCAGCACGTCACGATTATCGAATCGTGGAAACGATTGCCGCTGTCGTTCACAGCCCACTCTTCCGTGAAACTCCGTCGCCGAAGTAGAGGAATGGGCATCTGTCGACGTAAGTCGTTTGGCAGCACTGCTATCGTTAGCAGAGTCACGTGAACGTCCGGGCGAAACGCACTGTCTGGCCGCTCGTTGACACCCGAGGCCTCTCGGCCTTCGGCTAACCTACACTTCATGCGGCAAACGAATTATGACAACAAGTTACAAAGACGGAAGCAGTTTCCTGTCGATGGCAGTCTGAGCCAACTCAGGCTGCCTCGGTAATGTTCGGATTTTCGTCTCTGAGATCCAATACTTCCTTGAGAATTGAATCTGATAAATGTGACTCCAGAGCGGCAAGGCAGTCTGCGACATACACCCCATCCATGATCCTGTGATCATATGCGAGCGTTACCCGACAATCGCCCGTGGTACTGAGGGGGCCGAACGTCAGGCAACCGGTGTGGACCGACGGCGGTACCTGGATCTCCACTCCGCGACTTCCAAGAGTCGAAAGAAAGAATGTCCCAAACCGTTTCGCCCGCATCTTCTTTGCGACTGCCAGATTCCAGCCCCAAATCAGTCTTCGCAGCGGTGTAGGCCAGGACGTGAGCTTGAGTTGTGGCCGAAACACGGCCCCCGGAATGTTCTCCTGGAATTCAGTCATTTTCTCCTGAATGTCCGGCAGAGACATGGTTTCCGGTGACTCAATCAATCCCCAAAACACCCATGGTTCGTTTTTGTATTCGCGATGTACGGCAACGGAGGCAACGCTGAACGGATGCTGATATGTGTGGGCGATGGGCCAACGGTACCACGTTCGCCGAAGGGCCGGAAAGTCCTGAGCGACGAGCCCGTATGCTTTGGCAATCAGTGCGGGCCATGAGATACGCACACCGTCCCCCGACTGTCTCGCGGCATCAAGTGCCGTGAGGTTCATTGAACGATCGTGTCCGCACAGTGGCACGTGCCGATTGAAGTACATGAGGTCCCATACCAGCCGCCGAGATCGGGGGATCAAGCGGGATTCTCCGTCAGCGTGGTCCTTCACTTTATGTCCTGCGGTGTGCGTATTCGGGTTGCCTGTACCAATTGTGCCACATCGGTTTACCAGCGGCAAGACAGCAGCAGCCGGGGACAGGGAACACGAGAGCATTCCTCAGACAAGAGCTGGAACTGCTTTTTCTGAGCAGGCGTCTCTATCCAGTCCAGGCCACCGGCCTGATGACAGATCATCACAATCTGACCGGCTTTCGCCTCCCTGGTGTACTTTCCCTCACAGCACGGATCGCTGCAGCGGATTGACTCCGGCTGCCAGAGACGTAGCTCAGGCAGCCAACAACACCGTAGACGAAAAGCGAGCACACTCACGGTGCCCGCAGCCGGGGGCGATCCGGCGTTCGGCATTTCGATAGCGGCCCTCGCCAGATTTGCACCTGCCTACAAAGGGAGCCGAAACAACTCCCGGCTGTGCTCAATGAAGCGATACGCCCCTCCACGACCAGGCGACTTAACCTGTTGTTCATGTTGTCCCGGCAGTCGGAATCGAAGTGTGCCGGAATCAGTAGGTAGCGGTTGCCAGCGACCACCTGACGACTGATAGCCATCTCCAGCAGTCACATACCGCTGAATGTCC
>MDSW01033837.1_pt1 | contig 13265 bp, 9 predicted proteins | sample 811171 | NCBI WGS metagenome assembly MDSW01 (sample SAMN05326641, study PRJNA326480) | marine metagenome | isolation source: seawater | place: Atlantic Ocean: North West | collected 2012 | reverse complement strand
GGTTATTAAAATAGAAGTTAAAGATAATAATGTTGAACAAGCTTTGAGAGTTTTAAAAAGAAAGCTTCAAAGAGATGGTTTTTTTAAGATAATTAAATTGAAAGATACTTATGAAAAACCCTCAGAAAAGAAAAAAAGAATCCTGCAAGAAAATATTAAAAGAGTAAAAAAATTAAATAAATTAAAAAACAGATATTAATATCGCGGGGTGGAGCAGTCTGGTAGCTCGTCAGGCTCATAACCTGAAGGTCGGCGGTTCAAATCCGTCCCCCGCAACCAATCAAATAATTTTTGGCAACTCCTTCATCCAATTGGAAATTGATCCAGCACCCATACCAATTACAATTTTATTACCGTAAATATTTTGTTTCACAAATCGAGCTAAATTTATTTTATCTTTAATGAAATGAAGTCTAACTCTAGAGTGATTTACAATTTGTTTTGCAAAAATCTCATAATTAAAATTTAATTTTATGTTCTCTCCAGCTGTAAAAACGGGACATAAAACAACCTCATCGGCCTTAATAAAACACTTTGTAAATTCAGACTTTAAATCATTTAATCTTGAAATTCTATGAGGTTGAAATATACAAACAATCTTTTCTTTTGTGTAAGCTTTTTTAACGCCGTTTAAAACCTCTTTTATCTCAGTTGGATGATGGGCATAATCATCAAAAAAACTTGTTCCTCTGTAATCAAAAATTTTATTAAATCGTCTTTGAACACCTTTAAATTTTTTTAATCCATTTTTAATTTTATTGATTGGGATACCGAGGCTTACAGAAACAGCTATTGCAGCAGCGGCATTTCTAATATTGTGAAGTCCTATTATTGGGATTTGAATTTTGTTAATTGAGAAAATTTTTTTTCCAGGTAGCTTTATTTTTAAATTAAATAAAGAATAATTTTTTGATTGAATAATATTTTTTATATAAAAATTTGATTTTTTATTAATTCCGTAAGTAAGAAAATTTTTTATTTTAAGTGATTTGATTAGTTTGAGATTATTTTTATCATCGATGCAAATAAAGGATTTCCCAAATGAAGGGACTCTATTTGTATATTCAATAAATAAATTTAATAATTTATCCATTGATTTGTAATAATCCATATGTTCTCTATCAATGTTAGTTATTATCGAATATGTTGGTTGAACTTTTAAAAAACTTCCATCAGATTCATCTAGTTCGACAATGCTCCAGTTACTTTTGCCTAGTCTTGCAGAATTATTAGAGGATTTTAAAACACCACCATTTATAATTGTTGGATCCAAATTACTTGATGATAAAATACTTGCAACTAAAGATGTTGTTGTTGTTTTTCCATGAGATCCTACTACAACAATATTTTTAGTGAGTGAAGTTATATGTCCTAACATATCTCCTCTTTTATAAATTGGTAAGTTTCTCTCTTTTGCTGAAACTATTTCAATATTATTTTTTTTTACTGCAGACGAAGTTACTATTATTGTTGCTTTTGAAATATTATTTTTTTCATGGCCTATGAAGATTTTTATTTTATCTTGTTTTAATCTTTCAATATTTTTATTTAAATTAATATCACTTCCTTGAACCTTGAAACCCATTCTTTTCATAACTAAAGCTAATCCACTCATTCCAATTCCACCAATACCAATAAAATGAATAATTTCAGATTTAGCTAGTTTAATTTTCATAGATAGTTTTTGTTATTAGTTTATTATTATTTTCCCAGGTATTATTTAAACTGAATTCATACATAGCACTTTTTTTATTTTGAATATCTTTTTGATCTACTAATATATTTGAAATTATTTCAAAAAGATTTTTCCTAAATATATCCTTTTGCTCAATTATCCAACAGCAATTTTGATCCTTATAGAACTGTGCATTATATAATTGGTGATCATCTTTTGAATATGGGAATGGGATTGCTAAAAATGGAACTCCAAAATAGACTAGTTCAGCTAAAGTAGATGCGCCTGCACGTGTAATACAAAAATCAGTTTTTATATAAATATTTTCTAATGATTGGTTAAAATCAAAAAGATAAAAAGGTATGTTATTTTTTTGGTAAAAATTTTCCAATTTTTTAAAGTTATCTTTATTTGTTTGATGGTATATTAAAACATTAAATTTTTTTGAGATTTGACTTAGAAAATTTTCAAACTCGGTTTGAAAAAATTTGGCACCCTGACTACCACCAATAATTAAGAATACTTTCTGTTCGGATTTCTTTTTTTCATATTTTTTATAAATATAAATTTTTTTTTTTAAAACTGGATAAATGACTTGAATTTTATCAATATATTTATTTGGAAATTTTTTTATATTGCTTGAATAGCAAAATATTTTTTTACATTGATTTATGAAAATTAAATTAGATCTTCCTAAAACCATATTTGGTTCAAACAAGAAAAGTTTAGAATTTATAAGTCTTGATGCAATACATGTAGGCAGGGTCATATATCCGCCCGTTGAAATAATTTTATTAATTTTATTTTTTTTTAAGAAAATTAATGATTTGATTATAGATATAATAAATAATATCAAGTTTAGCGGAGTTTTTAATATATTTTTTTTAAAATCTGGAACATCTATTATATAATTCTTGTAAACTTCTGAATTAATAAACTTTGAACCTCTTAAATCAGTAATTAAGTATACCTCATAGTCATTTTTTAAATGATCATAAAAATTCAACGCTGGTATTACATGACCACCTGAACCACCTGTGCTTATTAAAATTTTTTCTTTCAATATATATTCTTTTTAGTTAGATTTAGAATAATTCCAGCAAGAATTGAACTTCCTAAAATTGATGATCCACCATAACTTAAAAAAGGTAGTGTCATTCCTGTTGTTGGTAAAATTCTAATATTCACACCAAGGTGTACTAAAAATTGAAAAAATATAATTATGGTGCATCCAAATATTATAAATTTAATTTTGTCGTTTTTAAGGTAGGAAATAATTTTGAAAGATCTAAATAAAAATACCAAAAAAAGTAATAATACAAAAAAAATCATAATGACACCAAATTCCTCAGAAATTACTGATACAATATAATCAGTGTGTGCTTCAGGAACTTTATTTTTTAAAATACCTTCGCCAATACCTTTGCCGAAAAATCCGCCACTTATAATTGCCTCTGCTGCTTTCTCTGATTGATAGTTACTTGCTGAAGAGGGATCTAGAAAAGAACTTATTCTAATTAATATATATTCAAATTTAGGTATAAATAAAATTAATAAGAGCAAAGAAAGTAATATAAAACCAAAAAAAGAGAAAAATAAAAATAAATTAATTCCAGAAATAAAAATTAATCCAAGCCAAGTAAGAAAAATTAAAATAGTTTGCCCTATATCTGGTTGATAGGCTAATAAGATAATAATTGGTAAAATTAATAAAAAACTTAAAAAGTACTTTATAAAATTATAATTCTTATTCTCAAAACTTAAAGAAGAAGAAATTATAACAATTATAAAGGGCTTAAGTAATTCAATTGGTTGGAATCTAGGAAGGAATAATACATCGAGCCATCTTTTAGATCCTTTTACTTCAACACCAATGAATGGAACCAAAATAAGTGAAAGTAAAAAAACAAAAAATAATATATATGACAACACAAATAATTTATTTTTTTCTAAAATTGAAAAAAAAAACATTGTAGATATTCCAATAAAAATAAAAATAAAATGCTTCAGAAAGAAAAAATAATTATTTGTATTTAATCTATCAGATGCAACCAGAGATGTTGATAATAAAGAAAATAATAATCCTAATATAAATAGTGATAAAATAATTATTAAAATAGTTTTATCTAAATTCCGCCACCAATTAAAATAAAGATTATTATAAAATTTACTATATAACATTTTTTATTTTATATTTATTAACTAAATAATTAAAGTATTTACCTCTGTCTTCAAAATTTTTAAAACTATCAAAAGATGCTGCACAAGGACTAAATAATAAATTAACTTTTTTTATTTTTTTCTCCCTGTCAATATCTTTAGAAACTTGTTTAATTACACTGTCCAGCGAATTAAATTTTGAATAACGATACTTATTTTTAAAAAAATTAATAAAAAAATTTTTATATTTACCAAATAAATAAATTTTTCTAATATTTTTTTTATTACCTAGCTTAAGTTTATCACCCTTTTTTGGCAAACCACCACATATCCAAAATAAATTATTTAAATTATTTAATAAATTCACAGATGAAGAAAAGCTAGTAGATTTTGAATCATTTATTATTCTTAAATTTTTTGATTCATAGATTATTTGTTGTCTAAAATTAAGTGCTTTAAAATTGTTTACAACTTTAAATATAATTTTCTTTTTAATTTTAAGTTTTGCACATACCTTTAATATAAAAGATAAGTTTTCTTGGTTATTCAAGCTTTTAAAATAAGGATTTTTTATAAATTGGTTTTCTTTTTCTGATAATTTATAATTTACATTAAAGATTTTACACTTTGTTTTTTTGTTATGTATTAGCTTTTTAAAAAGTCTTTCTCCTTTATTTATGAAAGCATAATCATTTTTTTTTAATGAAAAAATTAATTTAAATTTTGTTTGTAGATAATTATTAAAAGTTTTATGTCTTTCTAAATGATCAGGAGAAATGTTTAATAATATTCCATAATTTGCTTTAAATATTTTACTATATGAAATCTGATAGGATGAAATCTCAAAAACAAAAATGGTTTTTTTTGATATTTTTTTTTCGTTTAATACAGCATTTCCTATATTTCCCACTAGTCTTGAATCATGTTTATTTTTTTTAAGTATATCGTTTAATAGTTTTGAAGTAGTTGATTTACCATTAGTTCCCGTAATTGCTATTATAAAATTTTTGTAATATTTTGAGTAAAAAACATCTAAATCAGTACAAATTTTTGATTTATTTTTTTTTAAATAATCTTTTAATGAACATTTTAAGCTATTTATGCCAGGGCTAATTATTATGTGATCAAAGTTGGTTTTTTTAATTTTTTCTTTAGAAATTAAATATTTTTTAAAATTTTTAACCAAATGTTTTGGATTATCATCGAAACAATTAATTAAATTATCTTTTTTTAAATAATTAATGCAAGATATGCCTGAGGTTCCTAAGCCGTAGACTAAAATCTTCTTTTTAAAATATAAATCATTTTTTAGTTTCATTATCTGAATTTGAGTGTTGCTAAGCCAATCATGGCAAGTATTATAGCCACTATCCAAAATCTGATAACAACAGTTGATTCTGGCCAACCCTTTTTTTCATAATGGTGGTGAATGGGAGCCATCCTAAAAATTCTTTTACCTGTCATTTTAAAAGATATTACTTGAACAATTACTGATATGGCCTCTAATACAAATAAACCACCAATTATACCCAAAACTATTTCATGCTTAGTTATAATTCCTGCTGCTCCAAGAGATCCACCAAGAGACAATGACCCTGTATCTCCCATAAATATTTTTGCAGGAGGAGCATTAAACCACAAAAACCCTAAACATGATCCAATTATAGCTCCCAGAAAAACTGATACTTCCCCAACACCTTTTATATATGGGATTTGTAAATATTCCGAAAATACAATATTACCTGTTACATAACTTATAAAGGCAAAACAACCAGCAACTAATATAACTGGAACAGTGGCTAAACCATCCAAGCCATCTGTTAAATTAACTGCATTTGATGAACCAACTATTATAAATATTCCAAATGGAATAAAGAACCAACCTAAGTTAATTATAAGGTTTTTAAAAAATGGAAAATATAAATTTTTCAAATCTGGGCTGTCTACAAAGTAACTTAAAAAAAAGATTCCAATAAAAGCTATTATTATTTGAGAAGTAATTTTAAATTTGAAAGATATTCCTGATGAATTTTTGTATTTTACTTTTTTATAATCATCAAATGCACCTAATAATCCATAACTTCCAACTATATAAATTAAGAAACATACATAAATATTTGTTAAATCTCCCCAAAGCAAAATCCCTGAAAATAATCCAATCAAAATAAGAACACCCCCCATTGTTGGTGTTCCAATTTTTTTAACTATGTGTTCATCTGGACCATCTTCTCTAATAGGATTTAAAATTTGTTTTGTAGAAAATAAATTGATGAATGGGTTTCCAATTATAAATACCACCATAAGTGAAGTAAAAACTGCTAGGCCAGTTCTAACAGTAAGATACTTAAATACATTTAAAAACGTGTAGGTTTCAATTAAATCTAAAATAAGTAAATATATCATCAATTGCCTCTTATTAAATTTTTAACAATTCTATTTAATCCAGTAGAATTGGATCCTTTAATCATTAAATAATCATTATTATTTAAATCTTTAACAATCAAATCAAAAATTTCAGATGAGCCAACTAAAACTCTGCCTTTTTTATTTTTTTTGATCCCTTTAAATGTTTCAGCAACATCTTTACCATAAATATGTATTCTATTTATTTTAGAATTATTAAAAGTACTTGAAATATCTCTATGAAGTTTTTTTGAATGCTTTCCTAATTCTAGCATATCACCCATTAAAAAATGCTTTTTTTTATTTTGAATGTCTAACTCACTGAAATTTGATATAGCACTTGTAAGTGATAATGGATTTGAATTATAACTTTCGTCAATAAGAAAAAATTTTTTATTTTTAAATTTAATTTTTAATATATTTCCTCTGCCTTCAGGTATTGTAAAATCTTTAAAAAAATTTAAATTTAAACTTTTTGTTTTACCTAAAACTGATAAAATCGCTAGGGCAGATAAAATATTCTTTATATAGTTTTCATATTTATATCTTATGTGAAATATTTTATTTTGATTGAAAATTTTAACTCCTATTTTATAAAAATTTTTTAGTTTAGTGATTTTCAAAAATCTTACATCAGCAAAAGAAGAAAATCCAAAAGAAATAATATTTAACTTTTTTTTCATTGCCATTTTTTTATGTAGAAAAAAAAACTTATCGTCTGCATTTAAAACTATAAAACCATCTTTTTTAATATTATTAATTATTTCTGATTTTGCCTTTGCAATTTGTAAAATATTTGAAAAGTTTTTAGCATGTGCGTATGATATATTAGTAATTATACCTATATTAGGTTTAATTAATTTTGATAAAAAATCGATCTCCCCTTTTTTATCCATACCAATTTCAAAAATACCGTGATCATTATTTAGATTTAGATTAAATAAGCTTAATGGAACTCCATATTTATTATTATAAGACTTTGGAGAAGAGCTTGCCTTTCCTATTTTATTTAAAGAATTTGATAAAAGTTCCTTTAATGAGGTCTTTCCGCAACTTCCAGTTATCCCAATTATTTCTCCATGAAATATATCTCTAATATTACTTGATAGTTTTGACATAGCATCAAGACTATTTTTAACTTTAATAACGTGTTTATGATTTATTTTTTTATTTATTTTATCGGATATAACAATAGATGCGCCTTTATTAATAGCCTCAGAAATATATTTATTACCATCATTATTCTTCCCTTTAAGTGCAAAAAATATATCGTTTTTTCTAATATCTTTTGAATTTATTGATGCTTTATTCAATTTTATTATTTTAAAATTTTTTTTTACTTCATTGTACTCTTTCAAAATATTTATTTTTAAGTTATTTGAAAGAAATTTATTTTTTTTTCTAATTGAGTCTAAAATTATATTTTTATCGGAAAAAAAAATTTTTCTATTACCAAAATCTTGAGTATTTTCATGACCTTTACCAGATACTAAGAGAATTTCATTTATTTTAAGTTGGTCTACCGCGAATTGTATAGCTTTTTTTCTATTTGGAATTTCATAAAGTTTGTTTTTTTTTATATTTTTTTTTATAGCGATTCTAATTTTCTTTGGATTTTCATACCGAGGGTTATCATCAGTTAGATAAATTCTATCACAGTATTTATTAGCAACTTTTCCAATAATAGATCTCTTTGAACGATCTCGATTTCCCCCGCATCCAATTACCAACATTATTTTTTTTTCATTAAATTGTTCTTTTAAATTTTTTAAAGATATTTCTAAAGCTTTAGGAGTGTGTGCGTAATCTAAAATGCAAATTGCATTATTTTTCAGTTTACCTATCTTTTCCAATCTTCCATGGATTGGCTTAATTTTGTGAAGTACTTTTATGATTTTATTAAACTTTAGATTTTTATTTTCTGCCGCTAAAATAGACATAAGTAAATTTTTGATTTGAATTTTGCCAATTAAATTTAGGTTAAAGGAATATTTTGATTTTTTGTATTTAATTTTTAAAAACTGCTTTTCACCCGTATACCTATGTTCTAAAATATTAATTTGGCTACTATTATTAGATATTGTTCTTAACTTAAATTTTTTTCTTTCAGATATTTTTTTAATTTTTTTATATTCAGGAATTTCCTGATCTGTAATTATAATTGAATTTTTTTTTAATAATCTTTTGAATAGATATAGTTTAGAATTAAGATAGTCACTAAAGTTTTTATGATAATCCAAATGATCGTGGGATAAATTTGTAAAAATTCCTTTATCAAACCTTAAACCATCAAGTCTATTTTGTTTTAATCCATGACTGGATGCCTCTAAGATAACATTATAAATCTTTCTATTAGATAAATTTTTTAAATAACCCGCCAATTTTAAAGGATCAATGGTAGTATTGGGTAAAGACATATTTTTAAATTTAGTTCTAATTCCAAGGGTTCCTATAGAGGCAACTTTTTTTTTGTTCAAATTTAAAATTTGAAAAAAAAAATTACAAATTGATGATTTTCCATTTGTTCCAGTTACAGCAATTAAATTTTTAATTTTTGGATTTAGTATTTTAAAAGATATTTCTGCTAATGATTTTCTTACATTTTTGGAGTGAAGAAATAATATTCCATTCTTAAAGCCATTAAATTTTTTATCACTAACAATAGTTGTTGCTCCATTTAATATTGCTTCTTTAATAAATTTATTACCATCAACCTGACTACCATTTATCGCAAAAAAAATATGATTTTTCTTACAAAATTTACTATTAAAACTTATGCCTGAAAAAAAGTGTTCGTTTAACTCAGGTTTAATTTTTTTAAAGTATTTTCCAATAAGCATTGCTTTAATAAAAATCTTTGTACTTTGTGGCTAAAATAGGCCCAATTTTCTCTATTATTTTGCCTGCAACCTCTACTGAGGTCCATCCAGCTGTATTAAACGGAGTTCCTTTGTATTTTTTGTTACTTCCATCTCTGTAATTGTAGACATACTCACTATTTGTCTTAGGTTCATCTAATAAAATTAAGAAAACGTATTTTGGTTTAAAACTAGGAAAAATTGATACAAAAGTATTTATCTTTTTTTTTGTATAAATACCATTTTCAATTTTTTGAGCAGTTCCAGTTTTGCCCCCAACATTATATCCTTTAACATTTGCTAGGTTAGCTGTTCCTTCTTTTTCGGTAACAATTTTTCTTAGTATAGAATTAATCTCATTTGAAACATATTTATCAAGAATTTTTTTTTTTTTTATATTAACAGTTTTTTTAATAAGAGTTGGTTTAATTTCATATCCACCATTTGAAATCACCGCATAGGCTGTAGCAACATGTAAAGGGGTTGTGGATATTCCATGTCCAAAAGATATTGTTGCAAGTTTACATTTTCCCCATTTTATTGGTAATGGTTTTCCTATTTCATCTAATTCAAAATCAATAGGATCTAAAATTTTTAAGGAATTTAAAAATTTTTTTGTTTTCTTTATACCCATTTTTTGTGCAATTCTAACTGATCCAATATTTCCAGATCTTATTAAAATTTGTTCTGCGGTTAAACTTGCAGGTATTTTCATATCATACTCTGATATTTTTCTACCAGCGCAATAAATTGATTTTGGCATATTTTCAAAATTTGTATCCGGTGCGATTATTTTTTCATTTAAAGCACCTGCTAAAGTGAAAGTTTTAAAGATCGAGCCCAGCTCGTAAAGTCCCATCGTGATTCTATTTATAAATTTTTCCTCTACGATTTTGTTCCTTCTATTTATATTAAAATCTGGCAATGAAACTAATGAGAGTATCTGTCCATTATCAATATTCATTAATAAAGCGGCACTGCCTTCAGATCTAAAAATTTTCTGAAACTTTATAAGCTCATTTCTTATTAAAAACTGAATATTGGTATCCAATGTAATTTGAACTTGCTTATTTGATTTTTTTAACCTTTTATTCAAAGATTTTTCTAGTCCAGATATTCCATTATTCTCATCATCTATTTGTCCAATCACATGGCTAAATAAATTCTTGTGTGGATAAATTCTCGTTATTTTTTGCTCTGTAATAATTGATTTTTCCCCGAGTAATCTTACTTGATCATATTTCTCAGGAGATAATTTTTTTTTAACGTAAAAAAATTTTTTTTTTTCAAATTTATTGTTAAATTCCTCTGAATTTAAGTCTGGAAACAAAAGCTTAAGTTTAATAAATAATTTTTTTTTATCGGTTTCAAGTTGTGGATTAATACCAATATTATTTGTTAAAACAGTTTTAGCTAAAAAATTCCCGTCTCTATCAACAATATCTGATCTAATTTCATTTTTTATATTAGTGTTTTCTCCTAACGATTTTTCTACAGAAAGAGATCCATAATAAAAAATTTTTAAAGAAAAAATTATAGATATAATAAGAAATAAAAAGAAAATAAATGCTACTCTATTAAACGAAATTTTTTTTTTAGGAAATTCATTTAAAAATGAATAATTTTGTTCAATATCGGTTATATAAATTTTTCTGTCATTATTTTTATCGATCATTTTTCTTGCTCTTTAATTAAAATTTTTATATCTGAATTTTCTATATGGGTGTAATCTTCATTTCTGTTATTTTTCATAATACTAATTAATCTAGATGGTTTGCTAAGATAAGTATTTTCAAGAGAGACAAGGTTATACTTTTCTTTTAGTATTACTAAATTCTCGTTTAGAATAAAAATTTTTTCTTCAATTTTTTTAGACGATGTTTTAATAATTGCAGTAAAAGAAATAACAAATATTAAGCACAATATAATCAAAAAATTTTTCATAATTTTTTTGATAAATTTTCAATTTCTAATAATTTAGAGAATTTTTTAAGAAAGTCTTTTTCAAAATTATCTATGTTCTCAATTTTAAGTGCATATCTTAATTTTGCTGACCTAGAAGGTCTATTAATACTAATTTCATTTAAGCTCGGTGTAATAGCTTTTCTGGATAAAAGTTTAAACAACTTATTATTATAATTATTCTGTAATGGGAAATATCTTGATGTTTTTTTATCCTCCGAAAGACTTTTAAAAAAATATTTAATAATTTTATCCTCTATAGAATGAAAAGAGACTGATAAAATTATTCCATTAGTGTCTAAAATCTTGGTTGAATTGATCAAACCATAAATTAATTCACTTATTTCTTTATTTACAAAAATTCTTAATGCTTGAAAAATTTTAGTTGCATTATGAATTTTACCACTTTTTTTTTTTACAGAATTAATAATATGAACGAGTTTTTCAGTATTTAAATCTGATTTGGCCCTTTCTTTTACAATTTTTTTTGAAATAATATTGCTGTCTTTGTCCTCTCCAAAATATTTAAAAATAAGCCCAAGATCTTTCTGGTTTAATTTATTTATTACTTCATTTGCGGAAAAATCATTTAATCCTAGTCTCATGTTTAGTTTACCTTTACTATCAAAGCTTAGTCCTTTGCTTGGGTCTTTAATTTGTAAATATGAATATCCGAGATCAAATAAGATGGCCTTTATTTTATTTTTTTTTATTTCAATTTTATTAATCTCACTAAATTTTTTATTATAAAAAGAAAATCTATCTTTATAATTTTGCTTTATTTCTTCAGCGATAATTTTACTATTAGAATCTCTGTCTAAGGCAATAACATTTGTGTTATTATATCTTAATAAAGCTTTTGAATAACCGCCTTGTCCAAAAGTACAATCTATAAATGTGCCACCATTTTGAGGGGAAATAATGCTAAGAATTTCATCTAGCAGTACCGGATAATGTTTTCCACTAACCGGTAAAATGGTGGCATTCATCTATTTTTACGAAGACCATTAATTTTTTTGTCTTCTTAAAAATGCAGGAATTTCAAATTCTTCCTCGTCAGAGTTTTCATCTTGGATATTTTGAAGCTGCTCAGAGCTCTCTAATGAAGTGCTATTTTCAAATAAGTCTGGCGTATCTTCCTCTATCCCAAAATTCTCCAATCCATTTGAGTCAGTTTTAATATCTTCTTCAATTTCATTTTTAAGTATTAAACTATCATCTTGGTCATTTAATAACGTTTCTGCAGCCCCAACATCAGAATTTATATTTATATTCTCATCTATTTCTTGGCCAACTACATTTTCACTTAAATTTTCTGTCTCAGTTTTTAATGCCGTTGCGCCTTCTGTGATATGACTGGATAAGTTATTTTGAAAATTAAAGGATTGCGAAGTTCCCATCGACGAAAAATCAGAATAACCTGGGTTCCTATTTTGAATTCTATGAACCATATTAATTACTGATTTTGACTCAGGTTGCTGGCCGTCCAATGCGGTAGCAACTATTGAAACTCTTACTTTTCCATCCAAGGATGGGTCTGTTATAGACCCAATAATTATTTCAGCAACATGATCAACTTCAGATCTTATTCTATTGACTATTTCATCTACCTCAAATAGCGTGAGATCTTCTCCACCAGTTATATTGATTAAAAGACCTTTTGCACCCTTAAGTGAATAATCATCAATCAGTGGATTATTCAAAGCCATTTCTGTAGCTTTATGTGCCCTTCCTTCTCCATCTGCCTCGCCTGTTCCCATCATAGCTTTACCCATAGAACTCATGACAGTTTCGACATCAGCAAAATCTAAGTTAACAAGACCTTCTTTCACCATAAGATCTGTGATACTTTGAACTCCATATCTTAAAACATTGTTAGATAGTTTAAATGATTCCTTAAAAGTAGTTTTTTCGTTAGCAATTTTAAAAAGATTTTGATTTGGAATTACTATTATTGTATCGACATGTTTCCTCAATTCCTCCAAACCTTGCTGTCCCCTTCTCATTCTTGATGGGGCTTCATAAAGAAAAGGTAAAGTAACAACTCCAACGGTTAAAATGTTTAATTCTTTAGCTGCTCTTGCTATCACATGTGCTGCGCCTGTTCCTGTTCCACCACCCATTCCTGCAGTAATAAAAACCATATTTGCGCCCTTTAATAAATCAATTATCTCATTTAAAGACTCATCTGCAGCAGCTTGGCCAAT
>MDSW01211825.1_pt1 | contig 13267 bp, 10 predicted proteins | sample 811171 | NCBI WGS metagenome assembly MDSW01 (sample SAMN05326641, study PRJNA326480) | marine metagenome | isolation source: seawater | place: Atlantic Ocean: North West | collected 2012 | reverse complement strand
TTGACTAAATGGTTAAATGGTTAAATGGTTAAATTCCGATACCCATTAAGAGATATCTTGTCTAATTCTAGGCATTTCAGGGAAGAAGTGTGAGTTTAGGCAGTTTAGCGCGGGTTTAATGCCCGGGGATCGGTCCTCAATGGTGCGCGATAGAAAAAAAATAGTCAGTTTAGTATTGTGTATGCTGCTGATAGCTTCGAATTCTGTATGGGCACAGGAACCGGCAGCAGAAGGGACATCGCTGCTGTCGATTCTCAGTGCTGGGGGATTATTGATGGTCCCCATCGCATTGTGTTCGCTAATCCTCTGCATGTTCTCTCTTGAACGCGCGATGAGCCTACGACGTGCTCGAATTATTCCACGTCCTTTTGTGAAGCGTATCCTCGAACAACTGAAATCGGGAGAGTTGGAGAAACGTGAGGCATATCGTATTTGCAAAGAAAACAAGAGTCCTATCGCGTTAGTGCTTGCCGCTGGAATTCGTCGGTGGGGGAAGCCTGCTCAGGAAGTGGAAAAAGCCATCGTTGACGCAGGTGAGCGACTGGGTAACAAACTGCGCAAGTACCTGAAGTTGTTTAACGGTATCTCTACCATCACTCCGTTACTTGGTTTGTTAGGCACGGTGATCGGTATGATTCAGTCGTTCAATGCAATCGTGGTAACAGGTGCCATGGGAAAACCTGAATTGCTCGCCGCCGGAATTAGCCAAGCGTTGGTGACGACCGCTGCAGGGCTGACGGTTGCGATTCCGGCATTAATCGCCCACATCTATTTCTCGAGTCGGGTGGACAAATTGTTGATGGAGGTTGACGAGCACGGCCAACAAATAGTTCAAGCCGTGTGCGGAGAACGAGTGAATCGCCTCAAGCGCCGACAGACGAGTCAAGAATCGATACGGCGAGCGGCTTAAAGATGCCTATTAAAATCAATCAGAACGAAAAGCCGGCAATTAACCTGACGCCGATGATCGACATCGTATTCTTGTTGGTCATCTTCTTTATGGTGGGCACCAAGTTTTCGGAAGTCGAGCAGCAGCTGGAATTGACCGTGCCTGAAGTGAGCAGTGAGGCTTCCGCAAGCCCTTTCATTCATCGTCATGTGGTGGCGGTGTTTAAGGACGGCACGGTTTCGCTCGACGATGAATTAATGGATTTGCAGCAATTGGAATCACAATTGACAGCAGAGCAGGAAAAGGGCGATGTGACGAAAGTGATCATCCGTGGCGACGCCGAAGGCGCTTTTCAAAATGTGGCAACTGTTCTAAGTGTCTGTCGCAAAGCCGGTGTGAGTGACCTCGGGGTATCTGTGAGAATGGCCTCGGCACAGGAGTAAGGCGATGAATCGATTCATACTCCTGATAGCTGAACAGGCAATTCCAACCACCGCTGTTAATCGTACGGTGGGGCTGATCGTCTGGATTGGGCTGCTAGTGCTGACCGTCGCATTTCTAGCACTCTCTTGGACTCGGTTAGGGGCGGCTCGGCCTCTTGCTAAATGCCTGACGCTCAGTGTGTTTGCACATATCTTGTTGGCTATATTCTTTTATGGCACACAGATGCTTGGCCTGGAAATGGAGTTGGGAGGTGAGCAGCCAGTAACGATTTCTCTCATCACGGAGACCATTAAGCCCGCAGATGAAATTGAGCCGGACACTCTCGCCGAGGATTTCGTTGAGGATCAACAGCCGGAAATTTTCGACCAGTTTCCAGTAGAACAATCTGAATCCAAGCCTCCAACGGAGCTTGCCGATTTGGTGGAAGAAGTAATTTCTCCAGTTGCAGAAGAGTCTCCGGCAGAAGAGGTTGAGGCAATTGATCCAGGTGAGTTGACGACCAATGATCCTGCAGACAAGACACTCCAAGAGCAGCAGTCGGAGCCCGATAGCCTCGAGCAACCTGAATCGGGAGAGGTCGCAAGTGTTGAGGTTGAAGAGTCTATTGCAACGCCTGCCGAGCAGATCTCTGGCGAAACCACACCACCTACAGCGTCGCCAATAGCTGAGGGAGTTGCATCCGATCCGCCGGAGGAGGATGTGCAGCAAGCAACGGCTGTTGAGCAGACCTCTGTAGTGTCGGATTCTACTCCGGAAACCCTGTCCAATGCCGATCGGCCTGTGCAGATTCCCAGTAAGCTTGATGGCAGTGCCTTACCCGATCTATATCAGGCTCGTTTTGGTCCGCCTCTTACGACTGTAGTAGGGACTAGCGAAGTGCGTGGGGCTGCCTTTGGCGCTACGCTGGAAAGTGAAGCTGCTGTGCAAGCTGGTATTGAGTGGTTGGTACGTAGTCAGCAAGAAAGTGGTCGTTGGAATGCATCTGAGTTCGGCGCGGGAGTGGATCGTGAGGTTGATGGTCAGCAGCGGGGAGCCACCGGAGCTAATGCAGATACCGGCGTTTCTGGGTTAGCTCTGTTGGCTTTGATGGGAGATGGACATACTCATCTGTCTGGTACGCATCGCGTTTCGGTGCAACATGGTCTGGAGTATATTTTGAGCCAGCAAGGGAGTGATGGAAGTTTGGCTGGTTCAGCCAGTTTGTTCGCTCGCATGTACTGCCACGCGATGGCCACGATAGCAGTTTGTGAAGCCTATGCGATGACAGGAGATGGGAGATTGAGGGATTACGCCGAACGTGCAATTGGTTACACGATACGCTCTCAGGATCGTCAGACCGGTGGTTGGCGTTATCAGCCTGCAGACTCTGGAGATATGAGTCAATTTGGCTGGCAGGTATTGGCATTGCGTAGTGCTCAGCAGTCTGGTCTCATCGTGCCAGGTAACACTCGCGACTTAATGGGGCGTTTCCTGGCATCGTGTAATACTGGTGCTCGAGGTGGTCTGGCGGCGTATCGACCGGGGTTTGGTGCCACACGTACGATGACGGCCGAGTCTCTGGCCTGTCGCATGTGGTTGGATGTTCATCGCAGTCCGGAGCAAATCAAAGAGGCAGCGGACTATATAGTTTTGCAATTGCCGAATCGAGCACGTCCCGATCTCTACTATTGGTATTACGGAAGTTTGTCCTTACGTCAGGTCGGTGGTCCAGCTTGGGAATCCTGGAGTGGAGCATTGAAGCAAGTGGTGCCTTCCCTGCAATTGTCTGATGGTAGCTGGGCGGCCGATACGAAATGGGGCGGGTATGGTGGCAAGGTGTACAGTACAGCGATGGCCGTGCTTTGTCTTGAAAGTTTCTATCGCTATCAATAATCAGAGAGGCTTGTTGTGTTTCGTAGTGTTCTGATTCCATTCCTAGGAGTTGTGGTGGCGATGGTAGGCGTGGCACTGGTTCAGGGAGTCGGGCATCAACTCTACGGGACAGCGCCGATTAATGAAGAGATGACACCCGAACAAGTCGACGCTGCTGTTCGGGTTTATCTCGAGACGGCACCGCTTGGAGCCTTAGCCTTCCCCTTAATGGCCTGGCTGACGGGGACATTTGTCGGGACGTTTTTTGTATCTCAGTTTTGCCACGAAATGCCAGGAGCCCATTCGGCTCCGGTTTTGTGTGTCATGCTGTTGTGCACGATCCTAATGCTAACGATGTTGCCGCATCCGATCTGGATGTACATTGGCCCGTTTTTGGTCGTGGGCGGTTGGTGGAACGGCCTGAAGGTAGGAAGCTGGCGAGTGAAACGGGCGAACAGGTAGACATTTAACCACTTAACCAGTTAACCGGTTGGACATTGGGACAATTAGACAGTTAAACAATTGTCAGTCTGCAATTGGGATCACCTTCTAAATGTGCTTCGGCGAGCTGCGCCGCCTCCGCAGAGAATTCTTGAAGCCTTGGCCCGACTTCGTCCTGCGGACTACGACGGGTAAACTCCTTTTACATTTAACCAGTTAGCCATTGGACAGTGAACAGTTAAACAATTAGCCAGTTGGAATAGGCTTTAATTCCGTATTCAGGGGCGGCATCTTTTATAGACTTCAGTATTGGTATCCAGAGGCCGAAATTGAGTTCTTGTGCTTCGCTAAAGATCCAATGCTTTTGTATGAAGGAGCTTGTCCGTTCCGCCTTTGCCTTTCAGGCTTTGGCGGATAAACTCCGTCCGACTGCTGTAGTTGAAACAGCTAAGATCATCAGTTTTACCACAGAAACAGGGAGCTTGTCCGTCGTAGTCCGCAGGACGAAGTCGGATCAAATTGCCTACCCTCCTCTTCGCGTAGGCCGCTCGGCCGAAGCAGGGGAACATCTAGACAATTAAACAGTTAAACAATTGTCAGTCTTTACAATTGGGCTTAAGTGATGTCGAAGCAATCAGCGATCTCTAAATGGAATACTTTCGCACTTTGGCTTCGTCCACCACGACTCCCAAGCCTGGTAATTCGGGAGCCGTCATCGTGCCACGGTCGATCGGAATGAAGTCCTCAAGAATGTCGTCACTCAGCCCGTAATACGTACAGTCATTAGGCATGTTGTAAGCCGGTAATGCTGAGCAGATGTGTAACATAGCGGCGGTCTTGAGGCCTAGGTCATGCCCGCAGTGCATGATGGCCGGAATTCCTGCCGCTTCGGCTAAGTGTCCAATCTTCACACAGGGTAATACTCCGCCGGCAGTGTGCGTATCAGGCAGGATGAATTCTGCTGCATCAGCCTCAAAGATCTGCATGACACTCTCAGGACCTTCCACGCTTTCATTCAACGCAATGGGGGTGGTGGTTTGATCTCTTAGCCATTTGGCATCACTTAGTGGCTCTGCCATGATTGGTTGCTCGAAATATTCTAATTCAAAGGGTTCCAGGCGAATGGCTAGATTCGCAGCATCTTCAGTCGAGTAAGCTCGATTGGGGTCAATCCGAAGTTTCAGTTTGCTCCCGACCGCATCCCGCACACCTCGGACCATTTCAAAGTCCTCATCAGCATCTGCTCCGGCTTTTGTCTTTAAAGTTGTATATCCCTGTTCGACATACCAGCGAGCCATTTCCCCTGCCCGCTCATAAGTTTGGATCCCCATACAGGCTGCCAGCTCAACTCGATCTCGGACTTTACCGCCTAGTAGTTTATATAACGGTTGACCATTGTCTTTCCCGATTAAATCCCACATCGCCATTTCCACACCACATCGCAGTCGCGGTTCAAATGGGTTTTCCAAATGATATCGCTCGACTTCGTACGGATCCCATCCAGTAATGAATTCAGATGCTTTCCGGTTCTGTTCGTTCATATCAATGTCGGGTAGGAAATTCTGATTGTGTTCTCCCCAACCAATTAATCCATTCTCAGTTTCCAGCCTAACAATTGCCTTGGTTGTCCAATCGCTCGTTCGAATGTGAGATCGGTAAGGAGCGAGTGGTTTTGTTTGACTGATTTCAACCAGTAGGATTTGACAGTTGTTAATCCGCATTTTCCGATTCTCCCTTCAATAGGTTCTAATATTTCTTTATTTTGTCATATTTGCAAAGGAAACCGTAAACGTTTTTGGGGTGCCTCGAAATTGGGGCGCCCTTTTTATTCGTTTTTGGTATCACTTATTTAGTCGGACCTGCGGAAGCCTGACAGTTCAAGCGAGGAAATGATTTCACATATGTTGTTTCGAGCAAATACCGAAAGCAAAAAGCAAACAGCGTTTGCTCTCAATGCAATATGCTGCGTTTTGTTTCTATTTTTAGCGATAGGATTCCGTGGTTGCAGTATGTCCGGAATGCAATCTGTTTTGGAATTGCAGAGAACGCCTCTAGCCTATAACGCGGGATTGATTGACGGCCTGGCGATGGTCGAGGGAAATGTTCGACATGATGATGCCACCTTGCGGACTAGGATTAATGGCCAACCATGCGTTTATTTTGACTGGACAAAAGAGAAGGAAGTAGAGGATTCAGACGGTGACAAATCGTGGACAACCGTCGATTCCAGAACTAAGGCTGTCGATTTTCGGGTTGTTGATTCCTCCGGGGAAATCTCCGTAGAGAATGGTAGAGGACAGCCGGAACGTTTAGTGAAAAGGACAGGCTATCGCAGATATGGGAGATATCGTGAGACCGAGTATGCAATCCTGAGTCGCGACAAAGTGACAGTCGTAGGAGGTTATCATAGCGATCAAAACCAGATTTCTAGCACGGACAGCGCTTTAGCCACTGAATTCACAATTTCTACCCGGGGCGAAGATGCCATTCTCCGCACGCTTGGTTGGAGCAGTATGTTCTGGATGGTGGGGGCCATTTTTCTGTTTGTGTTCTTTGTTGGATTGTTGTTTGACCTGCTAGGTCAACACCAAATCATGATGGCTTCTTTGGCACTATTCGTAACCCTGCCTCCCGCATTGTTTTTGCAGTGGATGTTTGTCACGAATTCGCAATTGGACGCCGGCTTTAAACGAGTACAACGCTACAAGCAGGTAGTAGATAGTTTGCCCAAGATGCAGCAAGGCGAAAACCCGCGTCTGGCACTTTTGAAACGGGATACGAATGTGGCGTTGGAGCTTTACGAAGCCTATAGGACCCGCCCGACAAATATGTTGCATAGGCTATTGGGAGGCTATGATCCGATAGATGGATTAGAACTGGCTTCGGATGAACAATCGCTACTTACTGCCTTCCCGCAACGGAAACGTACAGATTCCATACTTCAGATGGATTATGTTTTCTATTTAACTATTGCTGGGACTGTAGGGACTTTGCTATGTGGCTTTATGGGATACCGAAAGCTAGGAACAAAGAGAATGATTGAGAATATTCCCACGTCACCAGTTAAAGGAGTGGTTCCGGGGCTTACGGAGGTAGAGGGAACGATCCTCAAAAAGGATAAACTTGTTTCTGCCAGATACAGTGGAGTTTCGGTGGTTTATTGTCGTTATCTCAAAGAACGGCGAGTCAAAACAGATAAAGATAAATATAGGTGGGAGACAGTTGAGTCTGGAGTTGCATTGGCAGATTTCTTCCTCAAAGACGAGACCGGCCAAATCGTAGTGAATGCCAAAAAAGCCGAGGTCGATGCTTCCCGAACTTATTACGAACGCACCGGTAATTTGCGATATAGCGAATGGACTTTGAAACCGGGGCAGCAGCTTTATATTTTGGGGCCGGCAGTTTTAGATTCTCTTCATGATACTACGCTTACGATAGAGCATAGTTCTAAGGAAAGACATTTTGTCATTAGTGACCAGGACGAAAAATCCGTATTGTTGAAGTATGCCCGAACCGGCCTTACTTATCTGGGAATTGGGATAGCATCCTGTGCTAGCGCAGTATTTATTCTTTACGGAGGAGCATCGTTTGATCCCTTTGGGTATTTTGCAGGTGCTTTGTTTGCGGTCCTGTTCCTGCTGGTGCTCAATGTTGCATTTATCTTCAATGATCTGATATTCATGAAGGCTTGGCTCTCCAGAGCTAGGGCGAATCTCAATGTGTCCTTAAAGCGACGAGCAGATCTAATTCCTAATCTGGTAAAGGTCATGAAAACAGCCTTGTCGTTTGAGAAAGATGTTCAGACAAGCATAGCGCACTTGCGTCATGGGATAACAGGTGATGCCGCGACGACCGATCGAGTGGGAGGCTTGCTTGACCGGTTTAAGGTGTTGCTTGAAGCTTATCCTTCGATTAGGACGGATAAGCTTGTTATGGATCTGGGGAATAGAATTGTTGAGGTGGAAAACCAGTTGCAGTTTGCACGTTCAGGGTTCAACGCTGTAACAGGAACTCACAATATTAGGATTCGAACGTTTCCGGATGTTTTGCTGGCACGATTGATGGGAATGGAACCTGCTGGTTTCTTTCAGCTGGATCATCAGCAGGAAGGCCAGGTGGTTGACGTCAATGCCTTGTTGAATCGGGAAACTGAAACTACGCAGCAACCTGATCTAGATGATGGTTTTCTGGCTACAACGAGTTCTGCCGAGTTGCTTATGGCAGCCTTGTTCTGCCTGCTTTGCGAAGATAATAAAGTTTCCAACGACGAATTTAAGCGTTTTTATAAAAATGCGTCTTCACTTACTGGGGTCAGTGATCGGAAGCAGCTCAAAGATCTCCGGAAAAAGATAAGTGCTTGGATTTCCGAGGTCGGATTGCAACAGGCTGTGATTGAAATCAGCAAGCGTCTTGAGAGTCTTAGTGGTAGTGAAGAAGCCAGTGCGTTGATAACTGTTATGAATCGCACGGCTGAAGCGGATGGGGAAATTACAAGCGCTGAAGAGGCGATGATTGCCAAGTTCCGAGATGCATTAGGCGGGGGAGTTGTGGATGGAGCGACGGCGTCTAAGGAGCAGGCTGATAAACTTCCAGAGCCGGAAGAGATGTCTTTGTCGAGTCAGCATCAAATATTGATGCTGACTTTGATCAGTCTGGTTTCAGCCGACGGTGAGATTAAATCAGAGGAATTCGATTCCATTGTAGAATTTATCATTGCCAACACACCTTTGGCTAACCGAAAACAGGTTCGTCAGGCAGCCGATTCGGCACTCGACCGGATTAAAGAATCGGGTCTTGAAGAGATTGTTGAGGAAGTCATTAAGAGCCTGCCAAATACATTTAGTAAAGATGTGGTTGTCCAATTGACGCAATTCATTACGCAGTTGTCTGAAGTTGATGGGGAAATTCACGAAAGTGAACAGAAGATTGCAACGCAATATTTGAAAGCCTTGCGGCAAAACTAAGATCATTGTCTTAGCGGCTCTAATCTAGCAGTCCGGTCGTCGTTTCGAAGTCCTGCAGTTTTTCTGTAGCGCCCAAGCCTGTAACGCACCAACTCGCAGTCGCGGTTCCTAGCCGAGCTGCCGATTCGATGTCCATCCCTCGGGTTAGACCGCAAATCAAGCCGGCATAAAAACTGTCTCCCGCACCAGTGGTATTGACGACTTCACCTGGTACGGTGGCTGCCTCGATTTGTAAAAATTCATGATTGGCAGGACTTAGAAGAACGCCGCGTTCCCCCTGTTTGATTCCTAGTAGTCCGGTGGCGCCGGCATCGCGATAACAGGTAATCATTTCACGGGCCGTATTTAGCGAGGTTTGAGATCGTGCTTCATGCTCGGTCGGAATATAGATGTCGAGAAATGGCAGGCATTGATCGAGCGGTGCAAAGCTCCCACCACCGCCAGCACAATCGAGAGCCGTTTGGCAGCCGGTTGCTTGGATTGCTTGTAGGACTTCGTGTAAGTATGGCTCTAGTTGTGGAAGCAACGCGTAGTAACCGAGGAGGATGTATTTAGAAGAGGCGATGTAGTCCAGATTCTCTTCCAATAACCCTCGGTCGATTGCATCATTTGCTCCAGGCTTGTAGGCAAAGATATGCTCGCGGCGATCGTTCATCAGCACCGCGGTGGCGCTGGTTTCCAGCGTATCTCTTTGACGGAAGCGAGTCGTGTCAACCCCCTCGTTTTGAAGCGTAGAGATGAGGAAGTCGCCCCAAGTATCGGTGCCGGCAATCGAGAGGGCTCCGGTGCGACTCCCGAGTCTCGCTAAGGCAATACTGCTGTTGGATACATTCCCGCCTACCGTAGGGGTAATGGTATCCAAAGCCCAGGTGCCTTCCTGGTTGAGTGGCTGGTCAAAGTCCAGTGGGCCGATCAGTAGGTCGACACAGGAAATACCTGCAACAATACAGTCAAATTCGAAACTCATGGAAAGGCAGTTATTCGCAGGGTGATTGGGGAGAATATGTGGCGGGAGCCCACGATGCTTGTAGGATTGCGTTAGAATCTACATTATTATGCCAAGGAATCAGGCGGAATGATAAGGTCCCAAGCAAACAATTCACGAGTAAGTAAAGAGAAGAGACATGGAAAAGTCATTAGATATCAAGCTTCGTAATATTCTCGAAAACCCATCCTGTGAAGATTTTATCATAGCCGATGCGAAGGATGGAGATATGGGATTCGGAGTCGCTGCTCCGGGACTAAGTCCCGACCCTACCTTGCACGAATTTGGCACGGTTGTGGATCATCGCAATAATATGCGAGCGATCGTGGAACAGGGCCTCGTCGACATTATGTTGATGAGTGTCAGTGCTAGTGAGCAGTTAACTATTGAAGAACGGATTTTCGACAATTCACCAGTGACGCCTGCGATCCGAGCTAACGATACCACCGATATCTGGTGTGGATTGAGCGGGAATTATGGAGATCAACCTTCTCTGCCATTCCGGTCTACAACTCTTGATCACGCTCAATGCGGGAAATCGGCGTGTACACCAGAAGAACGAGCACTAGGCGCCGACCTCGGGCTCTATTCCATTACTTTCAACAACGATGCAACGATCGATCGGGAAGCATTGCAGGCTTACAAAGAGTTTCGGATTGAAGCTGAAGAAAAAGGGTTTCGCCATTTCCTTGAAGTATTTGCGCCAAACTCGCCGGTGCAACCGATTGTGGACATTCCAAGGTATGTGAATGATTGTATTGCACGAACATTGGGAGGAGTCACCAAGGCCGGTCGTCCAGTGTTTTTGAAGATTCCTTATTTTGGTCCCGAGGCAATGGAGCAGCTAGCTCGATATGACAGTTCTATTATCGTGGGGATTTTAGGCGGGTCGTCAGGAACAACGCACGACGCCTTCAAGATGCTCTGGGAGTCGAAGAAGTATGGGGGACATGCCGCCCTGTTCGGCCGTAAAATCAATAACTCAGAAGACCAGTTAACCTTCGTGAAATTTTTAAGGTTGTTGGCAGATGGTGAAATTGAACCTGAACAAGCTGTACGCGATTACCACGGTGAGATATCGAAACTTGGGCTGACTCCCATCCGTTCACTGGAAGACGATCTGACGCTGACCCAGCTTTAGGCAAGGACAGACGATCCTTATCGGCTTTCCTGCTACGTTGAATCGGATTCCTTTATTACCCTTGCTGTTGTTGCTCGATCGCCATTTTGTGGTTGATGATGTCCGTGGCACAATTCTTTAGCCCAAAGACGACAGGAAACCAAATGATCAAACCAACTAGATTGACCAGACCGCCCAGGCCAATAAGTGGGATGGCTCCAACCACGTGACAAATGCACATGGATAGTGCCAGCCCCGGAGAACATTGCCGAGCTCGGATTCCCTGTTGCCTACAATACCTCTCCATGTATTCAGCAAGCTTCCAGTAAGAGATGAACATCACCACCCCGTGGATAATGGCCCCCATGAACGAAATGAAGACAGGCAAGAGAGGGCTGATTGAACCGAGGAGACTGCCAAAGAGTATGACAGCCAGCGGAGCAAGCTGAAGCAGGACGATGGCGGTCGGACTAAAGCCAACCTCGGGAGAGTCTTGTATTTGATGCCATAATGTATAGAAGAAGATCAAATACGCAACTGTCCCACAGAGAAACAGCACGAGAGGGCCTATGAGCAACGTGCCCATACCAGTCAGAATAGTCAAGCCAAGTCTTTCTTCCCATTTGTCCTTAGGTACATCTTTAAGATCCTCGCGAACAAAGTCTGTCGTGCTTTCAGCAAGTGCAATCATAAACTCGAAAGCTTGCTCGTCATCACTTAAGCCTTCAAACCGCTCAGGATTTTCAGTAAAGATGCTAACCATGGGAGCGACGATTGCTATGATTGCCCAGATGGTTGCAAGTGTGTATGCAGCCATGGTTCCCCATAACGTAAGTGATAAACGTACCCGATGATCGGGATTGACAGATCCAAATTGAAAGGCATCTTCAGCCGGTGTAGCATACGGATTCTCTGTCCCCGGGACATTAGCAGCCACCACGGGAGCACCACCACCGAACGGACTGTGGTTTGAATGAGTCGTCACAGGCTCCGGAGTTGGCAAGGCTTCGTAACTTGCATCGGAGAGGGTTTCCACATGATGACATGTTGGGCACTCTCCCTGTTGGCCCATAAGTGACAAAGGAAGCGTTAGTGATTCTCTACATTGACTACAGGTATATTCAAACGAGTCTGCCATCTCTGGGGGGGCTCCTGAGTTGTTTTGATAATGCGGATTATCCGCCACCTATATATAATAGATAGATGCGTTACATTTACATCCCCGGTTTGATTTGTTTCCTGTGGGGGGCATTATTGCCCTGCTCTGCTCTCAGTGCTCAGGAACAATCACTTCATGACATTATCGACGACTCTTTGAGGCAGGCACAAGGTGACTTGGCAGACCGGTCAGCATCTGTAATTGATGATTATGGTTTTGCTCGCCGAGTCTATTTGGATTTGACAGGCAGGATTCCCTCGCCAACACAGTTATCGTCATTTGTTGAGAACGAACAGGCGAATAAGCGAGAGGTCTTAGTCGATCAATTGTTGAACACTCCAGAATATGCTAGGCACATGCAGTATGTGTTTGATGTGATGTTCATGGAACGCTTGCCTAAGAAACACGTGGCACCAGAAGACTTTCAAGGGTATTTGCGCACCGCATTCTCGTCCAATAAACCGTACGATGCCCTGGTTTCTGAAATCCTCGGAGCAGATGGTTCCAAGCCTGAGTTGCGTCCTGCCAGCAGGTTTTTACTGGATCGTGAAATCAAGCGGGAAGAATCGGTTCGTGCGATCGGACGAATCTTCTTAGGTAGAGATTTGCAGTGTGCCCAGTGCCACAACCATCCAAACGTCGATGATTATTTGCAGCAGCATTATTTCGGAGTGGCTGCATTTTTACAACGAAGTTATCTGTTTACCGATCCGAAATCCAAGGTCGTGTCTATCGGAGATAAGGTGGAAGGTGATGTGAAATTCACCTCGGTATTTACCGGTGAGGAATCTCAGACTCAACCACGGATATTAGAGTTGGCAGAGATTGTGGATCCGGAGCCTGCTGAAGAGCCGTATGAGGTAAAACCGGATACTAATAATCGAGGCATTCCTAAGTACACGCGAAGGCTGCAACTCGCTCCTGCCATGGTCGATGCCGGCAACACCGCCTTTCGGCAAAATATCGTCAATCGGATTTGGGCGATGCTCATGGGGCAAGGATTTGTCGAACCACTGGATATGTTTCATCTTGGCAATCCACCATCCCATCCTGAGTTGTTGGAATTGCTCGCCGATGATTTCATGCAGCAACGATATGATCTGAAGTATTTGATCAAAGAGCTGGTCATGACACAGGCCTATCAACGAGAGTCCGAATTCGTAGACGTTGCAGACGCAGAGGAGCGGCCACTCTACTTGAATTCTTCTGCCAAGCCTCTCAGTCCAGAGCAATTTGCATGGTCATTGATGCAGGCAGTGGGAGTGGTTGAACAATCTCGTACGGTTGCTATCTCAGCAGTGACGAAGGAAAACGAGTCCTTAGATTTATCAAGTCCAGAAGCTGCCAGATTGATCGAAGAAAAGGTTCACGCCGCATTGAAGCCCAGTGTGGATAAAGTGGTGGGCGTTTTTGC
>MDSW01199865.1_pt1 | contig 13267 bp, 12 predicted proteins | sample 811171 | NCBI WGS metagenome assembly MDSW01 (sample SAMN05326641, study PRJNA326480) | marine metagenome | isolation source: seawater | place: Atlantic Ocean: North West | collected 2012 | reverse complement strand
TCTTCAAACTAATTCCAAGCCTTTAAGTCGTGCATCTTTTGTTTATTATCCTCCTCAGCCAATCGAAATGGGAGACGATCAATTTGGTGTTGGGGAACATACAGATTTTGGTGTTCTGACTGTTCTATGTCAGGATTTAACTGGAGGATTGCAGGTTAAAGATGTTAATGGTGATTGGTTGCAAGCTCCTCCAATAGAAGGAACATTAGTAGTCAATGTAGCTGATTTATTATCAAGGTGGACAGATGGAGCTTATAAATCGACACCCCACAGAGTCATTAATAATTCTGGCAAAGAAAGACTATCATTAGTTTTAGCGTATGACCCTGACCCAGAAACTTTAATTGATGCTAAAGAAATTTATGGAAAAAAATATCAGCCGAAAGAAGAGGCTATTACGTGTGGAGATTACTTAAATTGGCGTTTCAATAAAGCTTTTTCTTATCGAAGAAAATAGTTCGTAGTCTTTAAGATTCTTTATAATAACCTACAGTGTCACCATCAGTTGTAACGCCTAGTCCATTTATAAGTCTGTTAACGTAATTGAAGTAACAGATTATTTGATTAGCTTCGAGTATTTCACCGTCATCAAAACCAAGTCTTTTTAATCTTTCTATATCAGACTTCACAATTTTATCAGGGTAAAGAGTTAATTTTCTTGCATAGTTAAGCATATCAAGCTCTTTTCCATCAAATGCATTCTCAGGCTTATGTTGATCAAGAGCTTTTTTGATTTTAGATGCCTTTTTACTATCTCCTATTAAATAGGCAGCATTTTTCCAATGGTTAGCAAGTGAATATTCACATTTGTTTAGTATGGAAACATATGAGCTAATTGTTTCTTGAAACCATGTGGGGATTTTATTTGTCTTGTCATGTAATGCAGCACGATAAATTGATAAATGACCTCTCATAGTATTAGGTCTCAATGAGTGAACTCGCATCACATTATCAACAGTGCCATGTGGTGTACGAGCTAAAGACAAAGCCTCTTTTAAATCTTCATCGGCATCTTCGTCTGAAATCATATTTATCCAAGCAGACATATTTATTCCTCAAATTGTAAGTTAATAAAAAAGGGCACAAATGTGCCCTTTTTTATTAATCAGTAATTATTAATTAAAGACCATACTTTTTAGCAAGAGTTTTAAAAAAGCCTCTGGTTTTCTTTATTTTAATCCAATGATCAACATAATTTATCCAAACCTGGTCAGCTTGGGGTAATAACATTGCAAGAGGGGTTGGGTTGCGAGGTTCACTTACAGGAATTTCCTTGATATTAGGATACTTTGAAAGCAATGTTGATCCTTCAACATTAGAAGTAATAAATACATCTGAACGTCCTGCTAAAACTTCCTGATAACCCCTTGCAGGACCTTCTATAAGTGTTAATTCTGCATTTGGAAACCAGTCTTTTGAAAGTTTCTCAAATGTAGTTCCTAAAGTTGTTGCTACTTTTACATCAGATTTATTTATTGAATCCCAGCCATTAAATCGTGAAACTTTATCTTCAGTAGTAAAGGCTTTAATAACAACTGACATATAAGTATCAGAATAACCAGCTGCTTTCATTCTTTTGGCTTGGATTGATGCTGAACCTGTAATGTGATAACTTCCAGCAACAACTCCACTTACCAATGTTTTCCAATCTGTAGCAACAAATTCAATTTCAACATCCATATCTTTTGCTAACTCTTTTAAAACATCGATATCAAAACCTTCATAATCATTGGTTGCTGTATCTCTTTTACTAAAAGGATAAAAATCCCCAGTAGTTCCTGCCTTAAGCTTGCCTGAACTTAATATTTCATTTAGAGCTGATTCAGCTGAAGCAACACCATTGAATGATAGTATTGTTACAATTGAAAAAACTAAAACTTTCAAAATTTTCATTCTATTCTCCTTACTAAAAAATTTATTTCATACTTCTTTTTAATATAGTTTTATATCCATTATTACCATATTTTATGAAACGAGCAACACGACTGATTGTTGTAGTGCTAACTCCTGTTTCATTTGCAATTTGGCGATAAGGTTTTTTCTGAGTCAATAAACGAGCAATAAGCCATCTAGAGGAAAATTCTTCAATCTCAGTGGGCGTGCATAGATCATGAAAGAATTGTTGACATTCCTCAATATTCTCTATGCATAAGATTGCTTCGAAAAGCTTTTTTTCTTCAAGATCTATCAAAATATTTCTTTAAATTTTTTATTACTGTATTAATGAGGTAACACATTATTACAATAATACGAATTTGTAAATAGTATTATAAATTTAATTTTAAAAGGTTTAAATTAATAAGTTAATAAATAATATTTCTTGTTATAAAAATTTGTATTATACATTAAGTTGGGGTGAATAAGAAAATGGCTCAAGTTGCAATCGAAATAAATAATTTAAGTAAATGGTTTGGAGACTTTCAAGCTCTCAAAAATGTTAATCTTACTACAATGCAAGGAGAAATAGTAGTTATATGTGGTCCTTCAGGTTCAGGTAAATCCACTTTGGTAAGATGTATCAATCGACTGGAAAAACATCAACAAGGAACGATAAAAGTACGTGGAGTTGAGCTAACTGATAAAATGTCCTCAATTGCAGAAATTCGTTCAGAAGTAGGAATGGTATTTCAGCAGTTTAATTTATTTCCTCATCTAACAGCATTGCAAAATATTACCTTAGGACCTATTAAAGCCTTGGGTTTAAGTAAAATGGATGCAGAAGCTAAAGCAACTAAACTTCTTGAAAGAGTTAAAATTCCTGAACAAGCTCATAAGTTTCCAAAACATTTATCTGGAGGGCAACAGCAAAGAGTTGCAATTGCAAGGTCTTTATGTATGGAGCCTAAAATTATGTTATTTGATGAGCCAACATCTGCATTAGATCCTGAAATGATTTCTGAAGTTTTAGACGTTATTGTTGATTTAGCAGAGGATGGAATGACGATGGTTGTAGTAACTCATGAAATGGGATTTGCAAGGAAGGTTGCAGATAGGATGGTTTTTATGGATGAAGGCAGTATTATAGAAATTGGGAAACCAAAGGAATTTTTCGAAGCACCCAAAACCGATCGATGTAAACTTTTTCTTAATCAAATTTTGCAACATTGAGAATAAGTATGATTAAAAAACTTTTTATAATTTCACTTTTGACAATTTTTTTATCAAGTTGTTCTGCTCCCCCCGGCACTTGGGGATGGTATGTTATTGATCCGACCACCAAGGGAGGGTATAATAATATCTGGTTTTTGCTCAGTGGTTTTTCAGCAACCATTCAACTAGCAGTGCTGGCTGCTTTTTTTTCAATTATATTAGGGTTGTTAGTAGCTCTCCCAGGGATGTCAAATAATCGGTGGGTAAGACTTCCTAGTAGAATATATATTGAATTTATTCGTGCAGTCCCTCTTTTACCAATGCTATTTTGGATATTCTATGGCCTTCCAGTAATTTTAAAATCAATTGGGTTAGATATTCCAATAGATGCATTTTGGGGCTCTGTTGTTACATTAGCTATATCAGATAGCGCTTTTACAGCTGAAATATACAGATCAGGTATTCAATCAATTCATAAAGGGCAAACAGAAGCGGCTCAAACTGTAGGTCTAAATTCTTTTCAAACTATGAGATATGTAATTTTACCACAAGCCATCAAAAGAATTTTACCACCTTTGGCTAATCAATTTATTTATATAGTTAAAATGTCTGCTTTTGCTTCAGTCATTGGCATGCAGGAATTAATGAGGCGAGCTAATGAAGTTGTAGTTAGTGAATATCGGCCCTTAGAAATTTATACATTTCTTATTTTTGAATACCTTATTCTCGTTTTAATCATCAGTTATTGTGTTCGTTGGCTGGAGAAAAAAATGGGCTCAGATGAAAGACAATAAACTTCAACTATAAATAAAATAATATAATTACTATGGAAAAAAATCGTGTAATTATTGTTGGTGGTGGAATTGGTGGATTGGCAGCGGCTTTAGGCCTGGCTAAAAATAGTATCAGTTCTATTGTTTTGGAAAAATCAAAAAAATTAGGCGAAATAGGAGCAGGTATTCAATTAGGGCCTAACGCCTTTCATGGATTTGATTACCTTGGTGTAGGCGATCAAGCGCGCAAAATGTCTGTTTATATCGATAATCTTACATTAATGGATGCAATTAATGGTGAGGTAATAAGCAATATTTCCCTAGGGGAAAGCTTTCGAAAAAAATTCAAAAACCCTTATGCAGTAGTGCATCGAGGAGATTTGCATGGTGTCTTATTACAAGCTTGCAAATCAAGCAAGTTCATTAAACTTCAAACCAATAGTATGGTGATTGATTATGAACAAGACGAAAATAATGTTTCAGCGATTTTACATAATCATGAGAATATTAAAGGTTCAGCTTTAATTGGTGCTGAAGGATTGTGGTCTAATATTCGTCAAAGACTTGTTGGTGATGGCCGTCCAAATGTATCAGGACATACTACCTATCGTTCTGTCATTCCTACAAATGACATGCCCGAAGATCTTCGTTGGAATTCAGCCACTCTATGGGCAGGGCCAAAATGTCATATAGTTCATTATCCTCTTTCAGACTGGAAGTCTTTTAATTTAGTTGTTACCTATCATAATGATGCTAAAGAGCCTATTGCTGGAAAATCAGTAACTAAGGATGTCGTTAGTAAAGGATTTGAGCATATCAATCCTGTGCCTCGACAAATTATTGAGCGAGGAAAAAATTGGAAATCATGGGTTTTATGTGATCGAGAACCTGTTTTGGATTGGGTTGATGGTAAAGTAGCCTTGCTTGGAGATGCTGCACATCCGATGCTTCAGTACCTTGCTCAAGGTGCTTGCATGGCAATAGAAGATGCGGTTTGTTTATCTGATGAGATGAGTAAAGGATTTGATAAAGTTGAGACCGCTTTATTAAATTATCAAAATAGAAGAAGAGTTAGGACTGCTAGAGTTCAACTTCAATCAAGGGAAGCAGGTAAGCATATTTACCACCCTGATGGTGCTCACGCTTTATTAAGGAATAAAATTTTAAAATCAAAGTCTCAGGTTGATTGGTATAATTCAATTGAATGGCTTTATGGCAGTACAGGATTAGATAATTAAATGAGATTGAGAACAGTTTCTTTGACCGCATTTTTAGTAATTTCTATATCTTCGTCAGTCAGAGCTAGGCTTGGATAGCACTTGCCTGTAGCTTTGAACAAGCCTCTTTTTCTAAGAGCTTTATTATATTTGATATTAAGATTATTATCTGACTTTAAAACATCTCGATATTTCTTGACAGGTTGATCAATAAATACAACATCAAACAAGGTTGGATCTCCAACCACCTCATGGGCTATTCCTGCTTTTTTTAGTTCTGAGTTTTGCAGATGCATTAATTGTTTACCTCGATTGACTAGCTGATCATATTTTCCTTTTCGTCTTAAAACTTCCATAGTTTTTAGTCCTGCTGCAGAGGCTATTGGGTTGCCAGAAAGGGTGCCAACCTGCATCAACCATTTTTCAGATCCAACAATAGATTTATCAAAATGTGACATTATTTCTGAACTAGAAGCTATTGCTGCTAAAGGGAACCCTCCTCCTATAATTTTCCCCAATGTGCAAATATCTGGTTTAACACCATATTTTTCTTGGGCCCCACCATAAGCAAGACGAAATCCAGTAACAATTTCATCAAAAATCAATAAAATATCATTTTTATTGCAGATTTCTCTAATGAATTCTAAAAAACCAGGCTCGGGTGGAATAATTCTTTGTAATGGCTCAATGATAACTCCAGCAATACTATCTCTATATTCTGAAACCAGAGATTTAAAATAATCGGGATCATTAAAAGGGGCTATGAGTATTTCATTCTTGATACTTTCTGGAATACCAGCACTATCTGGAACAGCTTGAGGGAAATTGACCATCTTTAATGGTGCTAGACTCATTTGTGCTTCTGCACTCATGCCATGATAACCTCCCTCAAATTTGATAATTTTTTCTTTTCCAGTATAGGCTCTAGCCAATCGCATGGCATACATGTCTGCTTCACCACCAGAACTGACATATCGGATTTTTTCAGCACATGAAACCGCTTTGCATATCTCTTCTGCCAATTCTATCCCTTTGTCATTATTAGCAAAAAAAGTCATCCCTAGAGGTAGTTGTTCAAATATAGTTTCTAAAACTTCTGGATGACCATGGCCAAGAAGCATAGGTCCTGATCCGATTAAATAATCTATATATTCATTCCCATCCTTATCCCAAACTTTACTACCTTTGCCTTCACTAATAATTACATCGTTGTCAAAGTTTCCAAAACCCGCAGCAGGTAATACCTCTTTGGCACGTTCTATCCATTCAGATTGTGTTTTTATTTTTTTCATTTTCTAAGCCAATATTTGTTGATTAAGTGATGAGATTTCTATTAAAGAAAATAGTTTATCATAGGCAATCTCAGGGTCAATTGCTAAAGAATAACTCACTTCGAAGGCAACTTAATTCAAAAGTTAACAAAATCTTAGTTTGAAGATAAAAAAAAATAATTCCTAAAATTTAAACAATAAAATTTATAAATTTCTCACTTTAATGTATAAATATATTTCATAAATAAGCTATTGAGAGATGCATATGAGTTCAAAAAGTTTTACAAAAATTACATCCACTCATTGGGGTGCTTTTGAAGCAAAAGTAGAAGATGGAAAATTAATTTCTACGCAACCCTTCCAGCATGATGCCAATCCTAATAATATATCAAACTTACTCCCCAAAGCCGTTTATCATAAAACACGTGTCAAAAATCCATTTATAAGAAAAGGATGGTTAAATGGCGGCTCTGATAGAAGTAGATCAATTAGAGGAGAAGATGAGTTTGTTGAAGTATCTTGGGATGAAGCTTTAAATTATGCTTCTAATGAAATTGATCGTGTAAGAAAAACTTATGGTAATGGTTCGATATTTGGAGGTTCTTATGGGTGGTCTAGTGCAGGTAAATTTCATCATGCTCAAACACAACTTCATCGTTTTTTAAATTCAATTGGAGGTTTTGTTTCTTCCTTTGGAAGCTATAGCACGGCAGCAGCTCAGGCTATTGTTCCACATATACTAGGGTATAACTTTTTACAACTTTTATGGACAGTACAAAATACATGGCCCACTATTGCAGATAACACAAAAAATATTCTTATGTTCGGTGGAATCAATCCAAACAACTCTAAAGTGAGTATGGGTGGATCAACACAACATATTAACGATGATTGGTTTAAAGAATTTGTTAAAAAGAAAATAAACCTTATAAACATTAGTCCTCAGAAGGCTGACGCTCCTGAAGGTTCTGATTGGGTTTCTATAATTCCAGGAACAGATACAGCATTTATGCTTGGTATAGCATTTGAATTAGAAATAAATGATCTACTAGATAGGGAATTTTTAAAAAAATATACAGTTGGATATGAAAAATTTCGCATTTATTTGCTTGGCAAAGATGATGGTCAACCTAAGACGGCAGAGTGGGCAGAAAAAATTTGTGGTATTAGCGCTGAAAAAATAAAATTTTTAGCTAAGAAAATTTCTGACTCTCGAACTCTAATTACAGTTTCTTGGTCTCTTCAGAGAGCTCAAAATGGAGAACAGCCTTATTGGATGGCGACTACTTTGGCTGCCATGCTTGGTCAGATCGGATTGCCGGGAGGAGGAGTAGGTTTTGGTTATGGAGCCATTGGAGGTGTTGGTGTTTCCATGAGGAACTTTGGAGGTTTAGGGTTGCCTAAAGGGAAAAACATGATTTCAGATTTTATCCCTGTAGCTCGTGTTGCTGATATGCTTAATAATCCAAACAAACCTTTTCAATTTAATGGACAAGATTATAAATATCCAGATATAAAGCTTGTTTATTGGTGTGGAGGAAATCCTTTTCATCATCATCAGGATTTAAATGCTCTTCATGAAGCATGGAAGAAGCCAGATACAATTATTGTGAATGAACCTTGGTGGACGGCAACAGCAAAAAGAGCTGATATTGTTTTTCCTGCTACTACCCCATACGAAAGAGAAGATGTTGGCAAAGCAATGGGAGGGGATCATTTCGTCTTTCATATGCCAAAACTCATTGAACCCATTGGAAAATCAAAAAACGATTTTACTATTTTTTCTGAGCTGGCTAAAAGACTAAAGGCAGAAGAAGAATTTACTGAGAAAAGAAGTGAAAAACAATGGATAACGCATCTTTATGATGATTTTCAAAAGTTTTTAACTAAAAGTGGATTTGAATGTCCAACCTATAAGGAGTTAGAATCCAAAAATTGGATTTCTTTGCCCATTGAAGGTAAGGAATTTGCCACTACACCATTTAAGGGCTTCAGAGAAGATCCTGAAAACAATCCATTAAAAACACCATCAGGTCTAATCGAAATTTTTTCAAAAACTATAGAAAGTTTTGATTATAGTGAATGTCCAGGTCACCCGACTTGGGTAAAACCAGATGAATGGCTAGGCTCTGATTTAGCAAAAAATTATCCTTTTCATCTTGTTTCTCCTCAACCTAATGACAAGCTTCACAGTCAGTTGGAATGCGTAATAGCAGATGATCCAAATTCAAGACCAACCCCAATTCTAATCAATCATATTGATTTAAAAAATCTGAATATAAATGATAATGACATTGTAAAAGTTTATAACGATCGTGGGTCATGTTTAGCTCGTGCTAAATCTTCACATGATATCCGTGAAGGAGTTGTCGCCTTGCAAACTGGAGCATGGTTTGAGACTGGAGAGGATGGAACGGAATTGCAAGGCAATCCAAACATACTTACCTTGGATGTAGGCACTTCAAGAATAGGACAGGGAAGCAGTGCTCATACGACGTTAATTAATATTTCAAAATATAATAATTGATAATGCATGAGGTAATTAATGAACTCAATATTTCCAGGTTTTATAGAATCTATAGGTAACACTCCATTAATCCGGTTGAAAAAGGCAAGTGAAGTTACTGGATGTGAAATCTATGGTAAAGCTGAATTTATGAACCCTGGAAGTTCAGTTAAAGATAGAGCTGCTAAAGCTATTATCGAGCATGCTGAAAAATCAGGGGAATTGAAAGAAGGCGGGATTATTGTAGAAGGAACTGCTGGTAATACAGGTATTAGTCTTGCAATGTGTGCTAATTCCAGAGGTTATAAAACAGTCATTGTCCTCCCAGAAACACAAAGTCAGGAAAAAAAAGATACCTTAAAAATTTGTGGAGCTGATTTAAGGTTAGTTCCTGCCGTTCCATATAAAGATCCCAATAATTATGTGAGATATTCTGAAAAACTTGCTAATGACATTTCTAAAGACCAAAATAAAAGTGTTATTTGGGCTAATCAATTTGATAATATAGCTAATCAGCAAGGACATTATGAAAGTACTGGACCAGAAATATGGAATCAAACTGAAGGGAAAATTGATGGTTTCATTTGCTCAGTAGGTTCGGGTGGTACAATAGCTGGAATAAGTCGATATTTAAAAGAAAAAAATCCGGAAATTACTATCGCTTTAAGTGACCCTTTAGGATCAGCCCTATACAATTATTACCAGAATGGGGAATTAAAGGCGGAGGGCAATTCAATTAGTGAAGGTATTGGTCAAGGTCGAATTACTTCCAATTTAGAATTGGCTCAAATTGATAAAGCTTTTCAAATATCTGATGAAGAAGCTCTTCCAATCATTTTTAATCTATATGCTCAAGAGGGTATATTATTGGGTGGGTCAAGCGCAATTAATATTGCTGGTGCTATTCATCTAGGAAAATTTTTGGGACCAGGAAAAACGATTGTAACAATATTGTGTGACTCTGGTTCAAGATATTTTAGTAAATTATGGAACCCAAAATTCTTGCGAGAAAAAAACTTACCTATCCCAGACTGGTTAATTGAGTAGACAATTTTTTAAAGGCAAAATAATGAAAAAAGTTGCAATGATTGGTTCGGGAGCCATAGGTCAATATGTTTATAAAAATTTAAAAAATAGTAAAATAGAAATAAATTCAGTTATTTGCCGAAAAAACAGAGAAGAGGTAGCAAAACAGAATTTAAATTCTAATTTAGAAATAGTTCATTCAATTAAAGATTTCAAAGAGTTACCTTATATTATTGTAGATTGTGCGGGTCATTCCGCCTTAAAAGAATTTGCAGTTGAATCTTTGTCATTAGGGATACATTTTATAACTTTGTCTTCTGGCGCTCTTGCTGATGATAATCTTTATAAAGAGATACAAGTTTCATCTAAGTTAGGAGGAGGAATATTTTCAATAGCTCCAGGAGCAGTCGGTTCGTTGGATATTTTATCTTCTGCCAAACAAGGGGGCCTAAAAAAAGTAAAATACATAGGAAGAAAACCTCCAAAAGGTTGGTTTGGATCAAGGGCTGAAGATATTTTAGATTTGCATAATTTAAAAAACAATTCTGAGATACATTTTTCAGGATCAGCAAGGGACGCTGCAAAGCTTTATCCAAAAAATGCAAATGTTGCGGCCACAATAGCTTTGGCTGGGTTAGGTTTAGACAAAACGGAAGTTATGTTATTGGCAGATAATACAATTTCAAAAAATATCCATGAATTAGAAATTATAGGTGACTTTGGAAAATCTTTATTTAAGATTGAAGGTTTATCATTGCCAACCAACCCTAAATCTTCAGCCTTAGCTGCAATGTCAGTGGTGGCAGAGATTAAAAAATTTCTAGATTTAGAGTGATTTAATAGGTAAAACATTTTATGTCTTATGATTTGAATTCAAATCTGAACAAATCTTCTAATAGCTTAATTGACTTAAGGTCAGACACTGTTACTAAGCCAACTATTGGTATGCGTAAATTTATTGCTGATGCTGAGGTTGGTGATGATGTATACGGAGAGGATCCCACTATAAATAAACTGGAAAAAATGTTGGCCGAGAGACTTTGTAAAGAGTCTGGAATTTTAATGACCAGCGGGACTCAAAGTAACTTATGCTCAGTCCTTACTCACTGTGCCAGAGGTGAAGAAGTTATAATTGGAAAATCATATCATATTTTTATTGATGAAGCTGCTGGTGCTTCTGTTTTAGGTGGTGTGGCTATGGCACCTATTGATACTGGAAATGAAGAAGAAATGATCCCAGAAAATATCTCTAAAGCAGTTAAGCCTGATGACCCTCATTGCCCAATTTCTAAATTGGTTTGTATGGAAAATACTGTTTGGGGAAATGCAATAGCTTTAGAAAAAATGATTTCAGCAAAAAATGAGGCAATCAAACACAATCTTTCTACGCATCTTGATGGGGCAAGATTTTTTAATGCTGTGGCTAAATTAGGCTGTAGCGAAGCAGATCTAGCCAATTGTGCAGACACAGTTTCAATTTGTCTTTCAAAAGGTTTAGGGAGTCCTGCTGGTTCATTGCTCTTATTGCCCAAAGACTTAGAGGTGAAAGCAAGGAGGTGGAGGAAAATGTTAGGTGGGGGAATGAGGCAGGCTGGAGTTATTGCAGCTGCTGGAATATACGCTTTAGAAAATAATGTTAATAGATTGAAAGAGGACCAAGATAAGGCAGAATTTTTGGCAAAAGAATTACAAAAATTCAGTAATGGAGACGCTGATCAAAAAATCGTTCAAAATACAAATATGGTTTTTTTTACTCCAGAGTTAAAAGATAGTCAGAAATTATTATCTTTTTTAGCTAGAAAAGGAATTATAATCAATGAACCTTTGCCTTCTACTCGAATGGTTATGCATTTAGACATATCTGATAACGATTTAAAATACATCGTCAATTCATTTGATGAGTATTATAATCAGTAATTTAAACATAGATGACTTCAACACTGAAGTTAATTTTGTCATAGTTTTTAATAAAATGATCCCTATAAACAAATTATCTAAAGCATGTTTTTTTCTTCTAATACCTTTCTTGCAACTCTAAAACATTCCAATGATTGTGGCACACCACAATAAATACCAACTACATGAATAATGGCTCTAATCTCTTCTTTAGAAACACCATTAGTAATTGCACCTCTACAATGTATTTCCCACTCATGCATTTTACCTAGTGCACCGATCATAGCTAAGTTCATCATGGATCTTGTTTTTGGGTCAATAGTCTCATCTCCCCAACCAAAACCCCAACACCAAGATGTCATTGCTTCTTGAAAAGGTAGGGTGAATTCATCCGCATTAGCTAGATTATTTTCAACGTATTCTTTCCCAAGTGTTGCCTTTCTCTTTTCTAGACCTTTTTCAAAAAAATCATTGTCCATTAATTACTCCTAATTTATGCGCTTCTGTATAGCTTTGTCATTGAAAACTCTCTATGCCCTAAAGCTTCAGCGGCTGTATTTCTTCCATTTGCAGTTCTAACGATCATCTCTATTAAGCTGTCACCAGCTTCATCCATGGTCATTTCACGCTTTAAAATGCCCGATACGTCAACATCAACATGCTCTGACATTGTTCTGATTGTTCTTGGGTTGGCTGTGATTTTAATGACTGGAACTATAGGATTCCCGACAACATTTCCTTGACCTGTAGGAAATGTGTGAACAACATAGCCACCAGCAGCCATTAAAGTGACACATTCTGCTGCAGCAGAAGAGCTGTCCATAAAATAAAGCCCATTGCCTGAATCTGGAACTTCTGCAGGTTCCAGAATATCAATATACTTTGAAGTTCTTCCTATTTTTTCTAAATTGCCAAGAGCTTTTTCTTCAATTGTAGATAAACCTCCTTCAATATTGCCTTTTGTAGGTTGGCTATCTGATAAATCGTCAGTCTTGAACTGTTCTATCACATCATTTTGATATGCCTGCCACATTTTATACCATCTCTCACCTACTTCTTCATTGATAGCTCTTTTTTTACAAATATGTTCTGCACCTGTTATTTCAGATGTTTCACCAAAACAACCATAGATTCCTTCTGGTAAAAGCTTATCAAACATATTACCTACTGTTGGGCAGGAACCTAATCCAGTAGTTGTGTCGCTTTCTCCACATTTGGTTGACACCCAAAGTTCTGAAATTGAGATTTCCTCTTTTTGTAATTCTGAAGCGTAATGGACGTATTCCTTAGCCTTATGTGAGGCATCCATTATAGTTTTAAGGTCTCCGTTTTGTTCTATTGAGAAACCTTGGACAGGCTTACCTGTTTTAGCAATTCCATCCACAATGATTTTAGTCCAGCCTGGTTCTATACCTATGACTATACAGGCTGCAACATTTGGATTTGCACCTGTCCCAATCATGGTTCTGAAATGAAGATCTAAATCTT
>MDSW01172500.1_pt1 | contig 13267 bp, 11 predicted proteins | sample 811171 | NCBI WGS metagenome assembly MDSW01 (sample SAMN05326641, study PRJNA326480) | marine metagenome | isolation source: seawater | place: Atlantic Ocean: North West | collected 2012 | reverse complement strand
TGGCCACCGGAAAACATCGAAGACATGGCCAAGAAGCTGGAAGATCCGTTCTGATCGGAACTTTCGAATAACGGTCGGCGCCCCAAGGCGCCGAACCATTTAAAGAACCAGATGACCCGCGGGTAAAATGGCACGCGTGGGCAAAAAATGAGGAGCCTGACATGAGACACGCAAGCGGTTACCGCAAGCTGAACCGGACGCACACCCATCGCAAAGCGATGTTTTCCAACATGACCGCGTCCCTGATCGTTCACGAACAGATCAAGACAACCCTGCCGAAGGCGAGAGAACTGCGCCGCTTCATCGACCGGATGATTTCGCTCGGTAAAAAGGGCACGCTGCACGACCGTCGCCGCGCGTTTGCGTTCCTTCGCGACGATGCTGCAGTGACGAAACTGTTTTCGACGCTGGCTGAGCGCTATCAGGACCGCCCGGGTGGGTATTCCCGGGTTCTTAAAGCGGGCTTCCGCTATGGCGACAGTGCGCCGATGGCCGTCATCGAATTGGTCGATCGTGATCCGGATGCCAAAGGCGCCGAAGACCGCGCTCGCGTTGAAGCCGAAGCGGACATGGACGACGAAGGCTAAGCACCGACGAAATCGTATTCGAAAACGGCGCCCTCGAGGCGCCGTTTTTTGTTGTCGGCGTGGCGACGCGAGCGTCTTCATCCCCCCTCGACACACCATTTCAACCGGCCTATTTAGAGATATGCGTTTTATCCATATTGTCGTCAGCATTCTTGTGGCCGTTACCGCTGTTTTAGGAGGTGCCCAGGCGCAAGGGCGCCAGGTGCCGGAAAGCCGCGCCCAGGTGCAATTGTCCTATGCGCCTTTGGTTGAGAAGGCGGCCCCGGCCGTGGTCAATATCTATACCCAGAAGATCGTCTCAAACCGGCAGGTGCCGCCCTTATTCGACGATCCCTTTTTTCGCCGGTTTTTTGGTGATCTTGGTGTTCCGTTCAATCGCGGTGCGCCACGGCGTGAGCAGCAGAACTCGTTGGGCTCGGGTGTCATTGTCAGCCCCGACGGGCTTGTTGTCACCAATCAGCATGTCATCGAGGGGGCGGATAAGATCATTGTCGTGCTCGCCGACAAACGTGAGTTCGAGGCGAAAATCGTCGTGTCGGACGACAAGAGCGATCTTTCGGTGCTGCAGATCGACCCGGGGTCCGATCCTTTGCCGGCGTTGGAACTCCGGGATTCCGATGAGTTGAAGGTCGGTGATCTGGTGCTCGCCATCGGGAACCCGTTCGGCGTCGGTCAGACCGTCACCAGCGGGATCGTCTCGGCACTGGCGCGTGCGATCGGAAACAACACCGAGCTGAAGTCCTTCATTCAGACCGATGCAGCGATCAACCCGGGGAATTCCGGCGGTGCACTGCTGTCGATGGATGGCCGGCTTGTTGGCATCAATACCTCTATCTTCTCGAAAAGCGGCGGCTCGCACGGGATCGGTTTTGCCGTGCCATCGAACATGGTGCGCGCTGTCATTCATGGCATATCGGAAGACGGCAAGCTGATTCGCCCGTGGCTGGGGGCTTACGGCCAGGCCGTGACCTCTGATATTGCGCATTCGCTCGGCATGAGGCGGCCGCAAGGCGTCATCGTCAATCAGGTTCATAAAGACGGATCGGCTGGTATCGGCGGGGTCCGTGCGGGCGACATCATCTTGGCCGTCAACGGTCACGAAGTCTTGGGGCCGGATGATCTTGAGTACAGAATCGCTACGCTGCCTGTCGGCGATCAGGCGGTGCTCAGGGTAATGCGCGGCCAGACGGTCGAGGCACTGACCATCGACATGCAGCCGGCCCCAGATACCCCCGCACCGGATGAAACGGCGTTGAAGGGCCATCACCCGCTGGCGGATACCGTCGTCGCCAATCTGTCTCCGGCCCTGGCCGAGGCCAACAACATCGATCCGTTCAATGAGGGGGTGGTCATCCTGCGTATGCGGCGCGGCGGAATCGCGGCGCGGCTGGATTTTAGGCCCGGGGATATCGTCCGCCAGGTCAACGCGTCCAAGATCTCATCGGTGCAAGACCTCAAGGATGCGGTTTCCGGCGAGGTGAAGGGCGAATGGCGTATCCGGGTTGAGCGCCGCGGCAAGACATATGATTTCGTTTTCAGGGGGTAGACGTCGCTTCCTTGGCCCTGCCAAGGGGATGCGTTAGGCTCTTCGGCAAATCATCAGCATCGGGAGGATATTCGGATGAGTGGACAGGAAATCACGATAAAATCGAAAGACGGTGGCGAGTTCATGGGCTACCTGGCCCTGCCCGAGGGTGGTTCCGGCCCCGGCATCGTGGTCATTCAGGAGATTTTCGGTGTTAACGAAGTGATGCGGGGGCTTACCGACGAATGGGCCGCCGCCGGCTATGTGGCGCTTTGTCCGGATCTGTTCTGGCGTCAGGAGCCGGGTATTCAGATCACCGATCAGACCGAGGAGGAATGGGCGCGCGCGTTCGAACTGTTCAATGGCTTCGACCTGGAAAAGGGCGTCGATGACCTCGACGCCACAATCGAACATCTACGCGGCCTCGATGCCTGCACCGGCAAGGTCGGGTCGGTCGGGTTCTGTCTTGGTGGCCGTTTGGCGTTCCTGACGGCGACGCGGACCAATGTCGATGCCGCCGTCGGATATTACGGTGTTATGCTGGAAGAGCACGTCGACGAGGACCTGAAAGCGCCTGTATTGCTGCACATCGCTACCGAAGACGGTTTCGTACCGAAAGAAAATCAGGCGAAGGTGCACGCGGCGCTGGATGGCAATGAGAAAGCCACCCTGTTCGATTATCAGGGCAACGACCATGCCTTCGCGCGTAAAGGCGGAGAACACTACGATGAGGCCGCGGCGAACCTCGCCCGGGACCGGTCGCAAGAGTTCTTTGCCGCCCATCTGCGCTAGGTTCCCGGGGCGTCGTCGGTGAATACGCTTTTCGAAGCCGACGCGCCCCGTCCGCTCGCAGACCGTCTGCGTCCGCAGACCCTGTCCGATGTCGTCGGGCAGAATCACATCCTCGGACCCGAGGGGCCGCTGAGCCGGATGATTGCGGCCAAGAAGCTGGCGTCGGTGATCTTTTGGGGACCGCCGGGGACCGGTAAGACCACTATTGCGCGTCTGCTTGCCAAGGAAACGGACCTCGCTTTTACGCCGTTATCGGCGGTGTTTTCCGGCGTCGCCGATGTGCGCAAGGCGGTCGAGGAAGCCCGCCGAAAACGCGAAATGGGGCAGGGCACCCTTTTGTTCGTGGACGAGATCCACCGCTTCAACCGCGCGCAGCAGGACGGGTTTCTGCCGTTCGTCGAGGACGGCACCGTGGTGCTGGTCGGCGCGACGACGGAAAACCCCTCGTTTGAACTGAACGCAGCTCTATTGTCTCGCGCACAGGTGTTGGTACTCCGGCGTCTCGACGACGATGCGTTGGAGGAGCTGTTGAAGCGCGTTGAAGCTGCGGAAGACCGCAAACTTCCCGTCGATGACGACGCCCGGACTGCACTCCGTGCCATGGCAGACGGTGACGGCAGGTATCTGCTGAATATGGCCGATATCCTGATCGGGCTTCCGGCAGAGGCTGAGCCCCTGAATCCCGAGCAACTGGCAAATGTAGTGCAGAGCCGACAACCGCTCTATGACAAGGGGCAGGAAGCCCACTACAACCTGATCTCGGCATTGCATAAGTCATTGAGAGGCTCTGACGCCGACGCGGCCCTTTATTGGTTTGCGCGCATGATGGCAGGCGGGGAGGACCCCCGGTACGTCGCCAGGCGTCTGGTCCGGTTTGCTTCCGAAGATATCGGACTCGCCGATCCGAATGCCTTGCCTCAATCGATTGCGGCCTGGGAAGCTTATGAACGCCTGGGCTCGCCCGAAGGGGAACTGGCGATCGTCCAGTGTGTGCTTTACCTGGCGACGGCACCGAAATCGAACGCCGCCTACAAGGCGCAATCCGCCGCCAATAGGCTGGCAAAAGAGACGGGCTCGCTAATGCCGCCCAAGCATATTCTGAACGCGCCGACTAAACTGATGAAGGAAATCGGCTATGGCGACGGGTATGCCTATGACCACGATGCCGAAGACGGTTTTTCAGGGCAGGACTATTTCCCCGACGAAATGAAACGACAGCAGTTGTATGGCCCGAAAGAAGCCGGGTTCGAGCGTGAGATTGCAAAACGCCTTCAATATTGGGATACACTGCGCCGTAAGCGAAAGAAGGAATCCGAAGAGTGAATATTCCAATCTTTGTCTATGTCGCCGCAGGTGGCGCCGTGGGCGCGGTCGGGCGCTATGGCGTCGACCGGCTGACCGGGATGTTGATCGGTCACGGTTTCCCGTACAGCACGTTGATCGTCAACATCGTGGGCTCATGTGTGCTTGGTATCGTTATCGAAACCTCGGCGTTGGCCTGGTCGCCGAGCCCGGAGCTTCGGGCTATGATCGTCATCGGCATGCTTGGGGCTTTCACGACGTTTTCGGCATTTTCACTCGATGCCGTTACCCTGATTACGCGTGGCGAGACGATCCCGGCAGTGCTGTACGTGGCCGCATCCGTGTTGGCCAGTATCGCTGCGCTGTGGGCCGGGATGGCCATGACGAGGGCCGTGATTTCATGAGTGGCGTCCGCAACCTCGTTATCGAAGGTGGTGATGGGGGACAACGACTGGATCGCTGGCTCAGGAACCGCTTTCCCGGATTGAAACAGGGCAAATTGCAGAAGCTTCTGCGCACCGGCCAGATCAGGGTCGACGGCGCGCGTTCCAAGGCAGCGGACCGGGTCGAGGAAGGGCAGACTGTCCGTATCCCGCCCAATATCGAAGATGACGGTGGGAATGCGTCGAAGAAACCGGCGCTCGGCGGAATGGACGTCGAGGCGGCGGGGCAACTCGGTGAAGATCTCAAGGACTGCATCATTTATATCGATGACGACATGCTGGCGATCAACAAACCGCCGGGGCTGGCCGTGCAAGGCGGCTCGGGCATGGATACTCATATCGATGGCGCACTTGATCGTTTGAAACTGGGCGCGAAGGAGCGACCGCGTCTTGTGCACCGTCTCGACAAGGATACATCAGGGGTCCTGTTGCTCGCCCGCTCGCGGGCCGCTGCCGCTCGGCTGACCAAGGCTTTCCAGGCGCGCGATACCCGAAAGATTTATTGGGCCATAGTTGTCGGCACGCCGCCGCACGAGGGCGGAACAATCGACGCGCCGCTCGCAAAACTACCCGGAAAACGTGGTGATCTGGTGCAGGTCGATGAGCACATGGGGAAATCCGCGAAAACGCGGTTTCGCGTTATCGACAAGGCTGGCAAGCAAGTGGCATGGGTCGAACTGGAGCCGCTCACCGGGCGAACGCATCAATTACGCGTGCATTGTCAGCTGATGGGCAATCCAATTCTGGGTGACGGAAAGTATGGTGAGCCCGACAGTGCTGTCTTCGAAACCGGAATCGCCAGGAAGATGCATCTGCATGCGCGTACGTTAATGATTCCCCGCAAAAATGGGCCGCCGGTACAAATTACGGCGCCGCTCCCGGCGCATATGGAAGATACGTGGAAGACTCTCGGTTTCGATCCCGAGGATGAACAAGCTCAACCGATTGATCTATAAAGGTTCAGCGCTTGCCCTATTTTTTTGGGCTTGTACCTTGGTAGCGACGGGGGAATTCTGTGCCAGGGCTGATCGGCTCCGGCATGATTCTCGCCGTTTGTTTGAGTTCTTGCCGGTTCGTTCAAGAATCGGTAACCGTCCGTGCAATATCGGAGGATATCTTGCGTCTCTTGCTCGTCGAGGATCATGAACGTTTCGCTGAATTCGTCAAAGAAGGCCTGGAAGCCGGCGGATTCACAGTGGACGTCGTTTACAACGCCGGTGACGGCGATGCAGCTATGGAAACCGTCGATTACGATGCCGTCGTTCTCGACCTTGGCCTCCCCGACAAGGATGGTCTGGATGTGCTCAAGAAATGGCGCGATGACGGGGATGTCACGCCGGTTCTGATCCTGACAGCGCGCGATGCTGTTGAAGACCGTGTTCGTGGGCTCAACGCGGGATCTGACGACTACATGCTTAAGCCCTTTGCTATGGAAGAATTGCTTGCCCGAGTCAGGGCATTGCTGCGCCGGCCAGGCGGGGTGCTTGGTACCGTACTTGCCGAAGGGAATATCGAGTTCGATACGACGGCGCGCGAAGTTCGTGTGAATCAGAAAACGACGCCGATTTCCAGGCGCGAGATGGAAGTGCTGGAGCAACTGCTCCGTCGCAAGGGACGGGTTGTTCCTAAAGACGTTCTTGAGGACAAGATCTACGGTTTCGATGAAGAGGTTTCTTCGAATTCCGTCGAAGTTCATGTGTCGCGCTTGCGCAAGCGCCTCCAAGGGGCGGGTGCCAACGTTACCGTTCACACGATCCGAGGTGTTGGTTATCTTCTATCGGGCGAGGAAGCTTGATCGATGTCCGACGAAAGCGAACGTAAATTCGACGCCGAATTTCTGATGTCATTGGCGCGTCAGAAATCGGCTGAAAGCCGTTCCGAACTGACTAATGTGATTATCGACCTGTTCGATAATCAATCGAGTGTGTTGAACGAGCGTCAGCGCGCGCAGATGTACGGCATTCTCGAAACCGTCATCAACGATATCGAGGTATCGGTCAGACAGGCTGTCGCCGGTCGTTTGGCGTTGATGGATGACGTGCCGCGGAATCTCGTTTCCCAACTTGCGAACGACGAGATCAACGTGGCCTTTCCGATCTTGTCGAAGTCTGGCCTTTTACGTGACGCGGATCTGATTGAGGTCATCAAGTTCCGGACCGAAGAACATATGCTGGCGATTACGATGCGGAAGTTCGTCTCCGAGCACGTATCGGACGCGATTGTGGAGACGGGTCGTGAACCGGTCATCATTTCGCTTCTTAAAAACGCCAATGCCCGGATTTCTACGAACACGATGGAGTATTTGGTCGAACAATCGAGGCGCGTCGACAGTTTTCAGGAGCCGATCCTGAGCCGCGACGAGTTGGCACCGCAACTTGCCAAGAAGATGTTCCTTTGGGTTTCGGCGGCACTTCGCCAGCATATCATTTCTCAATTTAATTTGGATAAGTCGACCGTCGACGAGTTGCTTGAGGAGGCAACAGCCGAGGAGATAGCTGCAACCGGCCAGACCCAGAAAAAGAAGGTCGCCGAACTCGCGGATGCTCTCCGTGAAGAGGGGCTTGTTACGGTCGAAATGCTGACGACCGCCCTTCGGGAGGGTGAAGTGCCACTATTCGTGGCGCTTTTCGCACAGGTCTCAAAGCTGCGTGAACACCTGATCCAGCGGCTCGTTTTCGAGCAGGGGGGTGAGGGGCTGGCCATCGCATGCCGGGGGATTGGTATGTCGGAGAAGGAGTTCCTGGAACTCTACGAATATTGCCACTTGGCAAAGGCCGGTACGAAAGAGGAGGTCGAGGCGCAAATCCCTTCGCTGAGGGCTTTTTACAGCAATACGCCGAGGAAGGCGGCCGTGGATGTCCTTAAAATGTGGCATCGCGGCTCCGACTATCTTGGTGCGCTGAGAGAGCTCGAAACGCGCCTCCAAGACCATGGCTGAACGTCGCTCACGAAGCTGGCCGTCCATTTCCGGCTCCGAGGAGGAGCGGGCGACGGAGGCCTTTCGCCGGCTTGAGGATCTGACCCGCCTGATCTCGGATTGGGTATGGGAAACCGATACCAACAACAATTTTACCTACGTCTCCGAGCGCATCATCGATCGTCTTGGGACGCACCCGGTTCAAGTGATCGGCAAGAGCTTCGATGATATCGGTGTTTTCCGGTTGCACGACGGCGCCGAGGCAACACCGCCCGATTTCAAACGCCCGTTTCGAGATAAGAGCTTCGAAGCCGAAGGGTATGAAGGCGAGATACGGAACTTCGCGGTATCGGGTTTGCCACGCTTTGACCCCAAAAGCGGCGAGTTTGCCGGGGCGACCGGTATCGCGAAAGATATTACCGAACTGATCCGCGTGGAACGGAGTAACATCAGGCTGGCTGATGCGATCGAAGTACTCTCCGGGTATTTCGCACTTTATGACGAAGACGACAAGCTTGTGATTTCCAATGCCAGATTCCGGCAGTTGAACAAGGACCTGGGCGATGTGGCACATCCGGGCAGCCTGTTCGAAGACCTTTTACGTGCAGAAGTGCTTTCGGGCCGATATCCGGAAGCGACCGACGCGAGCGAAGACTGGATCAAGCGCAGACTCGCGCGACGCCGGACGACCAGTGGGCCGTTCGAGATTGAGGCGGGTGCCGGTCGGTGGCTGTATGTGGATGAAGAACGCCTGCCTGATGGTGGCACGGTCATGATGGCGCGCGACATTACCGACATGAAGCGGGCCATGGAGGCTTTGAAAAAAAGTGTATCTACGCACCGGGATTTCGCCGCGAACGTAGCCCATAAACTCAGAACGCCGCTTGCCGTGCTGCGCGCAAATCTCGACAATTTAGGCGAAGACAAAGAGGTCGCAAGCCTGAAGACTGAGGTGGACACGTTGGCGCGGATGGTGGAGCAATTGCTTACACTGACCCGCTACGAGCATTATTTACTGCCTGCAGACTCCAGATGCGATCTTTATGCCGTTACCGTCGATGTGATTAGCAGCCTCGCCCCGATGGCGATTAAGGAAGACCGCTCGCTTGAGTTGGACGGACATTCCGGCCCCATTCTTATTCATGGGGACAGTGCTGCGGTGGAACATGCAGTTCGCAATCTGGTCGAAAATGCCATTAAGTATTCGTCCCGGGGCACGGCCGTCCAGGTGACGCTTGAAAAGGACCCGGCGGCGATACGCATTGCCGATCAGGGACGGGGAATTCCCCTGGAGGAACGGGCGCGACTGTTTGAGAAATTCACGCGGACTGATCGGCGTGGTGCCGGTGCCGGTTTGGGGTTGCACATCGTTAAGACCATCGCAGATATCCATGATGCGCAAGTGTCAATCGGACACAGCGATTCAGGCGGGGCGGAGTTCTCCTTGGTTTTCCCGCCTTTGGACGAGCCTTCCGTTAGCCGCGTACTAGCGACATAAGCGCCACCAGTGCGGATCGATCCGTCAGGCTGACGTCAGGTTTGCCAAATACCATTTTCACGATTGATTTTGCCATTTGATTGGCATTCCGCCCGGTCGTGGTTTCTCGCCGGGCGATCAGTTCTATCGCCGCTTCCGGGTTAGCCCGGAGACGGTCACACTCCCCCTAGGGTCGCCTATCGGCGGCCCTTTTTTTGCGGATGATTGCTTGTCGATGGCACAGAAAAACGCCGGACCCAAGAGGGCCCGGCGTTCTCTTTGAGAACAACTGTCGTCGCGTTTAGCGGGACAGCGTAATCACGACGCGGCGGTTCAGCGGCTCTTTGACGCCGTCGCCGGTTGCCTTGTCCGGGAAGGTTTCCCCGGCACCCGAACGCTGCACCTGATCGCGGGTCAGCCCGGCTTCGATCAGGGCGTTACGCACTGCGGCAGCACGGGCCCGGGAGAGGCCTTCGTTGTAGTCGCTGGCACCCTTCGTGTCGGTATGACCCGTCACGATGACCTTGCCGGCACCGGATGCTTTTGCGGCTTCGGCAGCTTCCTTGGCGACGGCGGCACCGGTCGCGGAGAGATCAAAGCTGTCGAAGTCGAAGTAGACCACGAACGGACCAGGCAGCGGCTTCGCCGGCATTGGCGCCGAAGCGGCCGGTTTCAGTGGCGGACGCATACCGCTGGCTTTGTTCAGAGCCGCGTCAAAGGCGTTCTTGCAGGCATCGATATGCTCCTGCTGATCACCTTCTTCCTGCTCTTGCAGCCAGCAGTCGAACATGGCCTGAGCGCGGGCAATCTCAAGCGGGGCATAATCCTTTGCGCCTGAGAGCAGTTCGCCGCGAAGGGCCTGACGGGCTGCTTCGAGTTCCCACTGAGCATCGCCCTTGATGTTGCGTTCTTTCACTTCCTGCGGCTGGACATCTTCACCGCGAGCAGCGGCAAGCGCCTTGTTATTGAAGTAGTGGGCGTCTTCAAAATCCCATTCGTCAGCCTCGGCCACCGCCAACGCCACATATTCGTTTTGCAACGCCATATGGAACGGTGAGCCCTTGTTCGCCATAGCCTTGGTGGCCGCGGTATCGGGGCCAGAGGCACAGGCCGCGAGAAGCGGCAAGAGTGCGATAGCCATTGCGAATTTCAGAAACTTCATTTTAGGTCCCCAATGTTGATGAGTGATCCAATGATCCAAGTGGGCCACTCCGCCAATTTCCGGCCTTTTGGGACAAATTTCCTTGTCCCGGGCCTGAATTGCGTGGGCGTAACCCCCAGATATCAAGCTTGAGTCTCTCTGAAGAAACTCCTCCCTGGATACCGGCTGCAGCCGTTTGGCGTGCTGTCCGCGTATCTCGTTATAGGAATGCATTGTGCCTGTCATAGGTACTCGGAATCAAGCTTCATCGCTCATTGTGGATATCCACAGTGGACGTTAAGCTGAAACTGCTCACAGTTCACCAAACGACCTGATCGGGAGATCCGCGTGCCTTCCACAGTTAAGCTGGCGGTTTTCGATTGCGATGGAACTCTGGTCGACAGCCAGCACGCGATCAATTCCTGCATGACCGATGCTTTCATCCACGTGGGACTTCAGCCGCCGCCGATTTCCCGTGTGCGCCGTGTCGTCGGGCTGCCGTTGGCGCAGGCGATTGAAATTCTGGCGGACGAGGACAGCGCCCCCATTCCAACGATGGTTGAGGCATATTCCGTTTCCTGGCAACGGATGCGCACCGGCGGCAATCTCGATGAACCACTTTTCGATGGCACGCATGATCTGTTAAAGGATCTGAAGAAAGGGGCCTGGACGCTCGGCGTCGCCACGGGAAAATCGATGCGCGGCTTGGAAGCAACGCTTGCACATCATGGCCTTGGTGGGTTTTTCTCGACCCTGCAGACAGCGGATAGGGCAAAAGGAAAGCCCGACCCGGAAATGCTCGAGCTGGCGATGGTGGAAACCGACGCTGGACCTTCGGAAACCGTCATGATCGGCGATACCACGTACGATATCGAAATGGCGGCGAATGCCGGGGTGCGTGCACTTGGCGTTGCATGGGGTTACCATGCCCCAGAGGATTTGATGGCCGCCGGCGCCGAAATGGTTGCCGAGACCGTGGCCGATTTGAATAGATATCTCAAAAGCTTGGAGGAGCGAGGCTCATGAACAAGTGGATCAAAATTGGAGGCGGCGTTGTCGTCGTCCTGATCGGCGTCATCGTCGCGGGTGTCGCCATCCTGGGTTCGATGGATTTCAATCAATACAAGGGACTTGTTGCTGAGCAGGCGAAAAAGGCCACCGGGCGCGATCTGACGATTGCCGGCGATCTTAATCTTGAAATCTCGCTCAATCCCGCGATCGCTGTCGATGGGGTAACTTTCTCCAACGCCGAATGGGGTTCCAAGCCGGAGATGGCCAAGGTCGACCGGTTCGCAGCCGAGGTCTCTCTGATCCCGTTGCTCAGCGGCCAGATCGTGATTAACCGGCTTTTGGTTGAAGGCATGGATCTGTTGGCCGAGACCAACAAGGACGGTGTCGGCAACTGGGAGTTTAAACCGGGCGAGAAAGCCGCTCCGTCTGAAAGCGGCGGTGCCGCCACGCTACCGTCGGTCGACAAGGTCGTGATGCGCGACATCAAGCTCACCTACAAGGACGGCGTGACCGGCGACGAGAAGCGTGTCGCGCTCGACGAGTTGACGGCTGCGGCGGGGTCTATCGATGCGCCGGTTAAGATCGACGCCAAGGGCAGCCTCAACGAAAAAGTTTTCGAGATTGCGGGCACCCTCGGCTCGGTTGCGCAAATGACCGCCGCCGATGGCGTCTACCCGGTGGATGTCACGGCCAGCGCGCTCGGTGTTCAAACCAGCTACAAAGGCACGCTCGGCACGCCGGGTGGGAAACTGAACCTGGATGGCCAGCTTTCCGTCGCCATCGCGTCGCTGAAGAAGACCTTGTCGGAAGCGGCGGAGATTGCGCCGCAGGCGAAGGACGTACCACCGATCGGTGCCGACAAGATCGACTTATCCTCCAAGGTGAAATTTGACGGCACCAACGCCAGTCTCAGTGGGATGTCCCTACAGGCGGGCAAGACGGATGTCGCCGGCAGCGCGCAAGCGTCTCTCGGTAAGACCCCGAATATTGAGGTCGCACTGACTTCGAACCTCATCGACCTCGATGAACTGCTGCCCAAGTCGGAGAAGACGGAAGAAAAGCCGGCGGAAAAACCCGCTGACGGCCGTGTCTTCCCGAAAGACCCGTTGCCGCTCGATGGTCTGAAAGCCGTCAACGCAAAGGTGTCCTTCGACGGCAAGAAGATCGTCGTGCAGGGAAACCACATTGACGACGTGTCGGTGCGCCTGACGTTGAAGAACGGCAATCTTCAGGTCGATCCGTTTTCGGCGATGGTCGCTGGAACCAAGGTCGCTGGCAACGTCGGCCTGAATGGCGCCGTCAGCGTGCCGACCCTGATCGCAAAGCTGAACGCGTCCGATCTCGATTACGGCGAACTGCTCCGTCAGCGGGGAATTACGGATATCGCGTCGGGTAAGCTGGACGCCGATGTCGATGTCAAAGGGGCCGGCGGATCCGTCCGCGCCATCATGGCGAGCCTGAACGGCAAGCTGTTCGTCACCACCGAGAACGGCAAGCTCGACAGTAACGCGCTGAACATCGTTTCGTCCGATGTGATGTCCGCTTTGCCCGGCTTCAATTCGAAGGACGACAAGACGATCCAGTGCGGTGTCGTTCATTTCGATATCAAGGACGGCATCGCCAACGCCAAGGCGATCGTGTTCGAGACCGGCGGCCTTTCGGCAATCGGGGTCGGGACCGCCGACCTGCGCGAAGAAAAGCTCAACCTGATCATTGATCCGCGTGCCAAACAGACAAGTCTCGCCAGCGCTGCAGTTGTGCCGGTAGCGATAACGGGGACCTTCCTGGAGCCTGAATGGGCCCTGGATAAGGGCGCGCTTCTGGGGAATACCGCGACGACCGTTGCCAAGGGGGCGGCTGCGTTCGCCACGATGGGGCTGTCGTTGCTCGCGGAAAGCGCCGCCAAGCGTGCGGCCGGGGCCATCGATACGACGGATTACTGCACGCCGGCATTGGCCGGGAAAACGGTTGTCCCCGGAAAGATGGAACAGACCGATGGTGGCGGTTCGTCGTCGGGCGGCGGATCGGAACCGGCCAAACAGGACAGCGGTAGCGGCGGTGTCGTTGACGGT
>MDSW01165308.1_pt1 | contig 13268 bp, 11 predicted proteins | sample 811171 | NCBI WGS metagenome assembly MDSW01 (sample SAMN05326641, study PRJNA326480) | marine metagenome | isolation source: seawater | place: Atlantic Ocean: North West | collected 2012 | reverse complement strand
TTTTATTATGTAAATGATGTAGAACAACACTATAATGATAAAAATACATATACAACTCAACAACCAACATACGATGTTGAAGAAATTGAAGAAGATAATATAAAAGAATCAAAACATATACTGAGAAAAATAGAAGGTAACATACCTATAATGTTTAGAAAAAGCACAAAATATAATCACATAGATGATGATATAGATAATGATAATGAAATATTTTATGATATTCTTTCAGGTGAAGAGAATGACTCAGATTCAGAAGAATCAGAAGAATTAATTTAATATTTATATAATATAAAATGCCTACATTTACAATAATGGGTTCGGGGATTGGATATATTGGGGGTAATTATAAGAATGATCAACCAGGTCAAGCCGCCAAAAAAGCTGGCAAAGCTCTATTCAAAAAATTAGCATTACGTAAATTTGCTAAATATAAAAATAAAACAAGCATCAAGTTTGTTCTCCGTATGCGTGATCGCCATAGTGCTGGAAAGACTTATTCCTATATGGTAACCCGTGAAAAATTACCTAAACCTTTATTAATGAAAAAAGCTAATGTTGAATATGAAATTAAATACAAATATAACATTGAATCGTGTGATTTAACTTCTGCTGAAGTTAAAACAATGACTGGGGGTGCTTTAGCTATTGTTGGTGGCAAATTAAGTTATACTGGAAAGAAAATTAGTGGTGGTAATGCGGAAAATGAAGAGTTTAAAGAAGAAGAGAAAGAAGAGAAAGAAGAGGAAGAGGAAGTTGAAGACGAAGATGAAGAGTTTGAAGGTGGAGATAAAACTGAAGACGCTGATTCTTCAACTGAAGAATTACGTGGTGGAAGATCAAAAACTAAAAAGAAGGCTACCCGAGCAAAATCACCTGCCAAAACTAAAAAAGCTACAAAAGCTAAAAAGTAAATCTACAAAGTAAGACTATGATTTGCTTGAAGGAATGTAAGTATTCCAAATATTTTTAATATCGTCATCAATATTTTTTTTAATTTTAATATCTTTAGGATATCTATTTTTTATTTCGATCATTAAGTTTTTACTTAATAATCTAATTTTTTCAAAATTATCTATATCTTGTTTAGACCATTCAATTTCTTTATGTTTTAAAAGATATACAGTTCCCCATAATATACCTAATCTTTTTTTACGTGCTGTTGATTTCCAATTATATGAAAATAATTTATATATTGTAGTAAAACTGTGAGATTGCGTAAGTTTTAAAATAATATTCCAAATAAACCAAATACAATCTGCATCTTTTGAATTATTATTTTCAATATAAATATTTTTACGTGTAATATATTCAATAGCCAATCTAATTTTATTTGCTAAAACCGTAAATTCTTTTGAATCTGTATCAATATCTTTAGTTTTTTCAAAATAATTAACAAAACACATTGCTATTCTACAAGCAACGCTATAAGAATCTGAAGTTCTTAAAGGTAATATATTTTCAAATATTACAACATATTGTGAATTTAAATTATGTTCAAGATCATTAATAACTTGCGATCTTAAGTTTTTAATACCTATTATGCTATTTTCTTTTAATAATCTACATAAGGAACACATTTTACTACATAATACCAATGTTTCATCAATTTTAATTTCATCGTTGCTAATAATCTCATATGTTGAATTAACAATATCAAACCATCTTTTAGCGTGTTCAATTTCCATATTTAAACCAATATAATTGCATATTTCAATAAGACTGCTTTCTAATTCTTCAAGTTTTTCATCATTCATATGTAATAAATAACATATATGTTCTAATGATTTTTGTATATCGCTATTTAATATATAATTAGTTAGCATTTTACTATATAAAAACTCTTTATTTCAATAATAAAATTACACATTATCATTATAAATTTCATTTATTTTTTTAGTAATTTTGTCGTATTGATTTAAATTTAATATAAGATCACTGTAAATACCACCTCTAACATTTTCTATACCATAAATATACATATAATATATTACACAATTATTTAACATTTTAAGATTAAAAAAGTGTTCTATATGCATAAGTTTCATAGGTTTATAGATATTCATCCAATGAATATTATCGTGATTTTCTAAATGTTTAAAAAATATTGATACAAAATTTTTAGCCAATCCTAAATAATATTTTTCTTCTTGACATTTAATAATAAATAAAAGAGACATAATGAATATTGATGTTTATTGCACAGAACTTTGCAAATTAAGTTATTCTAATAATAGAAAAAATTCTTTATTTATTTCCAATGTAAATACAGATTGTCAATGTTATATTGATTTTAGTGGTATAAATACTTTTATTACTTTTCGTGGAACAACATCATTAGATGACTGGAAACACGATGCAGATACACGAACAGTTAATCCTCAAGATAATATAAGAATACATAAAGGTTTTTATAATCAATATATGTCAGTTAAAAACCAAATATATAGAGCAATACGTAATATACATACAAATAACATATATATATCTGGACATTCTTTAGGTGGTGCATTAGCATATGTATGTGCTGTTGATATACATTTAGCTACTAAAAATCCAAATATAAATGTATTAACAATAGGATCACCTAGACCTGGTAATAAAGATTTTGCAAATTATTTTAATAAAAATATAAAACATTCTGTAAGATATAAAAATAAAGGAGATATAATTACGAAGATGCCTTTAAGAAGTAAATTTAATCACGTTCATTCTTCAATATGTTTAGAAAACGGAATACAACAAAAAGATAAAGTTTATAATGCATTTGTAACAAGATTTTTAAGCACATTATGTACGTGTGCTACAAACATTGGAGATTTAAGAGATAATCATTCTGTTGATTTGTATATAGATAACATTAAGAAATTTAATACATAAAAATGATATAAGAAATGAAAAATATATAAAAATATATACTTATGTCATTTGATGAAAATATAAAAACATTATTAGATGCTTATTTTTCTTCGGGTGGTAATATAACTGCATCACATCAATTAGTTAGACATCAAATAGAAAGTTATAATGATTTTTTAGATACAAAACTACGTAAGATCGTTGCTGGTTATAATCCTATAATAATTACAAATGATTTTAACGAAAAAATAAACGATTATAATCAAAAAATTAGTATATATGTTGAAGAACCACATTTTACTAAACCTATTTATAAGAAACAAGATGGAACACAAATTAATATGACACCACAAATGGCACGTTATGATAATTTAACATATTCTTGTGATTTATATGTTAATGTTAGAATAATAACTAATATATATAATCAAAATGAAAATCATAATGAAACTAAAACAAAAAAACTGAAAGATATTTATATCGGTAAATTACCTGTGATGGTTGGATCAAAAGCTTGTATATTGAGTATAATACCTCACGAAAATATAATATCTGAATGTCGTTATGATATGGGTGGCTATTTTATTGTAAATGGAAACGAAAAAGTATTAATTAATCAAGATCGTATTAAAGAAAACTATGTTTTGATCTTTAAACCTGCGAATAACATTGATATAATACATACGGAAATAAGATCAATGAATGAACCTTTCTATTTACCTACAAAAACCATTTCATTATCAATGAGTAAAAAATCAAATCATATGGGAAGAGTTATTCGTATTAATACTTCATTTCTTAAAACTGAAATACCAGTGTTTATTATGTTTAGAGCTTTAAATATTTTGTCAGATAATGAGATTATACATCACGTATTGTATAATATAGATAAAATTCGTAATAAACATATTTTAGAAGAATTGAAAGCCTGTTGTGATGATGCAGTTGGTGTATATACCCGTGAAGATGCTTTAGAATATATTTTAAGAAACATAACTGGTAATATGCGAAATAATAAGACCATTGATAATGTAGAAGCTGTTTTAGAAACTGATCTATTACCTCATATTACTGGAAGAAATAAGAAAGCATTATATTTAGGATATATGATAAATAAAGCAATTTCAATTTACTTAGGTTATGAAAATTATGATAATCGTGATAGTTATATTAACAAACGTATTGATACACCTGGTATGTTAATGGCTAATTTATTCCGTCAATGTTATGGAAAAATTACTAAGGAACTAAAAACTATGATAGAAAAAGATATTAATCAATGGCGAAATGATAGCACTTTTGTAGTTGATCTAATAAGTGATAAACAACATATTACTAAATATTTTAAACAAGGATTATTGGATAGTTGGTTAAAATACGCATTGAGTACTGGTAATTGGGGTATTAAGACAATTGGTAGTTTTCAGAATATTAAACAAGGTGTATCGCAAGTGTTAAATCGTATGTGTCATCATAGCACTTTATCACATTTAAGACGTATTAATACTGCTATGGAAAAGAATGGTAAATTAGTTCAACCAAGAAAATTAGATAATTCGCATTATGGTGTTATATGTCCTTGTGAGACACCTGAAGGTGCTCCAGTAGGTTTAGTTAAAAATATGGCTTTAAGCACTAATATTTCAATATATTATTGTAATATATTGATAAAAATATTATTAAAAGAAAACAATGTTATTGAATATGTAGATGATATTGATGATCGTGTTAGTTTTCTACAAAATATTTTAAAAAATTATAATGCTTTAATAATAATTAATGGTGAATTATTTGGTTATCATACAGATCCTGAGTTATTGTATAAAAACTTAAAATCTTATAAACGACAAGGATTAATAAATCCTATAACAGCGATATATTGGGATAGAATGAAGAATATTCTAAGTATTTCTACAGAAGGTGGAAGAATGTATAGACCTTTGTTTATTGTAGATGATAATAACGAATTAAGGTTTCATAAGTTTTTAAAGAAATATGGTATTGAGGAACTTAAGAAATGGTGTTTCGAAGGATTTATAATGCCATCTGTAATGGGTAAAGATGACAAAGAAGGATTTATAGAATATTTAGATATTGATGAAACTGCACATTCTATGATAGCAATGTTTCCAAAAGATTTAACTAAAGAATGTTCTGGTGTTTCTTTAATTCCTAGATATACACATTGTGAGATTCATCCTTGTTTAATGTTTGGTATTTTAGGTGCAAATATTCCATTTGCGAATCATAATCAAGCACCACGTAATACGTATCAATGTATTTGGACTGAAGAAGAATTATTAATGGACGATGGAACTTATAAAAAACTTAAAGATATTAAGATTGGTGATAAAGTTGTAACTTTTGATTTAAAAGAAATGACAACATCACCAACAACTGTAGTTAATCATAAAATATATGATAATATTAAACCAATTGTTAAAATAAAAACATTGTATGGTAATGAGACTATTGTATGTTCTGATGATCATAAATTTATGACATTAGATGGATGGAAATGTGCAACTGAATTTACAGAAGATACTAAAGTAGGAATATTATGTAATAATATTTATCATAAGTTATTTTATGAAGATATTGAACCTTATATATTAGTTGATGAAGATATAATGGAAAAACGTTTAATAATGGCAAATGTTAATCCATCATTAATTACGAAACATATGAAAAAACTTAAAGAATTAAATTATATTCCTTTAATGAGTAATGATAGTCGATTGCCTATTATATCAGGTATATTTGGATTTATATTGGCTGATGGTGCTATTAATGTATATGATAAAAAACACGGTGGAAGAACACCACAAGTTCAAGCATCACTTGGTAGACAAATAGATGCTGAACATTTTAACGATGATATCGTTAAATTAGGGTTTAAAGCAAATCGTATTAATGAAGGATTTAGAACACATTCAACATCTGGACGTAAACATCATACTTTTGATGTATGTTATAATGGTCCATTTCCTACGCTGTTAATAGTGTTAGGTATTTCATATGGTAAAAAGATTGAAACTGTTCGTAAACCAATTCCAAAATGGATTATGAATGGTAGTATGGAAACTAAACGTCATTTCTTAGCAGGTTTTCAAGGTGGTGATGGATGTAGGATTAGAACTTATCCAACAAAATCAAATTGTTTATTTTCAATCCCAACAACATCGCAAATAATGTATAAAACTATGAAAGATAGTTTATTAAGATTTATGTATCAATGTGTTGATTTGTTAAATGAGTTTAATATTAATTCGTATGTAAGACCAATTGAAGATTATGAAACTGATAAAGTTAAAGTATTATATAACATTAGAAGTCATAATGATAATCTTATTAGATATTATGAAAAAATTGGATATAAATATTGTATTTCAAAAATGCAAGATAGTGGATTAATCGTTCATTATATAAAATCTTATAAAAAATATCATAATTTAACTTTTAATGAGTTTAAACAAAATGTTATTATTAAAGGTGAAGCTTTATTCCAACCTGTTAAAGTAGAATCTCACAAATATGTGCAAATTGCAGATATTGAAGTTGAGAGTAGTAATCATTCATTTATAACAAAGGGAAATTACTTTAGTTCCAACTCGGCCATGGGCAAGCAAGCTTTAGGTTTATATATGACAAACTTTAATACAAGATTGGATACGTTATCAAATGTGTTAAATTATCCACAGAAGTCTTTGATAGCAACTAAATTGAGTAAATATACTCAGGCAGCAGAATTACCATCAGGTATAAATGCTGTAGTTGCTATAATGACTTATAGTGGATTTAATCAAGAAGATGGTATTATAGTGAATAGAGATGCTTTAGATCGTGGATTATTCGTAAGCACACATTATAAAACATTGAAAGAACAATGTAATAAAAACCATTCAACGGGAGAAGAAGAAGTATTTTGTAATCCTGAAAAAATAGATATATCAAAACAATTTAATTACGATAAATTGAATAAAGATGGATTTGTTGATAAAAATACATATGTTAAAGCGGGTGATATTATTGTAGGAAAGATAATGCCTAAAAAAATAAAAGGTAAAATACATAATATTGATACAAGTGTTTCTATTAAATCTAATGAAGAAGGCACAGTAGATATGAATTATAAAGAAATTAATAATGAAGGTTATGCGTTTTGTAAGATAAGAATTCGTAATAATCGAAAACCTGCTGTTGGTGATAAACTTGCTTCAAGTATTGCGCAAAAAGCAAGTATAGGTATGATATATAATGCTGAAGATATGCCTTATACAAAAGATGGTATTGTTCCGGATTTGATAATGAATCCGCACGCTATTCCGTCAAGAATGACAATTGCACAATTAATGGAATGTGTATTAGGTAAAGTTGGATGTATTGAAGGTAATATTCAAGATTGCACACCATATAATAATCTATCAGTGGAAGATATCTGTAATAAACTTGAATCTTATGGAATGGAAAAACACAGTAATGAGATAATGTATGATGGATATACCGGAAGACAAATGAAGACTACTATATTTATAGGTCCAACATATTATCAAAGATTAAAACATATTGTATGTGATAAGATACATTCAAGATCATCTAATGGTCCTATTGTATTCTTAACACGACAACCAAGTGAAGGAAGATCACGTGCTGGTGGTTTGAGAGTTGGAGAAATGGAAAGAGATGCTATATTATCACATGGTGCAAGTTTATTCTTAAAAGAGAAAATGCTTGATTGTTCTGATAATTCTAAACAATATATTTGTAAGGTATGTGGAATGATAATGGTATCAAATACTGAAAGGAATCTATATAATTGCAATTATTGTAAGAATGATATAGATCCATCGCAAGTAAGAATACCTTATGCGTTTAAATTAATAATTCAAGAATTGCAAGCAATGAGTATTGCACTTAGAATATCTATTTAATAAATAAAATGAATGAAAATATATTATATTTAGTGCATATGACTGACAATAATATTACTAAAGGTTTAAGAACATCTAACGAAGATGATCAATTTCCAGGTGTTTATTTTAGTTTAATAACAAAACATAATTTAAAATATGAACGTTTATTTCCTGCAAAAAACTGTTTGATTTTTTCAAAAAAATTATTAGAACAACAAAACTACCATATTAATTTTGTAGATTATAATGGTTTTATAAATGAATCAAATACGTATTTTCCGTGGGAACTAGATAAGGTTGTAAAAAAACTAAAATCACATAAAGGTGATTTTACAAATGAAGTTATTTTTCACGATAATATATCATTAGATTATTTATGTCTTAAGATTACATTAAATGATATAAGTTCAAATATTGCTAATTTAAATGAATTAATACTTGCTAAATATGAAATGTATAATGATATTACACCAACCGAAAAGAAAAATGAGACAAAACTTACTTATGTTTATATATTCTAAAACTATGTTTCAGATTAGATTATAAAACTCAATTAGTAACTGATATTTATAGATTTGAAAATTATGAAGAAGAATTGAAAAAGGTATTAGTAAAGATAGAACGTGAAGATCTTATTAAAGATATTAGGGTTACTAATAATTCAAAACAAGTGAATGAAATACTAAATAAAGAATCATTAGATTTGATTTATAACTATTTTAAGAAAGATTTTGAATTATTTGACTATAAGATTTGATTCAATAAATAATAATATATTTGGTAAAATATTTAATAAAAATCTTTTATATTTTTTAGGTTTATTTATAGATCTTTCAAATAATTTTTTTGATAATATAATATCTTCAGTATTATATTTATTGTATAATTCATATATATGATAGTTTAATGTTTCTTCAATGTATAGTGAATCATCAAATGGAAATGGTAAATCATCAATTTTATTTATAAAAATGAGATATCTTTCTACATTTAATTTAATATTATCTACTAAACTCGTCATTTACTTTTTAGTAGAGGTAAAGATTGAGCATATAATTAACAGATCTACCATAAAGTTTGGACAATTCTTTATCTTCTTTAATACAATATTGAGCTATATTTTTAATTTCTGTTATAATATTATCTAATTTATCCATAACTTTCTTAAAAGTTTCTATAGTTATATAAGGTCTAAAGAATTCTTCAGTTTTATTACTAATTTTACTAAAACTATTATTAGATGTAGATGAATCAAGTATATTAAATATACTATTGTTAATAGCCATTAATTCGTTATTTGATAAATTAAATATAAGTTCAGTAGATATATCTTTAGCTGTAAGAACAATTTGTTCTTTCTGTGTTAAAATTCTAATTTCATAACAATTTTTACTTACTATTTCGTTAAAAGCATCACGATCAATTTTGTTGAGAAGAAAATTGATACGTGCCTCTCTATTTGAATTTTCATAATTATTTATTTTAGTACGAATATTAGTAGCATTTTCACTTATATGAAGAATATATTGAATAACATTGATACCTTTATTCATAATAATTTTAAAAGGGTTGAATAATTGAACATCATAACAGAAGTTTCTAATATTACTAAAGCGTCTAGTATCAAAATCAGTAATAGTTGGATTAGCCGTACAATTATTAACAACATTATTTCTTTCACGTTGTGTTCCATTTTTACGCAAATATTCAAGATAATGAGGATTATGAAGATTTTTAGTTAATATTTCCATTGTCTTCCAATTAAATGACGTATTGCATTGGGTGCAGAACATTACATCACAACCTGATATTTTAGTAATTCCAAAATTACATTTAGGACAATATTTAGTATCGTGTTTAATAAGTTTAGCTGTTTTAATATCATCTTCATTACACTTATGATCTTTAATATCTTTATTGTAAGGTTGAAGACATTTAGAACACGTTATATGATAACAGATACTACATAGATTAGAATCAGTTTTAAGCATACCATTGCAAGTTGAATTAGAGCAAGGACGATTATAAATAGATTTAGTAATAATAGATTCTTTATAAATAATTTTTTCTAATTCAATTTCTTTTTTTTCTAATTCTTTTACTTTATTAGAATCTTCAATATATTTTTTGTTATCTTCATTTATAGTCTCAATATATTTATTAAAACGATTTGTGGCTTTTATATTAATATCGTATTTACTTTCATTAAACATTTTAGTAATATTTGATTTTTTCATTCTTTCATTACGTGGTTTCTTTAGTTCTTCATGATATTTATCATCAATTTTCTTATTATTTTCAGTTCTAATTTCTCTTATAAAATCTAATATTTTATTTCTTTTATAGTTGTCAATATATTCATAAATATCAAGTTGCATTTTAATATTTGCATTGTATTCATTTCTTGCTTTTTCTTTTGCTATAATAGCTTCAACTGCAGGTTGTGTATCAGGAAGAAGTGCTAATTGTTCTTCAATACTATTTTTATTAGTATGTGTTTTATAGTCTGTTTTGAAAAAAGCAGGTAATAGAGCATTACTAATATACTTATCATTCCAAACTGTTTTACAACTCATACACTTAACTTGATTATTTGAAGAATTAATAACAAAGTATCTAATACACTTACGACAAGCCGTAAAATCACAATTAAAACATTCTATTTTGAAATATTTGGTTTTACTATAATTTTCAATACATATTGGGCAGGAGTTAGATGTCATTTATAAGTTCTATAAATATAATATCATTTTTATATATTAATATATAAAAAAATATTAATTATAAATAATATGTATTATCATTCTAAAGAGTTTGACAAAAATGAGGTTATTTTAAAAGAAGTGGATTCGTCAGAAAGATACGTATTATTTCCTATTAAATACAATGATTTATTTAGAATGTATAAGAAACAATCTTCTGTTTATTGGGTAGCTGATGAGATTAATTTTGCAGAAGACTTAAAACATTTAGATAAATTATCTAAAGATGAGAAATATTTTGTGAATCATATATTAGCTTTTTTTGCGGGTAGTGATGGTATAGTTATGGAAAACTTAGGAACACGTTTTTTAGCAGATGTTAATATACCAGAAGCCAAATGTTTCTATTCATTTCAAATAGCTATAGAAGCTGTTCATTCAGAAACTTATAGTTTATTAATTGATACTTATTGTAAAGATGAAAAAGAAAAACAAGATTTATTTAAAGCAATTGAAACATTTCCAGCTATTAAAGTAAAAGCAGATTGGGCTTTAAAATGGATAGGTAATGAAGAATGTTCTTTTGCACAAAGATTGGTAGCATTTGCGATAATAGAAGGTGTATTCTTTTCAGCAAGTTTCTGTGCTATATTTTGGTTGAAAGAACGTGGATTATTGCCAGGTTTAAGTTTTGCGAATCAATTAATAAGTCGTGATGAAAGTTTGCATACAGAGTTTGCTTGTATGTTATATCAATATTTGGACAATAAAGTTCCTGAAGATATAGTATATGCGATGTTTGATGAAGCTGTTAATATTGAAGATCAATTTATAAACGAAAGTATTAAATGTTCTATGATAGGTATGAATAGTAATTTAATGAAAGATTATATAATGTATATTGGTGATCGTGTATTGGTAATGTTAGGATATAATAAAAAATATATGAAAAATAATCCATTTCATTTTATGGAATATAGTGCGGTAGATGGTAAGACTAATTTTTTTGATGCTAAAGTAGCAGAATATCAAATTGGAAGTATTAATATTGAAAGTGGTAAAAGTGCTATTCCTGATAAGATAGAAGTGAGTGATGACTTTTAAAAAAATGATAACATAAATATATGTTATATATGCCTTACAATATGAGAAAGAGAATTAAAGCTAGTGATAGTTCTGATAATTATAGTTCTGATGATGAAGATTATATTCCAGTTGATAGTGGAGTATCTCTAAAAGAATTAAATAAAAATCTTAAAGAGTTTAATAAAAACTTTAACAAAAATACATTTTTGAGTAATGTATTGTGGTATATTAAATGGATTATGATTATTTTTAGTCAAATGGTAATTGCTATATATTGTTGTGATTATTTGTATAGCATTATTAAACCTGAATCTATTAATTTTTTTACGATATTTGTAGTATTACTTAGTATTACAATTATCTCTACAATTCAAATAAGTATCCAACATTATTATAAAAAAATGATTGAATAATATTATATAATTAATGGTTTGTTGTTTTAATTGTGGTATTGAAAATGCAACTAAAAAATGTGCTAAATGTAAATCCGTATGGTTTTGTAGTAAAGAATGTCAAGTTATTGGATGGAAAAAACATAAAAAAGACTGTAATGACTGTAATGAAGAAGAGTTAGTATGGACTAAAAAAGAAGAAAAAGAATTTTATACAAAAATAAATGCATTACAAAGTAGTTATAAAAGTAAGTTTTCAGTAGCTTTGCATAGTTATGAAATAGCTACTAGTAAATTACAAACAATATTTGATATTCAAGCTGATTATATTTATAAAAATATTGAACATCCAAAGTATCCTGAATTAATGGATGAAACATTATTGTTTTTAAAGGATGCTGATACTGAATTTAGATTATTGCAATCACATTCTAATAAGATGCTTAATATATACAAAGATGATAAAGAAAATGAATGGAATATGGCATTATATGCATTTTATGATCAAATGTATGAAGAAACTACAAACTGTAGAGCATTAGTATGTTGTGGAATAACACATTGCTATTATTTTTTAATATTAATGTTTAAAGATGACGAAAAGATGATGGAATATTGTAAGAAATATTGTTTAGCATATTATGATCTTGTAGTGTTATATAAAACTAAAATAAAAAATCAAAAATATATAGATAATATTGATAAAGCTTTAAAACATACTAAAGAAATTGTTAAATTATATAGATCAAGAATGAAATATAATTTAACATTAACTGAATCACCTTATGATGAACCTAAATAAAACCATCTAATGATTTAGATGCTATATAAATATTTTTTATTAATTTATAAGAACAATATAGCATTATATTAGTAATTATAATTTGTTTTACCATTTAAAATAATAATTTAATATTGTTTTAAATGATTTTAGAAAAATAAAACGGTTGTGCTAGGACTCGAACCTAGAACTTTCAGATTAACAGTCTGACACGCTAACCAATTGCGTCACACAACCAATTAGAGGAATTGATACCTCCTAATTAATTTAATTTGGCTAATGTTTATATCAGTTTATTACAGTCATATAATAATTGTAAAGTATCATTAGTATTCTGTAGATCTGTATTTTTTTGAACAAGTTTATTGATTTGAGATTCATAAGTTTTTTTTATACTTTTCAAATATTCAATTTCTTGATCTTTTTCAGTTAGTGTATTTTTAGCATTTAACAAATGTAAGGTTTCATTTGGTGATGAAGAAATATTGTAATGTTTTTGAAAACATTCAATTTGATAAGATTGTATATTGTTATT
>MDSW01101482.1_pt1 | contig 13268 bp, 12 predicted proteins | sample 811171 | NCBI WGS metagenome assembly MDSW01 (sample SAMN05326641, study PRJNA326480) | marine metagenome | isolation source: seawater | place: Atlantic Ocean: North West | collected 2012 | reverse complement strand
GGCTCGATCTGGGTCTTTTTTACCAGCCAATTCTTGGATCAAGAGAATATTCTCAAGAACGGTAAGGTCCTGCAAGAGATTGAAAAATTGGAACACATAGCCAATATTTTCTCTTCGAAAAGAGGTCATTTTCTCTGAATTGTTTCGTGGGACTGCATCCAATCCCTCCTTTTGACTGGACATGAAGGTGTAGGCACCACCAGTTGGACTGTCAAGGGCTGAAAGGCAATTGAGAAGCGTAGTTTTTCCAGAACCAGAGGGGCCCAGAAGAATGACACGTTCGCCTTCGTGGATTTCGAAACTCACGCCATCAAGCGCTTTGACAACGCCAGCAGGGGTGTCATAATGTCGTTCTAGGTTTTCCATTTCCAATAATTTGTTCATTTATTTCACCTTCTCTTTTCAAACAATGTTCTGAACATCTGTATGAATTTGTCGAGCACTTCTTGCTTATTCAATCGACCCTCTTGGAATTCTTGAAACAGCCAAATTTCAAACTCGCTTGACATTCGAATGAGAACCGTAAGAGGCACATCACTTCGTATTGCTGCGAGGTTTACTCCATGCTCGAGAATGTTCATCAAAGCGCCATATTCACTCAGCCCCTCAATCTCAGCGTTCAATTTGCCTACGATCGGGTGGCTGGGGCCAAGTGTTGTGAGTTGACGCGCAAGAGACATCAGAAGTGGGTGCTGAAGAGTATCCGTCCATTGCTTTACACAGAATTCATCCAATGCCTGCCAATATTGTTGTTCGTTTGAGATTTGAGAAAAGGCGAGTGCTTCTGATGTGAAAGAGGTCAGAATTTGGGAACTTCGGGCTTCATCGATGAAACACGTGATGAACAGATCTTCTTTGTTTTCGAAGTAATAATACATCGAACCTTTTGAAATTCCGATTCTGGAGATGATTTTGTTGTATGAGGCATCATCGTAGCCAAGGGCGGCGAATTCCTGCTTTGAAACCTCAAGAATCCTCGTTTTCAGGGATTCATCAATGGATTCATAGCGAGCAAGAGGCATTCGACCAGTTGGTCCGACCGGCTGGTCGAATATAATATTAGCGAGGCACTAAACGGCCATTTAACAGAAAAAACGAAGATAAAATTGCATTGAGGCAGAAGGCAAGCAGATATACGAGGCCTTACGTCACTACAACGATGAGAGAAATTCATCTGCGTTGGACGGCTGAAACGGTAGCCAATTCAGAATATGCGCCAATCGCAAAAATCGCTCATTCGCTTGAGGTTGTTGGCCACCTTGACATTGGCGAAGATGGAATTCGCCAACTGATCCATGCTACATTTTGCGACGGATGCGGCCCTGACGACCTCAATGATGTTCCGTTTCTCAAGGTCGAAAGTGTGCTTGGCGTCGGTGATGGTGGACACATTGTGGTGTGGAATTCACATCCATTGTCGATTGCTGCGATCAAATTCGCCAATATCCACATTCTTCCCCCTTACACGTACGGTGGCGAAGGGATTTCCATCAAGGTTCGAGGGGTGCCAAGCGGAATCTCCAAATTTTTGAAAATTGCACGAAAACTCCTGCCTCCTGATGTGGTCAAGGTTGTTGAAATGGAAAGCAACAAGAGCATCATCGAGACACTCCTTACAGAACGTCAAATCGAATGTATGAAACTGGCGGTCGCCTCAGGATACTACGAGCACCCTAAGAAAATCAATTTGCGAGAACTCGCTGAATTGATGGATACCCCCCGGTCAACGCTTCAGGAGCACCTCAGCAGAGCCGAAATAGCCCTCATGCACTGGGGATCTGACCAAACAGAGTGAACTTCGCTGGGTGCGAAACCTTGAGAATAGGGACGAAGTGGACAAAGCATGAACAAGACGGACCGGCTCAACCAATTGCTGCCCAACGGCCGAGGCGTCTGGATTCCAATCGACCACGGAGCGTCTGATTTCCCGATTCCAGGTCTGACAGATACAGAGGGCGTCATCAAGTCCTTGGTGGCTGCTGGAGTTGACGGCATCGTTGCCCAGAAAGGGGTTGTAAGCCATTACCAGCACCTCTGCGAAGGCTCAGGAACTTCGATGGTGATTCATTTCTCTGTTTCAACTCGTCATGCAGGCCCTGATGCAGCAAACAAAGTCATTGTTGGTCATGCTGACGAAGTGATCCCAAGAGGCGGAGTAGGCGTTTCATGCCAAGTCAACATGGGCAGCCCAAACGAGGCTGCGATGATTGAACGGATGGGACAACTCAGTAGGGAAGCTCTTCACCATGAATTACCAATGTTTGGCATGGTTTACGCACGTGGTGAACACCTCAACCCAATCGAAGGCGATCAAACTGAGTGCAATGCCCATGCTGTTCGCCTTGCTTTCGAACTTGGTTGTGATGCTGCTAAGACTGTCTGGACGGGTGATGCAGAGTCATTCAGTGCAATCGCTTCTGCAGCACCAATCCCCGTCCTCGTTGCAGGTGGGCCATCAACTGGGGACAGTCGAGGGATCCTCACCATGGTTCGGCAAGCCCTCGATGCAGGGGCATCCGGAGTTTGCATGGGGAGGCAAGTCTTTGCCCACCCGCATGTGGAGCGCATTGCGAGAGCCCTTGTGATGCTGGTTCACCAAAACGCATCAGTCGATGAAGCAATGGATGCTTGTAATCTGTGAGGTCAAAGCATGGAAATCTGGTTGAATACACAGGCCTCAAAGAGAGGAAGTGAGTTTCTTCCAGAAGGAATTGATGCTGTGATTGACGGCGTTGATGGGAGAATTGAAGAAAATAAATTGTTCATCAACGATACGTTGGCAGGAGCTGTTGTGCACATCGATGGAAAGGAAAGCCAAGAAAAGGCAAAGGCTCTGATCGGTAGTGTAAATTGGCTCGTTCTCTCCTTTGAATCATGGTCAATGATTCCGCTTGAAAACCTCATTGCAGCAAACGAAGGCGCGCCGACACGAATTGCCGCCCAACTCACAACCGTCGCTCAAATTCAAGGTGCTGCATTCGCTCTTGAGCAGGGAGTGGACGCTGTTGTCATCGCTGATGAGGCTCCAATGATCGAGTCTGCAATGATTGCAAAAGCCCAACGATTGGAGCGTAGTGAATCTTCAACGGCAGAGCCTGAAGATTCCTCAACTGTGATCAATCTTGAATCTTTGAACATCACATCTGTTGAAGAGGGTGGAATCGGTGAACGCTATTGCATCGATTTCACATCGTTGCTCAATGTTGGTGAAGGCATGCTTGTTGGATCGAATGCCTCGAGTTTCATGTTGGTTCATGGCGAAACAATACCATCGGAATTTGTCCCCTCTCGACCGTTTAGAGTCAATGCAGGCTCACCTCAGTCATATGCACTGATGGCGGATGGAACAACCAAATATTTGGCAGAATTACAATCTGGAGATTCCGTGTCAATCGCAGGTAAAGATGGTAGAATGCGTCAAGCAGTGATTGGAAGATTGAAGGTTGAGCAACGCCCGCTTTTATTATTCAGATGGATGAATGAAAACGATAAAGAGGGGCACATGTTCTTACAACAAGCGGAGACAGTCCGAGCAGTCGATACATTGGGGAAGCCTTTGTCGGTCACATCATTGGTGCCTGGCGATAGAATTCTTGGATGGAGCGATGTCGGTGCACGCCACATTGGCGTGACTATTTCGAGCGTTGTCTCTGAGAGGTGAGCAGGTGGCGGTACTTGGAAGCGGCAAGGCACATGGCGCCTGCAGTTTCCTCCATGCTGCAGGCCTAGGGTATGGTGCCAGTATGGCTCTGGATTTGCCAGTCGCTGTCCGTTTGCTTGACGCACCCAGCAAGCGAGAACTTGATGATCCCGATGGCCTTCTCGACGGCGTACTGGAGGCTTGGGTTGAGGGTGGAAATGCACTTCCAGAAGGAAAAACCTTGGAAGACCTGCACTGGGCTGTCGCGTCAAAAATACCTCCGCGCCAGGGACTAAAATCAAGCGCAGCAACATCAATAGCTGCTCTTCGTGCACTATGCGCTGCGACTTCGACCGATTTGAGCGATGCTGAAATCGTTGGATTATCCGTTCAAGCACAAATCAAGGCAGGTGTAACATTAACAGGTTCTGTCGACGATGCTTGGGCTTGTGCTACACCTGGATGGAAACTCATCGACCCTCAGGCAGAAAGCATCGAAGAAGGCGTCCTTTTGGAGAGCAGTGGCCCTAACTCAGATGATTGGTATGTGCTTGTCATCTGTCGTGGGGATCGAACACAAAAACCTGAAATCGAAGATTTTGTTCCACATCAAAATGCCTTCCAAAAGGCCCTTGGTGCCCTTCAAGAGGGAAGAGAACTTGTGGCCCTCACTTGGAATGGACGAGCAATGCTTGGCGTCCTAGGCGACGTGCATGGAAGAAAAATCACCAACGATTCGCTGTTAAACGGAGCACGTGCTGCAGGGATCTCTGGTTCTGGGTCTGCGCTTGTCGTTGTCGCTCCAAAGGTGAGTAAGCCAACGTGTGAGCGATTGAAGCAATTTTTTGAAACCCGCGTGAAGGGAGTGAACGTTGTAGAAACCTCATTCCTCAACAGCGAAGCGACCGAATGAATGGATTCATTCCAGCACGCACCTTCTTGAAGGAAGCGCCATTGGTTCAATTGAGCCTCATGCAAATGCAGCTGGGAGAGCACCTCCGTTTGACCCTGTTTGGGACAAGCCATGGACCCAGAGTCGGTGCTGTTCTCGAAGGTGTGCCCGAGGGGATGATCGTCGATCACAATCGAATTGCTGAAGCGATGGCAACGCGAAGACCCGGAGGGCGCTACGCAAGCAAAAGGAATGAGGAAGACCGCGTTGAGTTGAGGTCTGGGGTCCTCGATGGGAAAACGACTGGGGATTCGATTGAACTCTCCATTAACAACCAAGATGCGAAATCAAAAGATTACAGTTTCCTCCCTCATCACCCACGACCTGGTCATCAGGACATGGTCATGCACAAGCGAACAAATGGTGAAGCGGACCTTCGCGGCGGTGGCACCTCATCCGCCCGCCTAACTGCGCCAATTGTTGCTGCAGCAGCCTTTGTTTCACCCTTGATCGCCCCACTTGGCATCACTGCCGAAGCCCATGTTGGGGCCATCGGGCCAGTCGAAGCGGGTGAAATGGAGAAGCAACCACCTCGCTGGGCTAATGATGCATGCAAAGAGATGCGTTGCAGAGATCCAACGGCTGCAGAGGCCATGGTCGAAATTGTTGAATCCCATAGGATGAGTCTCAATTCGATTGGAAGTCGAGTCGATCTCACCATTAAAGGAACACCACTCGGTCTTGGAGAGCCTTGGTTTGATGGTATTGAACCTGCCATGGCTCGAGCGATGATGTCCATTCCTGCTGCACGCGGGGTTACCTTCGGCCGTGGTTTTCAAGTTGTCAACATGACTGGTTTGGACCATAATGACGCATGGGGTGGTACCCCAGAAGAGCCAATGCCTTTGGGCGAACAACCTGATGGGGTGTTGGCTGGCCTCTCAACCACCGCACCAATACGCTGCTCAGTGGCTTTCAAACCTCCATCCAGCATCGCTTCACAGCAGGTCACACTCAATCTTGAAAGCGGAAAAATGGAACCACTTACTGTGAAAGGACGTCATGATCCGGTCTTGGGCCCAAGGGCAGTAGCGGTTGTCGAGGCTATGGCTATTCTTGTGCTCACTGATTTGGCTCTGCGCGGGGGATTCATCGATGAGTGAAGCGATAACTGTGCACAAATTTGGCGGATCATGTTTGCGTGATTCATCCGACCTTGATCGGATTGCCGAAGTTGTTGGCGAATGGAATGGACGTACCATGGTCGTTGTTTCCGCCCTCTGGGGGACAACGGATCGACTGATGCGAGCCAGCATGGAACCGCGCTACGCGAGTCGTTTAGTGAACGACTTGTCGAGTCAACATCTTCGATTTGCCCCCGGCTTGCTCAACAGTGAGATTGGGCCTTTATTCAAGAAAGTCTTGAATGGCATTGAACAATCATTGGTTGAATTAGCAAGCACACCCACGAATCCAGTTGCGATCAACAGATTGCTTGCTGCAGGTGAGCGCCTTTCAGCACTCGTTGTTGCGCATCGCCTCAAGCAATATGGAATCGATGCACATCCAGTTGGAGCAGAGGACATAGGCCTCAGATTGAACGGCATCAACAGAGCACCTACAGTCGACCTTGAGGCGTCAATGAACCTCCTCGATCGAACTTCTTTGTACGGCACACCGGTCATCACTGGTTGGTTTGGCGAAGGTAAGGATGGTCAACTGGCACTGCTTAGCCGAGGTGGCTCAGACCACACTGCCACATCTATTGCAAGGCTGGTTGATGCCAACAAAGTCATTCTATGGAAGGATGTATGCGGCATCATGCCGCTGAATCCACGATGGGGCATCGAAACAGAACCCCTTGCTTACCTTGGCTATGGAGAAGCTTTGGAACTGTCTCGTCTTGACACTCCAATTCTCCACCCAGCCACTGTAGAACCTCTGATTGACACAGGCATTCCCCTCGAGGTCCGCCACTTACACGGCAGCATGGATACCAATTCTTCAACAGTCGTTGGCCCAGATTTGTACCAAGAAAACACCATCAAAGCCATTGGTTGTATGCCAAGTGTGGCCTCCATTCGCTGTCAAAGCAAATCCTTGGAACAACAAAGCCGCCGACTTGGAGAAGTTCTCGTACAATTTGATCAAGAAGGGATTGCATGTTGGCATTTGGACTCCCAGCCTGGAGATATTCGTTGGATTGTGTCCCAACATGATTCCGGCAAAGCAAAGCGTTTGATTGAAGATCAATTTGGCCAAGCTTCACAGGAAAGCCATACTGCTCTTCTTTCCCTTGTAGGAAACCGTGAGAAGGCTCAGGAAGTCCTCGATGCACGGGGTGCTGAAGCACTTGGTGTTGAGATTCTATCCGACACAGGTCATGCTGTGCGTTTACTTGCGCAAACGAAAGACATGGGTCAACTGCTGCATGAGTTAAGTCGACAATGCAACGTAGAACACGTTGTCAAAACAAGAGACTGAATCACTCTGCTCGCTTCTCTCGGAAGTTTTGCAGGTGGGTTGGAAGGTTCAATGCGAACAAGCCGCCGACCACCAAGAAGACAAAGAAGGTCCCAAGGGCAACTCCATAGACTGAAATGAGCTCAACAGACTCTTCCATGCGCAGTGCGGTATCTTTGGAGAAAATACCCACAAAGAATGGGAGAATCGTGTTTGCCGACAACACGACTGTTGCAAGACCAACTGCAATAATTGGGTTGATAATGAGTGAACGGTGGTACTTACCAACGATCTTTTGCGGGTTCATCACGTAAACTTCGTTGGTTCGAATGCTGGTGTCGAGCATCGAGTATCGAAGAACACCATTGCTAAGTTCGAAGTACATAATCAACAAGACAGCATAGACGACGACAAGGCCAGAAAGCAACAACGGCTTGTCCTGCAGTGCAAACAAATCATTGGAAAGAGTGACCTTTGAAGAAGCAAACCTCAAAATTGCGAGAATGAACATTAAGTTGCTCACGAGGGTAAATCTTCCATCACGTTGGAATGTGCCCCAGAAGCCAGTCCCGGTTGCTGCTACAATAAGTGCCAATTGAAGCACAGTAGCAATACCAAGGCTTCCAGTGATCATGTACCAAATGGTACCTTCTGGTGGTGAAATCAAGTACGTCAGCATAGCAAGTGCGACAAGGACCCCATACACACAAAGTTGCAAGGTTTGAACCCACTTTGCTGGAGGTAAGAACTTTGTTTTTGGAACGAGAGGTCCGCCAAGGAGGCTTTCAATGAATGTTGGAATTTCCACGGTTGGAATTGCATCCTTTGGAATGTCGCTCCCTGCACCAATTTGACCTGCTGCCTTCTTTCGGGAAGGAGCTGATGAACGTACGGTCTTTCCATCGTAAAGGTGGGCAGTATCGCTGGATGGCTTGCTTACTGTCATCGTTTCACCTCAGAATCCTCGTGCCCCTGCGAGGGCGGTTGAAAGGAGCATATCGGGCTCCCAATCCATGATATTGACGCCGAGTCCACGCAATTCACTGATGAGTACGTCTCGCTCGGTTTTCATGACTTCATATCCAGTACGGTCAATTCGTCGTGCATCAAACTCGAATTCGAGGGATGATGGTGTGAGAACCGTCACATCGAAATCACGTGCTCGGAAGTCGCGGAGTGCGTTGACGATGGTTGGATCGTCTTCAAGATTGGAAAGGAAGATGATTGGGCTTCCTTTGTTGATGTGTGGCAAAATACGGTTCACGACCACTTGCAGTGGAATGTTGCCTCGTGCAACAGCACCAGCAAGTTTCGTCAGAATCACATAGAGTTGCTTCTTTCCAGTGTCACGGTCAACGCTGACAACTTCATCGCCATACACGATGACACCGACGCTGTCACGGCGGCCAAGGAAGTACTTGGTCAGCGATGCAGCCGCACGTGTCGAGTACACCAATGCATTTCGAGACACTGGTCCAGTTTCTGCAACTGAACGTGAATCCACGATAATGATGATGTCGGAAACAGCGTCACGCTCACGTTCGTTGACCATGAGTTTTCCAGATCGTGCGTATGCCGACCAGTTGATGGCACGGAATGAATCGCCTTCGAAATACTCACGTAGTGAGTAAAATTCAGACCCAGGACCTGGTTGACGGATGTTGACCGCACCGGTGAAAATTTTCGGGACACGTGATTTGACAAAGGTCTCTTTGAGATCTTCCATCTTCGGGAACACAAGGAAATCATTGTAGACATGCAATTCCTTTTCCTTGTGGAACAGACCGAATGGGTCTTGAATCCTGACAGCCACAGGACCCACGCTGTAGAAGCCTCGGAGAGGGCATTCAACTGTGTATTCGATGAGGGTTTCACGGCGAGGCCCGAGTTCCATCAAGATGTAATTTGCACCATCTTTGATGCGCATCACTTCAGGAACACGGTCGCGTACTTCCAAGATCTTGGCCAATGACGAATGATTTTGCATCCGTAATGTGATGTTTAACTCACCATCTTCGAAGATTCGAGCGCTCGAGAGTTTACGCATGGCAGTAACACTACCAAGAGCGACACCCTCTTCGCCAGTCCATTCTTCTGCACGACGGCCGCTGGATGCGACGTCTGCGTGGCCACCGAACAAGGCAGCCCAGGTAAGGAAAACGAAGATAACAACCGCAATTGTGACCAGTTGGGAGTTTCGCAAGGTCAACCCAAGCAAATACATGGCAACAGCCAAACTTCCCAGCATAGCAGATTTACGGCTCCACATCAATCATCACCTCAATTCAAGTAACGTTGGTCAACTCAAACGGTTGGCACAGGAACTTCTCGTAGGATTGCTTGAATCACTTCACCAGCTTCAAGACCCTTGATTTGATGTTCGGGTTTGAGGATGATTCTGTGCGCAATAGCAAGTTCAGAGACAGCCTTGATGTCGTCAGGCGTGACAAAGTCACGTCCACGAAGGGCTGCTGCTGCACGAGAAGTCTTGAGCAAAGCTTGGGAACCACGAGGCGAAGCACCGACAAGAACACGAGGGTCCTCACGGGTTCGGGACACGATTTCAACCATGTACATACGAAGCGCTGGATCGACGTAGACGTCTTCACAGGCTTGTTGCATAGCGATCACACGTTGTGGGTCGGTAATGACGTCGACATCGACTGCATCCTTACCACGTGAGATACGGCGGCGGAGGATTTCGTCTTCGTCAGCACGGTCAGGATAACCGACAGACATCTTGAACATGAAACGGTCAAGTTGTGCTTCAGGAAGTGGGTATGTACCTTCTTGCTCGACCGGGTTTTGTGTGGCCATAACAATGAATGGTGCTGGGAGTTTGTGGGTCACCGTACCAATGGTCACCTGCTTCTCTTGCATAGCCTCAAGCAAAGCAGCTTGGGTCTTTGGAGGAGCACGGTTAATTTCGTCAGCAAGGAGAAGGTTACAGAACAAAGGTCCTGGCTTGAAGGTAAATTCACCCTTCTTTGCGTCGTAGATGTTGGTACCTGTGATGTCAGCAGGGAGCAAGTCAGGCGTGAATTGAACACGCTTGAAGTCACAACCTAGCGCATCAGCGAAGGTGTTGGTCATCAGTGTCTTTGCCAAACCAGGGTAATCTTCGAACAGAAGATTACCGTTCGACAAGATGTTGATCAACACATTGTCGATGACGTGAGGCTTACCGATAATCACTTTCTGCACTTCAGCAGCAATCGCTTGAGAGATTGCGCCGACGTGGGTCAAGCGGGCTTTGACCTCGGGGCTGGCTTGGTGCTTCGGCTGGGCCGGAGCGGCCGGTGCTGCTGGTGCAGGGGCTGGAGCCGCTGGTGCTGCTGGTGCAGGAGCTGCCGGCATTGGTGGTGCTGGTGCTGCTGGTGCGGCGGGGGCGGCTGGAGCCACAGGCATAGGCGGCGCTGGCGCGGGCGGGGCTGCGGGTGGGTTAGGGGGTTGCATGTCTATTTTCCTCCAAATTTCAATTTCCCCAACGTCTAATGTGCGGGATTAACTCACGCAATTCGTCGTTGGAGTAGATGCGGTTGGAACTGATCAGTTCCACCAATCGCGGGTCACGCACCATCTGCATGATTTCCGCTGGGGATTTGCGCATGAATTCATCACGCGTCAAATCGTTAAACTGGCGCACCTTTGAGAGCAATGCTTCTCTGGTGCGCATTTGATATTGAGCAGCATCAACTTTTGTTGGGCGCTCTCTGAATCGTGTTAGATCGAAAACGTGGCGCCAGTTTTCCTTCTCTGGGACCACCATAATTGCAATAGCAAGCAATGCAAAGAGATTGAGGATGATGAGCCACTTGAGCACAACATCGCTTGTCAAGAGAACAATGGCGCCCATTGCTTCTGTAAATGGAGCGGAGAGAGGGCTAGCGACGTGACGGCTCTCATCGAAGACGATGAAGAAATTGTCATTGAATCGAGTAATCTTTGTCGAGATATCCTCATTGTCCTTTTCCATCATGTCTTGCATGAGGGCTTGGAAGTACTGCCCATTTCCGTTCCAAGTTGTGTCGCCTTGGGCATCGGACAATCCTTGGGAATCAGAATTCCAACAGTTGTGTCCTTGTTGCACATAATACGGAGAACTGCACTGTTGGTAGCCAACTTCTTCGGCAATATCCTTGTCCCATAGATGGTTTGCAAGAGCAGAGTGGTCTGCCACGAACACAATAGAACCTGTCACTGAAACTTCGCCTTGGTCGTTGTTTGAGGTTTGATCAAGGACGCTGATGCCAGGATAATCAATTCGGACAATGAGTCCCGTCTTTCCTTCACCAAGGGTTGGATTGTTGGCGCTGTTGATGTCGAGGTTGCTCGAGTCGGTCACAATGACGGCAGAAGTCGATGCTGCGGCAAGGACATTGACGTCACGGTTCGAATCGGTTTGGTCATCAAGAACCTGGATTGCGGTTGGGCGGTGGAACAGGACAGGTAGACGGCAGTTGTCATAGACGCCGATGTCAAGGTTGCCCTGTGCGCAAGGAATCAAGCGCTCATCGCCCATTTCTGTGACATTTGCACGCAGGCTTGCTGCAGCCCATAGTCTGCGGTAATCGCCGGGCAGCACCTCATCGAGTTCGTCGGTCATCTCATAGTAGCGTTGGTCATCAAGGACCATGTCGCCGAAGTACTTGACACCAAATTGGTCGGCCACAAGTTGAGCGTTGGTTGAGTTGGCTGCGAGAATGACCTTTCCGCCTTTTTTGGTGACGAAATCATACACGGCTGATGCTTCAGCAGCATCGAATGGTTTCTCTGGACCTGCAATAACGAGCATGGTGCGGTGAGGGTCTTGCCAGTCGTTCACCAGCATAGGTGTCGACATGGTGTTTGCAATCGAGAAATCAGCCGAAGCGAAATCGTCTCGCATGGAGGTCAGTTGCTGATTTGAATATTCATCGTCTGCTGTAGCGTACGGGGACAGAACAGTTTGCTTGTTCAAACTGACCAATCCGATCAAAGCGACGGAAAGAACGAGTGAGGCCATAAGTCCGACCTTAAGCCAAGATTCAACTGACAGTTTTTTTGCTTCTGTTTCTGCCAATCTTTTCCCTCCTATACCTCGTCTCGCGCATCATATACTCGTAGAGACATTCGACGGAACTTCGCTCCACTCATAATGGTTCTCCATGAGTGCTCCGATAAAAATCGAGAGATGAAGAGGTTGATATACCTCCTGTGCACAAAGTTTAGGACAAAATGGCCCCAAAAATGTAAGAAAACTACATCCGGTTCAATCGAACGACTTTTTCCGGCGGATAAGAACGACCGCTGCTAGCATTGACAATGCTTCGACCGCCATAAATCCGGGCACAGGATTTGATTCAACGGTAAGGCCATCGTTCGATGAACTTGAATCATCATCATCTTGATCAGATCCACCGGTAGGTTTTGTCTCTTCTTCATAAGCGAAAACCTCCACATCAAACGTGGTGCTGCGAGCAACATCATCACCTTCTGAAACCAAGGAAATTGTGACTTCACATGTCCGTCTTGGTTGACTTTCAGAGGCGACAAGAGTCAGAATGGCTGTGGAATCTTTGCCATTTTGTGCACCTGTTGTTTCAACAACCGTGTTGGCAAGAGCATCGAGGCCGTCAACCGAAAGATGGGGGCAACTTCGCACTTGTGCTGAAGCTTCCTTGACCGCATCTTTAGCGTTTCCAAGATTTAACATCTGGATGGAGATTTCAACATTCGAACCAGCAAAGAGATCGTCATTCGAGGGCGTTATTTCTGGTTTGAGGTAGAACACCTTGGGAAGACGAACGGTCCCGTCTATTTCTTGGGTGCCCGTCGAAGTATCCCCCACTTTTTCATCCGCAGTGACGGTCAGGGTTGAGCTGTTGTCTGGATTGTATTCGCGTGCATCGATGCCCTCATCATTGGTCAGTGTGATGGTGAAACTCTTGTTTTCACCCGCTGCAACAGTGATTGTTTCAGGCCCGTCGTAGGTGTAAGGCACCCAGGTATTGACGTCGTAGGTGAGTTCGAGTTGCACTTGACTCATCCGAGTGTTTTCGATGTAGCCGACAATTTCGCCATCGATATCCCAATCATCATCCATTTCCACGGTAAATCCATCGTCCATATCCGTTGACCAACCAAGGGTCCAACTGGGCGCTTCAAATTGATCTTGAGCCACTGCCGAGGGGGGCATCGTCATCCCAATGAGGGTCAGCCCAATAATGAAGAGAAGAGGATGCTTTTTCATGATAAATTCACTCCAATAGACCTTGAACTGCCCGCTTGGTT
>MDSW01059198.1_pt1 | contig 13268 bp, 11 predicted proteins | sample 811171 | NCBI WGS metagenome assembly MDSW01 (sample SAMN05326641, study PRJNA326480) | marine metagenome | isolation source: seawater | place: Atlantic Ocean: North West | collected 2012 | reverse complement strand
TTGGGCCGGTAGCTCAGTTGGTAGAGCAAATGACTCTTAATCATTAGGTCGTGGGTTCGAACCCCTCCCGGCTCACCACTAATTTAGCTACGAATTAGTGGTTTTACTTAAATTGTGAATACATTATCTTTTTGAAAATTTTCAATTTTTACCTTTACTTAATTACTGATAATATTTGCTATACACAATACTAGGAGGAAAATTTGACTAATCTTACTTATTCGAAAATCTCAGAATCTGAAGCTGAACTAACATGGTCAATTGTCGAGCAAGCGCTTCATAGACATGGAGATCCAAATTGGAATAGGAAAGTAGGTTATGAAAATTTCAGGGCTATTAGATCCGATGGGAACATATTAGGTGGTATTGCAATCATAGATATGTATCAATGGTTTGGTGGCAGAAAGGTACGCACTGGAGCTGTTACATCAGTGGGAGTTGCTCCAGAAGGTCGTGGAATAGGTGCAGCCTCTACAATGCTTTCAAATGCATTAAAAGAAATGAGAAATAACGGTATGGCTATATCAACCCTTTTTCCATCTAGTGTCAGAGTCTACAGATCTAAGGGATATGAAAGGTCCGGAGTTATGCTTACATATGAAGCTCCCATAAAAGAAATGAGAGCAGCACTGAATAAACTTAAAGTTGAACAAGCATCAAACGATGAGGAAATGGTATTACTGTTCAATGAAAGAGCTCAACAAGGAAATGGCAATTTGGACAGAGGAAGTTTACTTTGGGATCTAATCACTACAAGTGATGGCAGACCGATTTACAAATATTACATTCGCGATGAAAGCCAAGTAGTTGGATATATTAATTATCAACAGTCTAGATCAGGAGACCACATTAGAATTCGAGACATGGTTTCTTCAACTCAACAGTCTTCAGAAAGAATCTTAAGGTTTTTTGCTGACCATAGAACAGTTATAGAAACAATTTCTTGGAATGGTCCTCCGAGTGACCCTATTGACTTCGCTATGGAGGAACAAGAAACAAATTTAAAATCATCTACAGACTGGATGGTAAGAGTGTTAAATATTTCAGATGCTTTAGAGCAGAGAGGTTATCCTGCTCGAGTAAATGCCTCTATAGATTTTGAATTCAACGACAATGAGATACCAGAAAATAACGGAATTTGGAATTTAAGTATAAATGAGGGTATAGGATATGTTAAAAAGGTTATATCACCATCATCAAAACAATTATTAAAATTAGGGCCACGTGGTTTTGCACCTTTATACACTAGTCATTATTCAGCTACAGATTTAAAAATCATGGGACTTATTGAAGGTTCTGTAGAAACAATCGCTTTAGCAAATACAATATTTACTGGCCCAAAACCGTGGATTGGTGAAAAATTCTAATATATACCCAAAGGTGGATCGGATGAGTTATTTTGGTTTTTCTAAATCTAGACTAAATCTTATTGATGAACATTTACAAACAAAATATATAGACACAAAAAGATTTGCAGGTACATTGACTGGAGTGTACAGAAACGGGGAACTAGGTTATATATCAAGCTTAGGCATGATGAATCTAGAACAAAACATTCCTATGAATCGAGATACAATTTTTCGTATTTATTCTATGACCAAGCCAATTACGTCCATCGCATTAATGACTCTTTATGAAAAAGGAATGTTTCAATTAGACGATCCTGTATCAGAATACATCCCTTCATTTAAAAATTTAGGAGTTTATCAACAGGGAAATATGGGAGACTTTATTACTACTCCTTTAGAAAGAGAAATTACAATTCGAGATTTATTAACTCATCAATCTGGATTAACCTATGGTCACACAGAAAGAACAAATGTAGATCATGCCTATAGGACCATGGGCATTGATCGAGAATCGCAACAAAGCCTGTCTACATTTGTTGAGTCATTGAGTACCATTCCTATTGAATTCTCTCCTGGAACTGCTTGGAATTATTCAGTTTCTACTGACGTATGTGGGTACTTAATTGAAGTTATTTCTGGTAAAACTCTTGATGTGTTTTTCCAAAACGAAATTTTTGACCCTCTTCAGATGTCAGATACAAGTTTTCATGTTCCACCTGAAAAAATTTCTAGATTTGCTTCATGTTATTCTTATCAACAATCCAACTCTTTGACTTTGGTGGACGATTCTATTTCAGGAACTTTCATATCTAAACCTAAAGTATTTTCTGGTGGTGGTGGTCTTGTTTCTACACTTGATGATTACATTTCTTTTTGTGAAATGATTTTAAATGGGGGATCACTAAATGATCACATGATAATAAGTCGCAAAACTTTGGATCTTATGACTTCTAATCATTTGACAAATGGTACAGACCTTAAAAGTTGTGCATATGGTCGATGGAGCGAAACTTCTTATACTGGAGTTGGATTTGGTTTAGGTTTTTCAGTTTTGTTAAATCCCGCAGCATCCCAAGTATCAGGCAATGTTGGAGAATTAGCATGGGGTGGAGCAGCAAGTACTGCTTTTTGGATAGACCCTGTTGAGAATTTAGCAGTAGTATTCCTAACTCAATTACGTCCTTCAAGTCAATATAATATACGAAGAGAATTGCGCACATTGGTATACTCTGCTATTGATTGAAACTACATGTGATGTAAATAGATTTTGCCGTATTAGCTTGATTCACAAATTTCAATTTCACCTAACTCTGATAATTCTTGTTCAGAATAGTGAGATTTAAATTCTTCCATTTTTTCTCGATACAATTTGACATATTCATCTGAGTCATGCTCATATCTTTCTCGTTCTTTTTCAATTTTCATTATGTAATTTCTTTCATCAGGTCGTTCTGAAATATCTAAACATGTAGGTTTGTTTGTTGAATTACAATTAATTAATATAATTATTAAAAACAAAAACATAATTAATGTTAAAGATTTAATCCCGCGCAATAACCTGAAGCCCATGCCCATTGAAAGTTGAATCCTCCTAAATGCCCAGTAACATCCATTACTTCTCCTGCAAAGTATAGCCCAGGATAATCTTTTACTTCCATAGTTTTGGAACTAATTCCAGAAGTTTTCACTCCACCAACAGTCACCTCTGCAGTTCGATAGCCTTCTGTTGATGATGGATTTAATATCCAATTATGAATTTGATGAGCAATTGTTTTTAATTCAGATTCGTTAATTTTTTCTATAGGAGTTTTTTTATATTTTTCCCACCAAATATTTTCGAATTCTTTTAAAAAAGATTTAGGTAAATATTGACGTAAAAATGTTTTTAATAAAATTTTTTCCCCATTATTTTTGGCATCAATTAGTTTGTCATAAAGATTGGTATCGGTTACAAGATTTAATTTAATAGAATCCCCAGGATTCCAGTAATTTGAAATCTGCAATATTGCTGGGCCACTGATTCCTTTATGTGTAAAAAGTATGTTGTCATAAAAGATTTGATTATTGCATTCTACTTTTGAGTATATGGATATGCCTGCAAGGTTTTTGAAAACTGATTGATATTTGTCTGTAAAAATAAAAGGTACTAGGCCAGCTTTAGTTTCAGTTACCTCAAGTGCATATTGAGTGGCAACATCATAACCATATCCACTACCACCTAAAGTAGGAATTGATAGAGCTCCTGTAGCTATTAATAGAGATTCACAATCGAATGTTAAAAAATTAGATGAATCTTTTAAAATTTCATCACAATTAATTTTAAATTTTTTGGTTGTATTAATTGTCGAGAGAATTTGAGTTACATTAATATCGCACATGATTTGAACATTGTTATATTTACATTCATTCAATAACATATCCAAAATTTCTCGTGAAGAATGAATACAAAAGTACTGATTGTTTTTCTTTTTTTCATATTCTATGCCGTGAGTCTCTACTAAACGAATGAAATCTATAGGTAAAAACTGATTAAGTGCTGATTTACAAAAATGTTCGTTTTCAGAAATAAAATTTTCAGCCTCCACAAATTCATTTGTAAAGTTACATCGACCTCCTCCAGACATTAAAATTTTTTTTCCGACTTTATTCGATTTTTCTAAAATTAAAACTTTTCTACCACGTCTTGAAGCAGTGATAGCTGCCATTAATCCTGCAGCACCAGCGCCTAATATAATTACGTCATAAGATGTTGAACTGTCTGGCATTATGTTTCTTTGTGTTGAATAATCATTCTATAAATTTACACGTGAATCATATATTTTCCGAGTGAAAAATGAACATTACTTTAGCTGATATACTCCCATTATTAATATATTAAGGAGTATTCAGTGAAAGTAATTGATGCAATCTCTCAAATTTTAAAAATTGAAGGGGTAAATTACCTTAGTGCATTTCCTACCACTCCAGTCATTGAAGCAGCTGCAGCAGCTGGTATAAAACCGGTCATATGTAGACAGGAACGTGTCGGAGTAGGTATTGCAGACGGCTACGCTAGAACTACTAGAGGAAATCCTCCTGGAGTTTTTGCTATGCAATATGGCCCAGGTGCAGAAAATGCTTATGCCGGAGTTGCCACTGCTTACGCCGACTCTGTTCCTGTATTATTTTTACCCTTAGGACACCCATTAAAAAGAGACAGGGTATTTCCTCACTTTAGCTCTGTAGACAGTTTTAAAACAATTACGAAAAGTGTGGAACAAATCAATGAACCAGATAGAGTAATTGACACAATGAGAAGAGCCTTTTCGCGATTAAAAAATGGGCGTCCTGGTCCAGTTATGGTAGAAATCCCCTCTGACATAGCTAATGCAGAATTGGATTCAAGTATATTAAAAGACTATTCTTATTCTAATCCTGTTTTGTCATCCGCTAATCCAACAGATGTCATGACAGCAGCAAAACTTTTACTAGAAGCTAAAAACCCTATTTTGTATGCAGGGCAGGGGATTTTGTATGCTGAAGCATCTGAAGAATTAACAGGATTAGCTGAATTATTAAATATACCTGTAACTACATCAATGGCTGGCAAAGGATCTATTGATGAAAGACACCCTTTATCTCTGGGAAGTTCTTCTGTAGTGATGAATGGTGCTGTATTGGAGTATATGAAAAAATCTGACGTACTGTTAGCTATTGGAACAAGCCTTACTAGGCATGGCATGATTACGACTATTCCAACAGGTAAAAAGATTATTCATTCAACTAATGATCCAATAGATATTGGTAATTATTACGACCCCGAAGTTTCCCTAATGGGTGATTCGAAATTAGTTATAAATCAATTAATCGAAGCATGTAAAGACTTATTATCCCCTACCACTAAAAGAGAATCTCCTGCAGGCAACATATCATTGTTAAAACAAAACTGGTTAAATGAATGGAACAATAAACTCTTATCTAAACAGAAACCTATGACTCCCTATAGAGTAATTCATGAATTCATGAATGTTACTGATCCTTCTCAAACTATAGTTACACATGATTCAGGTAGTCCTAGAGATCAAATCATGCCTTTCTACAATTCAGGTGGACCTGGCACATACATAGGATGGGGTAAATCTCACGGCCTAGGGACTGGTTTAGGATTAAACATTGGAGCTAAATTAGCTGATCCAGACAAATTTGTAGTGAATTTTATGGGCGATGCTGCATTTGGCATGACTGGGCTAGATTTCGAAACTGCTGTTAGAAGTAATATTCCTATTTTGACCGTAGTGCTCAACAATTCAACAATGGCTATTGAAACAAGTCATATGGCTACATCACACGAACTTTACAATACAAGAGACCTGGGTGGTGATTACTCAGAAATGGCGAGAGCTATGGGCGGATGGTCTGAAAAAATTTCTAATCCTGAAGATATAGGTAACGCATTTTTAAGAGCTAAATCTGCAACAGAAAACGGTCAGGCAGCATTATTGGAATTTATCACATCTGAAGAACAAGAATTCTCTTATAGAGGTCTACTAACTTAACAAATTATTCTAAAAACAAATTTTTCATACGTATAATTGAATCATTTGATAAACCTTTAGATAAAGCATATGCCTTCATAGAACCATATGTATTATTGATATATTGAAGTACAGCTACAAGAGTTTCAGGATATGCATCCATGAGTTCTTTTGGGAATTTTTCATAATTCTCTTCAGTCATACTTCGTTTCATGCGTTCTAAAATTTTATGTTTGTACTTATGACTTTCAGAGTAATCATCAACAATATGGTCTTCATGTACGTTTAGAAGTGATAAAACTACAGCTGCAATGATTCCTGTTCTATCTTTACCCGCAAAACAATGAAAAACTGCTGGAACAGAATCATCTGTTTTGATGAGATTTTCAATTACATCTACAATTTGATCACTAGATTTTTCCATCACCCATATGTAAAAAGCTACCAAATCTGCTGGTTCTTCAGGTGCCCTTTCTTTTTGTGACCATTCAGTAGCATCAGAATCAGAAAACAAAGGGATATGAATTCTTTTGATATTCTCATTAATAGCTTTTCCTAAGCCTTCTTTTTGAATAGCGTTATCTGTACGCATATCAATCACAGTGGTAATTTTCAATTCATTTTGAAAAATTTCAGAATCAGCGTCAGTCATTTCATGTAATGCGTCACTTCGAAATATCAAATTATATTTAGTAGTGAAGCCGTCAATAGTTTCGAATCCCCCTAAATCACGAAAATTATAACTACCTTCAAAAAGTAACCTGTTTTCTTCTCTTTCTATACTCAAATTTACCTCTTCCAAAAATCTAGTAACAATACTATAAGATATTTTTACTTTCTATTTTTATGATGGTGAAGATAATGGTGTTTCAAAATTAGGTGACCATTTAGTAAATCAGCCATAAAATTATAATTATTTCCGTACATATGATATGTTTCCATGATTTCATTAAGGAAATTCAATGAGATTAGTCGATAAAATTTGTGTCATCACAGGTGCGTCCAATGGAATGGGGGCAGCTGAAGCAAAACTATTTGCTAAAGAAGGTGCTCAGGTGATCTTGTGTGACATTCAAGATCAATTAGGCAAATCCTTAGCAACTGACATTAATGAATCTGGCTTTTCTGCCAATTACGTACATCTAGACGTAACTAAAGAAGATCAATGGGAATCATTAATCACATTTATCACAAAGGAATTCGGTAGATTAGATGTATTAGTTAATAATGCTGGAATTAGCTCATCAGGTCCAGATTTCCTAGATACTGAACAATTCGATAAAGTAATGCATGTTAACTCTAGAAGTGTATTTTTAGGGATGAAATCAGTAATTCCATTGATGGTAAAACAATCAAAGGGCAGTATTGTAAACATCTCCTCTGTTTCAGGAATTATAGCTCAAAATTATGTTCACATGGGATATAGTGCTTCTAAAGCGGCAGTAAGATTAATGACCAAATCTGTAGCTGTAAAATACGCCTCCAAGGGAATTAGAGCTAATTCTGTACATCCAGGCATTCTACCCCCTATGACTACATCACAAGGAACAGCTGATCCTGAAGTTAGAAAAGGAATGATTTCCGATGTACCTATGGGTCGGGCAGGGTTAGTAGAAGAAGTAGGAAATGCAGTATTGTTTTTAGCCTCTGATGAATCATCGTATATAACAGGAGCTGAATTACCTGTTGATGGTGGACTAACAGCTAAATAATTTTCTTGACTCTAAAGTGTGCAATCGCTCCAATAAATTGAATTATCCCCATAGTTATAAATACATATTTCATTCCCAAAATAAATGAACCTAACAAATTACTTCCTGCATTAGCATTTATTACTGGCTCTACATCTGATGAAAAACCAAAACCTAGCATAGTGGCAGCTACAATAGCTGTAGCTATAGCTATTCCAGAAACATTCCCTGAATTTCTAGACAGATTCACTAGTGCAGATACTACTCCATGATTATTTTTTAAAGATGATGAAAATATTGATGCCTGATTAGGAGGCATAAAAATAGCTGAACCAAAACTAAATATCATGATATAAGTCATCAAATTTAAAAATGAAGTCGACTCATGCATAAAGCCCAATAAAATCAAACCAATTCCTGACAAAACTAAACCACTAGTAGTAAAAATTTTAATTCCATATTTATCTGATAATGTTCCAGTAAAAGGACCAAGTAATATTCTAGCGACGGCATTAGGAACCAATATTAAAGATACTTGTGCAGGTGAATATTTCAAAGCTGCCTGTAAAAAAAATGGAATAATAAATCTAAATGATGAAATACCTAAAAATGATAAAAAGTTTGAACCAACTCCAACACTTAAAGCTGGTGATTTAAATAAAGATAAATCTAACATAGGGTTAGAAAATTTTAATTCCCAAAATATAAAAAATATTAAAGAAATCAAAAAGACTATAAACCCGGCAATAATTGATAATGAACTCCACCCAACACTACTTCCGTTGGATAACGTAACTAATAAAGATAACAGTATCAGTGTAGATAAAGTAGCTCCCACCCAATCAAATTTCGCAGATTTAAGATTTGTTTTGTTAAATTGTTTTGAAGTTAAAACATAAGATGTAGCAGATATGGTCAATAAACATAATGGGGCATTAATCCAAAAGATCCAATTCCAACTAGCATAAGTAATTAAAAAACCTCCAATTATAGGCCCTAGTACTCCTCCAGTTCCTATGATACTTCCATGAGCTCCGAGTCCTTTACCCCGTTCATTATCTGGGAAAACTGAAGTTACTATTGCCATTCCATTTGCTTGAATCATTGCTCCAGCAAAACCTTGCAACACCCTAAAAGGAATCATTATGAAAATAGGAGAACTAATTCCAATAATCGCAGCTATGTAAGTAGAAGAGCCAGAACACAAAGACATCAATCCAAAAAACAAGCATCCTAAAAGATACATAGGTTTTCTTCCAATTGTGTCCGACAGTTTACCCATTGGCAGCAACATAGAACTAATCGTTAAAGCTTCTGCCAAAACTACCCATTGAATAATAGTTAAAGAAACATCGAATTCTTTGGCTAATGTAGGCAATGCAATACTCACAGCTCCATGATGAATCACATTAGTAAGAGATCCAGTAGCCATAGCAAAAAATACATACCACTTGTAATTTGAAGATTTAAGAATGGAATTCCGCATCAGAATATTCTATAGGTGTTCATTTTTAATATCTATAAAACTATTTTTTTAACATTTTTTAGCAAAGTTAAAGATATCAACCCTGTTCCGAACAATATGACACCGTTAAATAAAAAACCAAATTTTGCGCCCCTCATGTCTGCTATTGCTCCCAATCCCAAATGCCCCAACGGAGCAGTACCGATACTAAGAACCCAAGAGCCCATTGCTGTCCCACGATCCTTATTAGGAACAGAAACTTGCATTAAAGATTTGAACAATGTGTCAGCTGACATAGCAGAAGCATTAATTAAAAATAAAATAATAGCGAAAGAAATAAATGAAGAGGAAAAATAAGCAGCAATTTGTGTAAGACCAAAAATAGTTGTAATTAATAAAACCAATAACCCTTTAAATTTGTATGATTGAAAAACAGTTAAAGCGACTAATCCAGCAAACCCGCCTAGTTGCCTAATTGATGTTAAAACTCCTAAACCAAATGCTCCTAGATATAAAACATCTTTAGAAAAAACAGGGACTAATGTCATATGAGTAAATCCAAAAATTTCTGACATAGAAACCAATATCATCAATGTAATTAAGATTGAATGATTTTTTAACAGTTTAAAATAATTCGTCATGCTATCAATAAAACTGTCTGATTGATCTCCTCGGAATTCTCCAGGTGTTCGAACATTCAGTAAAATTAAAAATGACCCAAAAGAAAATAAACCAATAGCAATATATTGAATACCAACATTAAATTCCTGAATCAACCAACCTGATAAAAATGACCCAAAAATACCGCCAAACTGAGAGAATATTTGTAATAAAGATAAACCGGTTACTACACCTGATTCACCAACAACATCATAAATATATGTTTGCCTTAAAGTAAGAATAAAAGCAAAGGCTGTTCCAGAAAACATATAAAACACTAATAGAATAATGATATTTACTTGATCTATTATTAACAAAAACCCTAGGAATATAGGTATAGTCCCAGAAATAAAAGTAACTAAACGCAACATAATTCTTCTATCAAAATTATCAGCAAAAAATCCTGAGAACACTCCGAACAAAAACATTGGAAGCATGCGAATTGCCATTGCTACTCCAACCATAAATGGAGAATCTGTCATTTCAACAACCAGCCATCCTAATGCAACATGCTCCATTCCAAACCCCATCCAATGTAAAAATGTTGAGAATGATAAGTTCTGAAAATCCTTAATCTTTAGAATGTTTTTCCAATGCATCTGTTGAGACATGGAGACATTGTATATCTTTAAATATTTATTGCTATCTAAGTACTTAATTGACTGTTATGCTATTTAAATAACAATATGACTTCTTTTAATGAATTAAATATCTCCTCTAGAATTTTGGATGCTATCGAATCTGTTGGCTATGAAACTACTACACCTATCCAAGAACGTACTATCCCTATTGCATTAAAGGGTAGGGATGTTTTGGGATTAGCCCAAACTGGTACAGGGAAAACTGCAGCTTTCACAATTCCCATTATTCAAAAATTAATTAATTCTGATGGGCGAAGTATAAAAGCTTTGATAATTGCACCTACTAGAGAGTTAGCTGATCAAATCAATGAAACTGTTAAACATTTATCAAAATATACTAAATTAAAAAGCCTAACAGTTTATGGGGGTGTAAATAAAAAACCTGAAGTCACACGATTACAGAGGCGTGTGGACATACTAATAGCATGTCCCGGCAGGTTATTAGATCATCTTAAAGAAAAATCTTTACATCTAAATGATTTAGAAGTGTTAGTTTTGGATGAAGCAGATACTATGTTTGATATGGGATTTCTTCCTGATATCACAAAAATTCTGACATATCTTCCCAATAAACACCAATCCTTACTGTTTGCAGCTACAATGCCCAAGCCCATAAAACAATTAACTGACAAAATATTTGACTCTCCAGAAACAATTCAGATCGGGACTATTAAACCTGCAAAAACTGTTTCTCACCATTTATACCCAATTAATGAAAAAATGAAGAAAGACGCTTTATTGAAAATACTGAATTCTACTGCCACTGGCCAAATACTAATATTCACTAGAACAAAATTCAGAACTAAAAAAGTTTTTGCAGAATTAGATAAAAACAACTTTAGAGTTGTCGCACTACAGGGCAATATGTCTCAAAATAAAAGAATGCAATCAATGAATGGGTTTAAACAGGGAAAATATGACATCTTAGTTGCAACTGATATAGCTTCTAGGGGAATTGATGTATCTAATGTAACTCACGTAATCAATTATGACATGCCTACAACCGTAGACACTTATATTCATAGAATTGGCAGAACCGGAAGAGCTTCTAAAGAAGGTGAAGCATATACATTTATGCTGCCTGAAGATTCAGGAATGGTAAAACGTATAGAAAAAGTCCTGGGAGAAAATATAGAGAAACGATTTCTAGAAGACTTTAATTATGGTGATATGAAAGTATTTGATTCACCAAAACAATTACATAAATCTAACAGATTTAAAAGACAAACTAATTTCAAAAAAACATCTACCAAACAATCTCGCACAAGAAATCAGTCAAAAAAATATAGACCCACATCCAAGAAACAAAGCAATGTATAATGAATGCCTATGGGGGAGTGGCGGAATGGTAGACGCGCTAGTCTTAGGAACTAGTGTCGAAAGGCGTGTGGGTTCGAATCCCTCCTCCCCCACCAATCACTAAAACCTCAAAACTCATACTTTAGCTACTAATAAATCGTTTACAGTCACTTTAACTGCATTTAAATTTTGCAAAATGTAGGAAAAATGTGGCAAAATTCACGAAATAGACCATTGAGGAGAATAAATTGCCTAACCTTACTTATTCCAAAATTTCAGAAGCTGAAGCTGAATTAACTTGGTCAATCATCGAACAAGCTCTGCACAGACAGAGCCAAGCCGGTTGGAACCAAAGTGTAGGTTTTGAAAATTTTAGAGCGATAAAATCAGATGGAGAAATATTGGGTGGCATGGCAATCATCGATATGGGCCAGTGGTTTGGAGGAAGAAAAGTCAGGACAGGGGCGGTAACATCAGTAGGCGTAGCTCCTGAAGGTAGAGGAATAGGTGCAGCATCCAAAATGCTTAGCAATTCTCTAAAAGAGATGAGAGATAGAGGAATGGCTATATCGACTCTATTTCCATCAAGTGTTCGTGTTTACAGATCAAAAGGCTATGAAAGATCGGGTGTAAAACTTACATATGAAGCACCAGTGAAAGAAATGAGATCTAACCTAAACAAACTAATAGTCGAACAAGCTTCAAACGACGAAGAAATGGTTTTACTGTTCAATGAAAGGGCGCGACAAAGCAATGGAAATCTGGACCGAGGTAGTTTACTTTGGGACTTAATAACTAAAAGTGATGGAAGACCCTTTTATAAATATTACATTCGAGACGAAAAACAAATACTTGGATATATTAATTATCAACAGTCTAGGTCAGGTGACCACATTAGAGTTAGAGATATGGTCTCATCAACACCACAATCATCCGAAAGAATATTAAAGTTCTTTTCCGACCATCGAACAGTAATTGACACAGTATCTTGGAATGGACCCCCAAGCGATCCCATTGACTTCAGTATGGAAGAACAGGAAACAGCCCTAAAGTCTTCGAGAGACTGGATGGTTAGAGTGCTAAACATTTCTGATGCTCTTGAACAGAGAGGTTATGCAGCAGGAGTTAATGCTTCAATAGACTTAGAATTCACAGATAAAGAGATCCCAGAAAATAACGGTATATGGAGTCTTACTGTAAATGCAGGACGTGGATCAGTGAAAAAAATTGCATCTTCATCATCAAAACAAATATTAAATTTGGGCCCACGAGGTTTTGCTCCACTCTATACCAGTCATTACTCAGCAACAGATTTAAAAATTATGGGAATGATAAATGGACCAGAGGAAATAATTTCGTTGGCTGACACAATATTTTCAGGACCCAAACCTTGGATAGGGGAACAATTTTAATCTAAGTTATCTTATATAAATCTAACCCGAAATTAAATCACAATATGTCAACTTATCTTAATATACGTATCAGTTACATGGTGATCGATAAAATATCTAGATAAAGAGGTTCAATCCATCAACCCTAACATTCGTTGACACCCATAATAACCTGACCTAATATTTAATTGGGTCGTGCTAGGTGGGGAGTTAGCGGTGCCCTGTACTCGCAAACCGCTCTAGCGAGACTGAATTCCT
>MDSW01050497.1_pt1 | contig 13268 bp, 13 predicted proteins | sample 811171 | NCBI WGS metagenome assembly MDSW01 (sample SAMN05326641, study PRJNA326480) | marine metagenome | isolation source: seawater | place: Atlantic Ocean: North West | collected 2012 | reverse complement strand
TGCAGGCAATAAGTTTTTTGAATTACTCGCGTTTATCATTGATTTTTGTAGTTTTTCAAAAGCTTTAGTCTCAATTTGTCTTATTCTTTCTCTACTAATTTTATATTTTTTACTTAATTCGTCCAAAGTTTTTGGTTTATCAGTTAAACGTCTAGCTTCAAGTATTTCTTTTTCTCTCTCGTTTAAAATTTTAATAGAATTATAAAGTAAATCTTTTTTATCATCGAATTCTTGTTTCTGAGATATAGCTAATTCTTGATCCATTTGGTCGTCAACTAGCCAATCTTGCCACTCCTCAGTCTCACCAAATTTAATCGGATCATTAAGAGATTTTTCATGTCCCATCATTCTTCTGTTCATATTAACAACTTCTTCTGAGTTAACATCTAATCTTTTTGATATTTCCTTAACCTGTTCATTTTTTAAATCACCTTCTTGGTTTGGAGCTATTTGTTTTTTTAGCTTATTTAAATTAAAAAAAAGTTTTTTCTGAGCAGTTGTTGTTCCCATTTTAACTAAACTCCAAGATCTTAAAACATATTCTTGTATTGAAGCTTTAATCCACCACATAGCATAAGTTGCTAATCTAAAACCTTTATCTGGGTCAAATTTTTTTACTGCTTGCATCAATCCGATATTTCCCTCAGAAATTAATTCACCAACAGGCAAACCATAACCTCTATATCCCATAGCAATTTTAGCAACTAATCTTAAGTGACTTGTTACAAGTTTGTGAGCAGACTTTAAATTTCCTCTTTCCTTCCAATTTTTTGCTAACATATATTCTTCTTCAGCATCTAGCATTGGAAATTTCTTTATTTGAGCTAAATAAATAGACAAACCTCCAGAGGTAGGAGTTGGGAGATTTGCTATTTCTGTTTTTTTATTCATAGCGAAGTCTATTTATATATTAAAATGTTGTTTTTCAATTGCTAAGTTTGTCGAGTAAATCTAACAATTTTTTAAAGTCTTTAGGCAGATTACACTCAAAGTTCATAAATTTATTATTTTTTGGATGATAAAATCCTAAACTCTTAGCATGTAAGGCTTGCCTATTTAAAGACTTTAATCTTTTTTCAAAATCTTTATTTATTCTTTTAAATTTTAAATTCTTTTTTCCATACTGTTTATCACCGAGCAATGGATTGCCTTTAAATGACATATGTACTCTTATTTGATGAGTTCTACCTGTTTCAAGCTCACATTCAATTAAACTAATTTTTGGAACATCTTTAATATTAAAAATTTTTTTTGTTTTATAATTTGTTACAGCTTTTTTTCCATTAATATCACTAACAGACATTAGTTGTCGGTTTTTTTTACTTCTTGAAATTAATGTTTGAATTTTACCTTTTAAAGGTCTAATAACACCCCAAACTAAAGCTAAATACTTTCTTTTGATTGAGTGCTCACTAAATTGTTTTCCTAATTCAAAATGAGACAAATTATTTTTTGCTACTACTAGCAAACCAGAAGTTTCCTTGTCAATTCTATGAACTATTCCTGGTCTCAGATTTCCATTAATATTTGATAAGTCTTTTTTATATTTGAATATTAGTGCATTAACTAATGTATTTTTAAAATTACCAGCACCAGGATGTACAACCATTCCTGCAGGCTTATTTATCACAATAATATCTCTGTCTTCATAAACTGTATCAAGTTTTATTTTAGCAGGCTTAATTTTAGTCTCTTTTTCTTGTTCTAAATTGACTATTATTGACTCATTTAATCTAATTTTTTTTGAAGGAGCAGAAACTATAGAATTATTAACCCTAACTTTTTTAAGCTCTATTATTTTTTTTAAGTTAGAACGTGTTAAATTTGTAATTTTTTTTGCTAACAATATATCTAATCTGCTACCTACATCCTTTTTGGTTGATAAAAATTTTATTGTGTTATTATTCATTTCATTTAGATTATAATCATTTGCGTTCGTAGCTCAACTGGATAGAGCGTCTGACTTCGGATCAGAAGGTTGAGGGTTCAAATCCTTCCGGACGCACCAAAACTACACTATCCAATCCTTCAATTTATCTTTATTTTTTAAAATATATTCTGGAAAACTTGAGTCAATTTCAATTTTTTTTTATTTTGTGTTCTCTCTCAAAAATATCTTCTCCTTTTTCTATTTTATGTTTTATATTTTCTTCGTTAATAATATGGTCTTTATTAAATTCACCGTGAGAAAAAGATTTAATTTTTTTTGAAATATTTTCTGCTTTTTGCAGATAAGAAAAGTGCCACCCACCATTTTCAATTATTTGTAAATTTTTAGGCTTATCGATTCTCCAGAAAGGATATTTTTTAAACTTCAAATTTCTTAACCATTGTGGAGACTTAAAATTTTTTTTTAAACAGATTTTTGAACCATGCCAGTTATTTTCACTCATATTTAAAAGATTTAATTTATAAATAAACATTTTTTGAGAAAAAACTGCATAATTATTTTTATTAAATAATTTTAATTTATTTAAGTCAGGGATTTCATCCACATCAGATAAAATAATTAAATCATTATCATCACATTTTTTAAGTCCTTTTAATATGGAATTTCTTTGATGTTGCTCCACTAACGATTCCCCACCTTTATGAGATTTTATTATTTTTGTTGGTGTATCATCCACAACAATGTAAATTATCTTTTTTTTAAAACTTTTATAATTATTTATATCAAAATTTAATTTTTTTTTTTCACCTTGATGATTTATTGTAGACTCAACTATTACAAAAAAATCTATATTGTCCTTTAAGATATTAAATCTTAGATCAGCAATGTGATCTTCATTAAAATATTGAAAACAGTCATAAATCGCCATATTTCTAAAAGAAGTATCTATCTTTAATTTTATTAAAATATTCTGAATTTTCTAAATTTATATTTTCTGAAATTTTTTGTAAAATTTTTATTTGACCAGAAATTAACATAAGGCTTATAAATTCTTTCTGTTTTTCTAAAATTAACTTTTTCCCACTCTCTTTTTTGAAATCTGGAATAAATACCATGTCCGCCTCAACTGGAGACCTTGTGGCATGTAAACCAATAGTTTTCCAATCAATTACCATGTAGTTTAGTTCATATAACAAATTTAAAAGTTGAGTCCAGTCAGGAACATTTTTATACATAGAATGAATTTGAACCTCACACTTTATTAACAAAGGTCTAAAATCACCTAGTCCTTTTATAATTTCAAACTCTGCTCCTTGTGTATCAACTTTCAAATAATCTAACTCTTTTATATTTAAAGAATTAAGACTCGAGCTAATTGTATCACACTCTATATCTTTAGTTTCAGTTACATCAAAAAAATGAAAATTTTTTTTTTTAAAATCATAAATATTTAATGATTTACTATCAGGTTCGTAAAGAGAGGAGCTTTCAGGACGTTTGCCTAAAATATAAAGTTTTTTTTTGGTTTTTGAACTCCATAAACCTTTGTTAATAAAATGTTCATTATTCTTTTTTTCTTTTGAAGATTGTAAAGGGTCAACTAAAACTGCTTTAAAATATTTATTATAATCTTTGGAAAAAAAATTATCAGAATTAAAACCACCTTGAGAACCAATGTCCAGTGCAATCAATCTTTTATCAATCAAAAGTTCATCTATTTTATTTTGAAAATTATAAATGTTATTCGCATTATATCTTCTATTATTTAAAAAATTTATAACTCTAGTATTTATTTTTAATATTTGAAAAATTTTAAATAAAAAAGATAAGACAAATTTCATAAAATTTTCTATTTTTTAGTGAACGTAGTTAGTCCAATCTTTTTTCCTTTAATATTTGAAGATGAACAATGCAGTTGAGTTCTGTCAAAAATTAACATTGATCCAATTTCCCACTCATATATATAATCTACCTCTAGACCTGCTAAATTCTCAATTTTTTCATGACTTAAATACTTTTCATAAATTTTTTTGTCAAAAGGCTTTTTTCCATATAAATCTATGTGTTCAGACGATCTTTTGTTTTGACCGTAATTTAATTGTTTTTTTTCAAGCTCTTTTTTGTCCAAAGTAAAATTAGTTGAATTTCCATAGAACCTATTTTTAAATATTACTGTGCTACCTACTGGTGTTAAAGGTATTAAACTTTGTTTATAGATATGGTTTTCAAAATCAAAACCAGAGTCAACATGCAAGCCAATTGGTTCGTAACTTTCTTGCATAAGACCATAAATTTCTTTACCATCTTCAGATTTAAGATTATCCATCCTAAAATCCCCAATTTCATTCTTTAATTTTTCACAAAATAATTTTTCTAGTTTCTCATTGTAACCTTGTAACCATCTTTTTTTAATAACATTTTGCTTTTTATTGTGTACGGTTATTGGTAAATTTTTGTAAAGTTCAAGGAATTCTTGAATTTCTTTTTCACTATATAAGTTTTTAATTACTTTTGGTGAATTTTCAGTTTTTTTTATTTCTTCAATTTTTTTAAACATTTTTATTCACCCATGTTAATTAATGTGCCTTTATCTTTTGCACTAAAATAAGCTAGATAAAAAACTATAACTCCAAAAATAAAATATACTAGTGAAATAGCAATCGATTTAGTTATTTCAAATAAGCTTACACTATTATTTAATAAGATATTACGCATTTCTTCAAAAATATGAACTAAGGGTAAAGCTTTAGCAACTAATTGAAGACTATTAGGTAATATCTCCAAAGGATAATAGATACATCCTAAAGGAGCTAGGAAAAATAAACTAGCCCAGGCGATGTTTTCAAATGATGGACCATATCTTAAAAGTCCTGCTGTCACTAATAATCCTAAGGTAACTCCAAAGATATACAAACTTAACAATAAAAAAAATAACGGGATACCTAATTTAAATATAGAAACTCCAAAAAGAGGAATTGCCAAGATTGCAGCTGGAATTAAACCTATTAGAGTTCTAAAAATAGCAGTTAAAGTCAAAGATGTAATAATTTCTGCTATTCTTATAGGTGCGATAAATAAATTAGTAAAATTTCTACTCCAAATTTCTTCTAAAAACATCATGTTATAGCTTATGCTAGCTCTAAATAAAAAATCGTAAAGTATTGCTGCGGTTAAAATAACTCCAACAGTATTACTGTAATATGAAGAGCTCATCGTAAAAAATTTTGATATAAAACCCCATAAAAAAATTTGAACTGTTGGCCAATAAATTAAATCTATTATTCTAGGTAAAGAACTACAAATTAAAAAAACGTGTCTCAAACTTAATGCATAAATCTGATTAAATCTCATCTTTGCTCCTAGCTAATTTTAAAAAAGTTTCTTCAAGGTTATTTCTGCCATGTTTTGAGATTATTTTTTCACAAGTTCCTTTATCTATAATTTTTCCATTCTTCATCATGATTATGCTATCACAAAGTTTTTCAACTTCAGGCATGTTGTGAGAAGCGAGCAAGATTGTAACACTGTTTCTTTTTTTATAAGATTCTATGTAAGTCCTTACATAATCTCCAATATCTGGGTCTAGACTAGCAGTAGGTTCGTCTAAAAAAAGTATTTCAGGATTGTTTATAATTGATTTTGCAAGTGACACTCTGTTTTTTTGTCCAGAAGATAATTCTCCAGTTTTTTTATTTAAAAATTGTTTTAAATTTAAATCTACTGACAATTCATAAATTTTATTATTTAAATTTTTTACATCATACAGCCTTCCATAAATTTCTAAATTTTGTCTTACAGTTAATTTTTTTGGAAGCTCAATATATGGTGAGGCAAAATTCATTTTATTTAAAGCTTCTATTCTGTCAGTTTTTTGCAAGTTCTTGTTATTAAAAATTATTTCTCCTTCTGTCGGTTTTATTAAACCTAACATCATACCAATTGTGGTTGTTTTTCCACACCCATTAGGTCCCAACAGACCAACAGTTTTATTTTTTGGAATTTCAAAACTTATTTTATTTACAGCTAAACTGCTTTTAAATTTTTTTGTAAGGTTTTTAACTTGAAAGTACATTTATTAGTTTGAAGCCTTCTTTATTCTGTCATTAATAGCTACTCCTAAACCATAATTTGGAATTTTGATAATATTTATTTTCTTATATTTTAAATTTTTAATATTTCTCAAAGTTTTATATAAATTTTTTGCAGCTTCATTTAAACTTCCGTTTCTACTTAAATTAAATATGTTTTTTCCCTTTTTGAAATTTTTTCCAAAAACTATAAATGCGGCATTTTGCTCTGGTATTTTACAGTTTAGTTTTATAGGAATGCCTGGAGAATAATGTTTTTTCATTAACCCAGGCGAATTAATTTTTTTAAATTTTTTTGTTAAGGATATTCTTTTATTTAAAATTTTACTTATTTCATTCGGACTTACCGCTCCTGGTCTCAGTATTTTTAATTTTCCAGAGAGATTGACTACCGTAGACTCCAAACCAATTTTTGATCTTCCACCATCTAAAATAAATTTAATTTTTTTTCCAAATTCATCTTTTACATCTTCAGCTTTAACTGGACTTACATTTGTGGAAATATTTGCACTTGGCATTGAAAGGGGGTAGTTAAGATTTTTTAATAATTTCTTAATAATGTTATTGTTAGGAAATCTAACTGCAATAGTTTTAAGATTTCCAGTAGCAAGGGGAGAAATTTTTGATTGTTTCTTTTTTTTTAAAATATAAGTTATTGGTCCAGGCGAGAGTTTTTTATAAAGTTTTAAAAAATCTTTATTAATATAAGCATCTTTTTCTAATTTTTTAAGGTTATAATAATGAATAATCAAAGGATTTTTTTTTGGTCTTTTTTTAAGTCTGTAAATTTTTTTTATTGAGCTATTTGAGTAAGCATTACCAGCCAAACCATAAACTGTCTCAGTAGGTACCGCAATAATGTTGTTTTTATTTAAAATTCTTTTTGCTTTATTCAAATTTTGAAGTGAATTTTTATAGATATTTTTCATATTAAGATTATTATAATTTTTTATGAAAATGAAAAATATTCCACATAATATTAAAAGTAAATCAATAAAAGAAGCCAAGGATCAAATTAATGATATTCTTAATAAATTGGAAAAAAATGACGCGGTTTTAGAAGATTATAATAAAGATTATCAAAAATTAATAAAGTTAAATGCTTATATTGAGTCATTATACAAAGATGAATTAAAGAAAATATCAAACTTAAAGAAATTGTTAAAAAGAAAAAAATTGAAAAAATGAATACAAAAGAAAAGCTACTTTCAAATGCAAAAAAAATAGATAATTTTTTAAAATTATATTTCAAAAGACAAAAAAAAAGCAGACTTATAAAGTCTATGAAATACGGAACATTAGCAGGAGGAAAAAAAATAAGATCCTCTATTATATTAAATACTGGTAAATTATTTAATCTTAATCCAAAAAAACTTATAAATATCTGTGGAGCTGTAGAAAGTATACATTCATATTCTTTAATACATGATGATTTGCCATGTATGGATAATGATAAAATAAGACGAGGCAAGCCATCCACTCATATAAAATTTGGAGAGTCAACAGCTGTTCTAGCAGGAAGCTCACTATTAACTTTAGCTTTTGAAATGATAGCAGACGCAAACTATTCTATTGATAATAAGTTAAAGATTGAACTTATAAAAAAATTAGCTTCTTGTTCTGGTCATACAGGGATTGCTGGTGGTCAGGAGCTAGATTTAAGATATGAAAATAAAAAAAGAAATTTCAAACAAATAATAGATATGCAAAAAAATAAAACAGGAAAATTATTTAATTTTTGTTGTTTTTCAGCGGGGGTAATCGCTAGAAGAGACGATAAAGAAAAAAACTTTTTAAGCAAATTAGGTGAAGAAATTGGATTGTTATTTCAGCTAGCTGACGATTTTATAGATGTAAAAGGATCAAGAAAGTTAGCTGGAAAACCAATTAAAAAAGATAAAAAAAAAGGGAAATCTACTTTAATAAGCTTAATTGGTTATAAAAAAACACAAATTTTTGCGAATAATTTAAGAAAAAATATATTGAGAAAACTTTCAAAACATGGAAAAAAAGCAGAAGACTTAACTAAGACTGTACAATTTATAATGGAAAGAAACTTTTAATGTCTGAGAAACTATTAGATAAAATAAACTATCCTTCTGATCTTAGAAAATTAAAAAAAGATCAACTTATAAAAGTTTCTAATGAGTTAAGATCAGAGTTAATCGATGCTGTTTCAGAAACAGGGGGTCATTTGGGTGCTGGTCTCGGAGTCGTAGAGTTAACTATTGCTCTTCATTATGTTTTTAATACGCCAAAAGATAAATTAGTTTGGGATGTCAGTCACCAGACATATCCACATAAAATTATTACAGGTAGAAAGGATAGGATTAAAACTTTAAGGCAAGGTGGAGGATTATCTGGTTTTACAAAAAGAACAGAAAGCGAGTATGATCCTTTTGGTGCAGCACATAGCTCAACCTCAATTTCATCCACACTTGGAATGGCAGTAGCAAAAAAATTGTCAAATGATAATAATAATGTAATTGCAGTAATAGGCGATGGAGCTATGAGTGCAGGTATGGCTTATGAAGCAATGAATAATGCTGGAGCATTAAAATCTAAAATTATTGTAGTTTTAAACGACAATGATATGTCAATTGCTAGACCTGTAGGTGCAATGAGTAAATATCTTACTAAGCTTCTTTCGGGTAAAATTTATTTTAGTTTAAGAGAAACAATAAAATTGATTATTTCTGCTTTCTCAAAAAGATTTAGCGAAAAAGCTGGAAAAGCTGAGGATATATTAAGAGGATTAGTAACTGGAGGAACTTTATTTAGTGAATTAGGCTTTTATTATATTGGTCCCGTAGATGGACATGATGTGAATAATTTAACTACAATATTTGAAAATGTAAAAAATTCAAAATATGGGGGTCCTATACTTATTCATACAATTACTAAAAAAGGAAAAGGTTACAAACCAGCAGAAGAATCTGGTGATAAATACCATGGTGTTTCAAAATTTAATGTAGTTACTGGAGAACAAAAAAAAAGCAAATCTAACATACCTTCATATACAAAAGTTTTTGCTGAAACTCTTATAAAACACGCAGAAAATGACACTAAAATTATTGGAATTACTGGTGCTATGCCATCAGGAACAGGAATGAATTTATTTGAAAAAAAATTTCCTGAAAGAATGTTTGATGTGGGTATTGCTGAGCAACATGCTGTTACTTTTGCTGCCGGTTTAGCAACAGAGGGATATAAGCCTTTTGCTGCAATATACTCAACTTTTTTACAAAGAGCTTATGATCAAGTCGTTCACGATGTAGCTATTCAATCTTTACCTGTTAGATTTGCAATTGATAGAGCTGGATTAGTGGGAGCCGATGGACCAACTCATGCTGGATCTTTTGATATAACTTACCTTTCAACTTTACCTAATTTTATTATTATGGCTGCAAGTGACGAAGCAGAATTGGTTAAGATGATTAATACCTCTGTCAATATTAATGATAGACCTTGTGCATTTAGGTATCCTAGAGGAAATGGTATTGGAGTAGAAATACCAGGAATTAAAGAAACATTGGATATTGGAAAAGGAAGACTAATTAAGTCAGGAAAAAAAGCTGCAATACTTAATTTTGGAGCTAGACTAGAAGATTGCAAAAAAGCTTCAGAAATTTTATCAAAAAAAGGTATTGATATAACAATAATGGATGCAAGGTTCGCAAAACCTCTTGATGAAAAATTAATTATGGAAATAGCTACAAATCATGAAGTAGTTATATCTATTGAAGAGGGATCAATAGGAGGATTTGGTTCACATGTTATGCAACTTTTGTCTGATAGAGGAGTTTTTGACAAAGGATTAAAATTTAGATCTATGATTTTACCTGATATTTTTCTTGATCAAGATAGTCCACAAAAAATGTATGAAACTGCTGGTTTAGATAGTCAATCTATAGCAAATAAAATTGAAGATACCTTAAGATCTAATATTGTTTTAGCAAAAAACAAAATTTTATAATTACCCGCACTGAGCTTTATTCATTAGATAGTGGTCTAACAAAACACAAGATAACATTGCTTCACCAATCGGAACAGCTCGTATACCTACACAAGGATCATGACGACCTTTGACAGATATTTTAGTATTTTTTCCTTTTTTATCAATAGTTTCTCTACTAGTTAAAATTGAGGAAGTTGGTTTTACAGCAAAAGATGCAACAATATTTTGACCTGAAGAAATACCTCCTAAAATACCTCCAGCTGTATTAGATTTAAATTTTATTTTTCCAGATTTAATTCTTATCTCATCATTATCCTCACCTGCTAAAAATGCTGAGTTCATTCCTGATCCAATATTTACTCCTTTGACGGCGTTAATACTCATCAAAGCTGCTGAAATATCACTATCAAGTTTAGAGTAAATAGGTGCACCTAAACCCACAGGAATACCTGAGGCTCTTAATTCTATAATTGCTCCACATGAAGAACCAGCTTTTCTCACTGCTAATAAATATTTTTCCCAAAGTTTTACAGACTTTTTGTCTGGACAAAAAAATGGGTTTTTTCTAATTTCTGAGTCTCTCCAATTTTTTTTATCACAAGACATTAAACCAAGTTGAGTTACAGCTCCGATAACTTTAAATTTCGAGCCTATTAATTTTTTTAAAACAATTTTAGCTATCGCTCCTGCCGCAACCCTGCAGGCTGTTTCTCTAGCAGACTGACGTCCACCACCTCGAAAATCTCTTATTCCATATTTTTTTAAATAAGTAAAATCTGCATGACCAGGTCTAAATTTATTTTTTATTGACTCATAATCTCTAGATCTTTTGTCCTCATTATAAATGATGATTGATATTGGTGTTCCAGTGCTTTTTCCTTGAAACACTCCGGACAATATAATTACTTTATCTGACTCTTTTCTTTGAGTTGTAAATTTAGACTGCCCAGGACGTCTTTTGTCCATTTCTTTTTGTATATCTCTCTCAGATATTGATATATTTGGAGGACACCCGTCAATTACACAACCAATTGCAGGACCATGAGATTCACCCCATGTTGTAAATCTAAATATTTTACCAAAAGTATTAAAAGACATAGCTAATTAATGTATAGATTATTTTAAAGAATATATGAATCAAAAAAATGGCAAAAATTCATTAGGCTTAGATGCATGTTTTGAGGATCTAGAGAATCCTATTGATTTATTTAGAAAATGGTTTGCTAAAGCCAAAGAAAGCGAGATAAATGATCCAAACGCATTAGCTTTAGCTACTTCAAACAACAAAAACCAGCCAAGCGTTAGAATGGTATTATTAAAAGGTTTAAGCGAAAGGGGTTTTGTTTTTTATACAAATTTTAATAGTAAAAAAAGTGAAGATATAAAAGATAACAAAAATGTATCGATGTGTTTTCACTGGAAAAGCTTACGGAGACAGGTAAGAATTATCGGTAAGGTAGAAAAAGTTTCAGATAAAGAGGCTGATAGTTATTTTAATTCTAGACCGTATAAAAATAAAATTGGCGCTTGGGCATCTTCTCAATCAAAAATTTTAGATAAAAGAGAAAATTTTTTGAAAAAAATTAAAGAGTTTGAAAAAAAATATCCAGACCAAAATAATGTTCCAAGACCTGAATACTGGTCAGGTTGGAGAGTTCTACCTAATGAAGTTGAGTTTTGGGTTGATGTTGAGGGTAGAATTCATGAAAGACTAAGTTATAAATTTAAAAATGATAAATGGATCAAAGAACTTTTATATCCTTAAAAGTTTCTATTTAAACTAAATCCGGTTAAATTTTGAAGAACAGTTTTGTCTAAACTATTATTAAATATTCCTAAGGCATTTTTTGAAACATTAACAAAATATTCTGCTCTTCTAAGACTTTCTTGAACAGCTTTATATTTATTTATTAAAGCTAAAGTTTCACTAAAATCATCTTCATTTCTTTTTGTCTTTTTAAATATTTCTTTAAGAAAACTTCTTTCTTCTGAATTTGCTTTTTGGAAGATTATAATTAAAGGCAAAGTAACTTTTCCTTCATAAAAATCCTTACCAATTTCTTTACCAAACACAATTTCTTTTGAATAATAATCTAAAGCGTCATCTGCGATTTGAAAAGCTAAACCAAGATTTCTTCCATAAGATTCTAAAGCTTCTTTTTCTTTCTCATTGCTACATGCAAGACAAGCACCAGTTCTAGTTGCAGCAGCAAATAAAGATGCAGTTTTTAAATTTATTATTTTAATATAAGTTTCTTCTAAAAGATCCGCTTCTCCTTTATGTTGAAGTTGCAATACTTCACCTTGTGCAATTTTAGCTGAGGTGGATGATAGTAATTTTAAAACTTCAAGGTCTCCATCATCAACCATGATTTCAAAACATCTGCTCAACAGATAATCTCCAACTAATATCGATGATTGATTGCCCCAAATAGAGTTAGTTGTTTTTAAACCTCTCCTAAGATCACTCTCATCGATAACATCATCGTGAAGCAAAGTAGCTGAATGAATCAATTCTACACAAGCAGCCAAATTTATATCTCTGTCGCCTAACTCATATCCCGCTAACTTTGCAGAGCCCAAGGTAAGCATTGCTCTTAATCTTTTGCCTCCCGAGTCAAAATGATGATCACTCATTTTATTAATTAGATCAACTTTACTTTTGAGTTTTAATTCAATTAAATTTTCTACCTTTAAAAGCTTATTACCAACTAAATTTTTTAGCTCTACATAGGCTGAGTTGACAGATTTTTTTAGAGGTATTACAGATCCCATAAATTCATCTTAGTTTATTTTTTTAATAATAAATTTTTTAATTTAATCACAAGTGACGCACCTATAATTCAACTAAGGGTAGCATATAAAATAATTAAAATTTGAATTTACTACTGATATAAGTATTAAGTTTAGATCATTAGATATGTTTTGGATTTTCAAAAAAAAGAAAATAATACCTCACGTAAGATTAACTGGTATTATTGGATCAGCTGGCAAATTTAAACAAGGGATAGATCTGTCTGGTCAACAAGAAATTTTAAAAAAAGCTTTTTCTTTTAAAAAACCTAAACATATTGCTATCTCAATAAATTCTCCAGGCGGATCACCTGTTCAATCTCACTTAATTTATAGTTATATTAGGCAGTTAGCTGAAGAGAATAATACAAAAGTAATGATATTTGCTGAAGACGTAGCTGCCTCTGGTGGATACTTTATTGCATGCGCAGGAGATGAAATTTATGCAAATTCAAGTTCAATTATCGGTTCAATAGGAGTGATTACTGCTTCTTTTGGTTTTAAAGAAATGATCAAAAAAATAGGGGTGGAAAGAAGG
>MDSW01202055.1_pt1 | contig 13271 bp, 10 predicted proteins | sample 811171 | NCBI WGS metagenome assembly MDSW01 (sample SAMN05326641, study PRJNA326480) | marine metagenome | isolation source: seawater | place: Atlantic Ocean: North West | collected 2012 | reverse complement strand
TATCAAGGCAAGGGTGAAAAGGTGTGGTAAGAGCACACCGGCTAAATTGGTAACAATTAGCGCATGGAAAACCCCACTGAGAGCAAGACCAAGTAGAGATGACATTGTGTAAAAACTAAAAGCAGTCTTTGGCTAGTCATCGGGGTTGGTTGCTTGAGCTTTAAGGAGACTTAAAGCCTAGATAAATGATAAGTTTAAAAGACAGAACCCGGCTTATATTTTATCTGGCCTAGATATCCACATAACGAAAATTATAATTTTAAATGTTCTACATTTGATTCAATATTGAATCTTTTTTGTTCTTTATTTTCTAAAATAGGTTGGATTTATAAATAAAATAGATAATGGATCATACAGCACATATTCAAAAAAACCTACAAAACCCTTAAAAATAATCATTGACGCATAGGTTGAAAACCCATAATATCCCATATATTCCCAAATAGGGTATTTATGTGTTATGTTTTTATCTACATACGAAAACAAATTGGACAAAAAAGGGAGGGTGTCTGTGCCTGCAAGTTTTAGGTCATATCTTTCAAACCTTGGGTATAATGGAGTAATTTGTTATCCCTCATTTAATAATCAATCAATAGAAGCTTGGCCTCAGGACAGAATAGAAAAAATTTCTAATACAATTGATGCACTAAATCCTTTCGAAGAAAAAAAAGATTATTTTGCAACATCAATACTTTCAGAAAGTATCAATTTACAATTTGATAGCGAAGGAAGAATTTCTTTAACACAAAAATTATTAAAACATGCGAAAATAAAAAGTAGCATTTTGTTTGTTGGCCAAGGCAAAACTTTTCAAATTTGGGAGCCAACAGCATTTGAAAAATTTAGGGCAAAGTCTAGAAAAAAATCAAATATTTATAGATCCAGCCTTAAGTGGGAGCAAAAACTTAACAACTAATAATGAGGGGAAAATGACAATTAACTTTAAACAACCAGAAATAAGAGAACTAAAGCCAAGAATTTTAGTTTTAGGAGTTGGTGGAGCTGGAGGAAATGCAATAAATGAAATGATAGATTCAGGAGTGGAGGGAGTAGAATTTATTGCAGTAAATACTGATGCACAAGATTTAAAAACTAGTAAGGCACAAACTAGAATTCAAATAGGTTTGAATATTACTAAAGGTTTAGGAGCAGGAGCCAAACACGAAATTGGACAAGCAGCAGCTGATGAATCGCTTAACGATATTTTAGATTTGCTAAAAGGTTCTAACATGGTTTTTATCACTGCGGGAATGGGTGGAGGAACCGGAACAGGAGCAGCGCATGTAATTGCACGTGCAGCTAAAGAATTAAACATTCTTACAGTTGGCGTTGTAACATTGCCTTTTTTATATGAGGCGCCCTCTAGAATGCGAAGAGCCCAACAAGGACTTGAAGAGCTGAGAAAACATGTGGATACTATTATAGTAATTCCAAATCAAAATTTATTCAAAATTGCCAATGAAAAAACAACCTATAAAGAATCTTTTCAGCTATCAAATAGCGTTTTGAGACATGGTGTTCAAAGTGTTACCGATCTAATGGTAAAAGATGGTTTAGTAAATTTAGATTTCGCCGATGTTGAAACAGTCATGAGCTCTATGGGTAAAGCTATGATGGGGACAGGAGAAGCTGAAGGAGAAGGAAGAGCAACCAAAGCTACTGATATGGCTCTTAATAATCCATTAATTGACGATTATTCCTTAAAAGGAGCAAAAGGATTGTTGATAAATATAACAGGCGGTGAAGATTTAACATTGTTTGAAGTAGATGAAATTGTAAATAAAATTAGAGCCGAAGTTGATCCTGAAGCAGAAATAATTAATGGATCAATAATAGATTCAAAATTAGAGGGCAAAATAAGAGTATCGATTGTTGCTACTGCATTGGATGGCCAGGAGCCTGAGTCAAAATCAGTTATTAATATGGTTCATAGAATCCAGAACAGAAATAGCGGATATTCCGATTTTTCCCAAGTAAATATTCCTTCTAGTTTAGGTAATTTAAATGGAAATATTTCAAGCCCCGCAATTGATGGAGCAAATGCCTTAAAATTAGATAATGAAATTAATACGGAAATTGAATCTAACGGCAATATAGAGAGTACCCTGAATGAACAAGCTGTACAAACTCAAGAAGTTGTTCTGGAGAATAAAGATGAAGAAAGTAATAGTTTAATACTTGAGAACGAATATAAAAATGAAGAAGAAAAAATTTCTAATGGTTTGGAAAATTTTCAAATTGAAGATACTACTCCTGAGCTTTTTGATACAGAAAGTGATTTAGAAAAAGATAATAATGAAGAAGAGTTCTCATCTTTCATAAATGAGAAGAAAGAGGACGAAGATGAACTTGAAATTCCAGCATTTTTAAGAAGACAAAAAAATTAATGTTCTTCGAAAAAATAAATGAATGCCACCATATTACCGGAAAAAAATCATTATCCGGTACTGCTTAATGAAATCATAAGCATTATTACCCCTCAATATGGTGGCACTTTTATCGACTGTACTTTTGGACAAGGCGGGTACTCAGCTGAAATATTAAATTATTCTAATACTAAAGTTATAGCATTTGATCGGGACCCAGATTGTCTAAAAATTGCAAAAAGTGTAAATAAAAAATTTGGCAAAAGATTAATTTTTAACAATAAAAAATTTAGCGATTTAGATAAATTAAGATTAGGCAGTGAAAAAATTGACAGCATTATATTTGATCTTGGGTATTCCTACACACAAATAAAAGATCTTTCGAAAGGTCTTTCTTTTAATAGCCATGGAAAGCTGAATATGAAAATGGGAATAAACGATTTTTCTGCAGATGATGTAATAAATAAGCTAGATAAATTTGATTTAGCAAAAATATTTAAATTTTTTGGAGATGATAAGGATAGCAAAAAAATTGCCAATAAAATTATTAAATATAGATCAAAAAAAAAAATCAATACCGAGGATTTAGTTAAGATAATTCAAACCTGTAAGACAAAAAAAAACTATAAAATACATGTGGCTACTAAAATATTTCAGGCTTTAAGAATATTTGTAAATAAGGAAATAAGTGAATTAATTTTTGGTTTAATAAATGCAACAAAAATTTTAAAACCTGGAGGAAAAATTGTAGTTGTTACTTTTCATTCATTAGAAGACAAAATTGTAAAGTTTTTCTTTAAAAGCATGTCAGAAAAAAAAAGTTTTTCTAGATATGTTCCAGATATTAACTATCAAGAAAACCTATTTAAATTAGGTTTTAAAAAACCTATTATTCCATCAAAAGAAGAAATAAATGTAAATCCAGCTTCAAGATCTGCCAAATTAAGATTTGTTACTAAAGAAAGAAATATTTCAAAATTTGAAAGTCAGTTTTTAGAAAAATTTAATCACTTATTAGAAATTGAAAATTTATCCAAAAAGTTATGAAAAAATTTATTCTATTCCTGTTCACTTTTATATTAGTAATTATTACAACTATTACTAAAAACTCAACAAAACAAATAGAAAAAAGCATATATAATACAAAAGAAAATTTGAGAGTATTAAAACAGAAATACGAAATGGTTCTCTTAGATTTTAATTATTTAAGTTCACCAGAAAAGCTGATGGAGTATCAGTTAAGATATTTTGAAAATGATTTAAAAGAAATAGAAATAATAAATTTGAATAAAATTAATTTTAATGAGAGCCAAATTACTATTGAGAGATACATTAATTATAATAATGAGTAAAAAAGATTTAGAAAATTTAACTTTAGAGAATTATGAAAATGAATTTGTATTTAGAGAAAATAGATCAAACTTAAATATTTCATTTAACAGAATCGCATTTATTTTTTTCATTTTTTTCATGATTTGCATTATTTATTCTATTAAAGTTTTTTATTTGGGATCTTTAAATTCTAAAATTATCACTAAAAAAATCATATCCATTAAATCTAATTATAGAGCTGATATTATTGATAATAATGGAAATTTTATTGCAAAGAGCGTTAATACTTTAATAGTAGGTATTAGACCTAATTTAATAATAGATGAAAAAAAGCTTTTAATAAATCTAAAATTAATATTTCCTAAAAAAAATTTCAATAACATAAAAGAAAAAATTAAAAAAAATAAATATTTTAGAATAGAAAAAGATCTTTCTCAAAATCAGATAGAAAAATTAAGAAATCTAGGAGACAAATCAATTGAATTTGAAGAGCAGGTGACGAGAATATACCCTCAAAAAAATTTATTTAGTCATATCTTGGGCCAAATAGATGATGACAATAATGGCATTTCTGGAATTGAAAAATTTTTTGATTATGAATTAAAAAAAAGAGATGAACCTTTAATACTTACGGTCGATTCTGATATTCAATTTTTAATTAGAGAGGAGCTAATTAAGGCACAAGAAGTTTTTCAAAATATAGGAAGTGCATCAATCTTAATGAATGTAAATAACGGTAATATAATTTCCATGGTATCTCTACCTGATTTCGATTTGAATAAAAGACAAGATATATCTGATTTAAATTATATTAACAGAGCTACAAAGGGAGTCTATGAACTGGGTTCCGTATTTAAAACTTTTACATTTGCAGCAGCATTAAATGAAGGTGAAATTGAACCCGAAACTCCTTTTATTGACTTAGAAAAAAAAATATATTGTGCAGGCAGACCAATAGGAGAGTATGATGACAAAATACCAGCTAATTTAACAGCTGAACAAATTTTAATTAGGTCAGGAAATATAGGCTCTGTAAGAATTGGACAAAAATTAGGAATTGAAAGACTTAGATTATTTTTAGAAAATTTAGGAATTTTAAGCAAAATAAATTTTGATATAGAGGAGGTCGGTAAACCACTTTCTTTTAAATGGGGAAAATGCAAATTAGCAACAGCATCTTTTGGTCATGGAATTACAACTACTCCATTACAATTGGCCAAAGGTTACTCAATAATTACAAATGGAGGTTATGATATCAACCCTACATTGATAAAAAAAAATTCAAATAATCAAGAAAAAGGAAAAAGATATTTGAAAGATGGGATTTCTGAAAAATTAAATATAATTTTAAGAAAAATTGTATCTACTAAAGAAGGTACAGCAGAATTTGCAAATATAGCTGGCTATGAAGTTGGAGGCAAGACGGGAACGGCTCAAAAATCAATTAATGGAATTTATTCAAAAGACAAAGTTAATACTTTTGTTGCAATTTTTCCTACTTCTAATCCAAAATTTGTCCTTACAGTTTTGTTGGACGAACCAAAACCTAACAAAGAGTATGTTTATAATTATAGAGATGGAAGAAACCCTTATAAAGGCAATTGGAGGAATACTGCTGGCTGGACTTCTGTTGAAGTAGCTGGCAAAATCATAGATAAAATTGGGCCAATTTTAGCCACAAAATACTTAGAACTTAACTAGCAGCTATGTTAGTTGGAAAATTTTTCAAAAATTTAAATAAAAAATATCAGAATCATTACTTTTCTGGCTTAAGCTTTAATAGCCAAAACATAAAGAAAAAAAATATTTTTTTTGCAATTCAAGGAACCAATAAAGATGGAACCAAATATATAAATGAAGCAATTAAAAAAGGAGCCACAACAATAGTTTCTAGACTAAATTATAACGGAATAAAAAATGGAGTACTTTATATAAAAAGTAAAAATTCTAGAAGATTATTGTCAGAGATTGCTTCTAAAATTTATATTAATAAACCAAAAAATTTATTAGGTGTGACAGGAACTAATGGAAAATCTTCTATAGCAGAGTTTTATTATCAAATTTTAAAATTTAATAATTTAAAAGTAGCCTCTATAGGAACTTTAGGTATTAAAAGTAATTTTAATACTCTCAAAACAAAGCTTACTTCACTCGACTCTATATTACTTAATAATTATTTACAAAACTTAAAAAAAAAAAAAATTAATAATGTAATTCTAGAAGCCTCAAGCCATGGACTAAAACAGCATAGACTCAGTGGACTAAATTTTAATACAGGAATTTTTACAAATTTATCTAGAGATCATTTAGATTATCATAAAACATATAAAGATTATCTAAATTCTAAATTAATTCTATTTAAAAATTTGATGAAAAATAATTCTAATATAATAACTGATATTGATATTCCTCAATATAAGATAATTAATAATCTAGCGAAAAAAAAAAAATTAAAATTTTTACAATTGGAAATAAATTTAGTTCGTTAAATTTGATTAATCACTCTTATAAAGATGATAAACAATTATTTGAGATAAATTACAAAAATAAAAATTACAAATTATCAACTAAATTAATAGGAAAAATACAAATTAAGAATATTTTAATGGCAATGATTGCCTCCGAAAAGAGCAATTTAAAATTCGAAAAAATAATTAAAGTTATCGAGAATATTAAGAGTCCAAAAGGAAGATTTGAAAAAGTTGGAAACTTAAAAAATAATTCAAAAGTAATTTTAGATTATGCCCATACCCCCGAAGCATTAAAAAATTGCTTACAAAATATTCAGGAACAGTTTGCAAATAGTAAAATTAAAATAGTATTTGGATGTGGTGGAAATAGAGATAAAGCAAAAAGATCGCAAATGGGAAAAATAGCAAATAAATATAGTGATAAAATCTATCTGACCGATGACAATCCTCGATTTGAAAATCCGAAAAAAATTAGATTTTCTATCAAGAAAATGATTAATAATAAGAAATTAATTGAAATTCCAGATAGAGAAAAAGCTATTTTGAATGCTGTTCAAAATCTTAATTCAAACGAAATACTATTAGTTGCTGGAAAAGGTCATGAGGAAAATCAGGACTATGGTAAATATATAAGAAAATTCTCTGATAGAAGAATCATTCTAAAATACATAAAGAAAAAAAATAATTGTTTATCAAATGACTGGAAAGTAAATATTTTAAATGAGAAATTTGGAAATCAAGTTCCTCTGCACTATAAAATTAATAAAGCATCAATAAATTCTAAAGATATTAAAAAAGATGATATTTTTTTTGCAATAAAAGGTAAAAAAAAAGACGGTAACCGATTTATAAAAGAGAGCCTAAAAAAGGGGGCTTTAATAGCAGTAGTTAATAATATTAATAGATCTTCGTTAAAAAAAAAACAAATCTTAGTCAAAAATTCGCTACAAGAGTTAACAAATCTTGCGAAAAAAATTCGACTTTGTTCGAATGCTAAAATTATTGGAATTACAGGCAGCTGTGGAAAAACTTCTTTAAAAGAGCTTTTAGCAAATACTTTAATCAAAATTGGAAAAGTTTCATTTTCACCTAAATCATACAATAATAAATATGGAGTTCCGTTAAGTATTTTTAATATAAATAAGAATGATGATTTTGGAATATATGAAGTTGGCATGAATAAACCAGGAGAAATTGACTATCTAAGCAATATTATAAAACCAGATTTAGGTGTTATAACGAATATTTCATATGCTCATGCTAAAAATTTTAAAAATTTAAGTGAAATTGCAAATGCTAAATCTGAAATAATTAATAATATTAATGTAGGAGGCTCAATAGTTTTGAATGCTGATGATTCTTTTTTTATAAAACATAAAAAACTAGCTTCAAAAAACAAACTTAAAATTTATTCATTTAGTTTAAATAAAAAAGGAGCAACAGTCTATATCAGTAAAATATTAAGTATAAAAAATAAATTTAAAATAATTATGAGTATTAATAAAAAATATAAATCATTTTATCTAAGCAATATTTATGAAAACAATCTAAGAAATATTTTAGCCGTGATCACTATTACTTCTTCATTTGGAGATGTTTTTAAATTAAATGAATATATTTTTTATAAGTTAAAAGTTCCATCAGGAAGAGGAGATTTATCAAAAATTCGTATTGAAAATAAAATTACCAATTTTATCGATGAAAGTTATAATTCAAATCCTTTATCAATCAAATCTGCTATAAAAAATTACAATTTAATTAAAAAAAGAACTAGAAAAAAACATTTGATACTTGGAGATATGTTAGAACTTGGACATCACTCGAAAAAATTGCACGAAAAAATCGCAAAAGATATAAATTTATCAAATATAGACCATGTTTATGTTTATGGTAAAGATATACAGTATACTTTTAAAAAAATTATTTCGAAAAAAAAAGGTTTAATTTTAAAAGATAAAAAAGATATTTATAAAGTGATAAAAAATAATATTAAAAATAATGATTATTTAATGATCAAAGGTTCGAACTCAACAGGTCTAAATGTTTTATCAAATAATTTGAAAAGAGGTAATTTAAATGCTTTATAAATTCATTTTAGATTATATAGAAATATTTTCTTTTTTAAATGTTTTCAAATATTTAACAGTTAGAACTGGTTTGGCAATGTTCACATCCTTATTTTTTGTTTTTATAATAGGTTCACCTTTTATAAATTTTTTTTCTACAAAACATTTAACAAATCCAATTCGAGAAGATGGACCAGATGAACACATAATAAAAAAAATTGGAACACCAACTATGGGAGGAGTTTTAATTTTATTAGGACTATTCTTGGGTGTTTTTTTATGGTGTGACTTATCAAATCCTTATATTTGGGCTTTAATATTTTTTTCAGGAAGTTTTGGTTTATTAGGTGCTTATGATGATTATAAAAAAATTAAATTTAATAATTCTTCAGGAGTTTCATTTAAATTTAAGCTTATTATACAGATAATAATTGCTATCTTGGGAACCTTGATAATTGTTAAATTTAGCAATAACTCAGATTTAAATATTCTTTACTTTCCATTTTTTAAAAATTTATTTATTAACCTGGGTTGGTTTTTTATACCATTTTCAGTATTTATAATTGTAGGATCTTCAAATGCAGTTAATCTTACTGATGGGTTAGACGGTCTAGCAACAGTACCAGTAATTTTAGTTGCATCATGTTTTGCTTTCATAAGTTATGTAACTGGAAATATTGTTTTTTCAGACTATTTACAGATTCCTTACATAGAAGGAGTTGGTGAAGTTGCTGTATTTCTAGGCTCTATTATTGGTGCATGTCTTGGTTTTTTATGGTTTAATGCACCTCCCGCCAAAATATTCATGGGTGATACTGGCTCTTTAGCGCTTGGAGGGTCTTTAGGCGCCGTAGGTATAATTACTAAACATGAAATAGTTTTAGCAATTACTGGAGGACTTTTTGTTCTTGAGGCTATATCAGTTATTGTTCAAGTTTTTTCTTATAAATTAACAGGCAAAAGAGTTTTTAAAATGGCTCCAATACATCATCATTTTGAAAAAAAAGGTTGGGCAGAGTCCACAATTGTAATTAGGTTTTGGATAATAGCAATTATCTTATCCATGATAGGTTTGGCCACATTAAAATTAAGATAATGAGTTTTTCCAGACAAATTTTAAAAGGTAAAAAAATTTTAATTTATGGAGCTGGCAGGACTGGTTTGTCATGTTTAAATTTTTTAAAAAAAAATAATAAAACTTTTTTGTATGATGACAATTATATTAATTTTGAAAGCAAGTTAATTAAAAATTTTTTTATAAATAAAAAGTCTATAAAACAAAAAAAATTTGATTATATAATTTTAAGCCCAGGCATTAATGATAAGAAGTGTAATTTAAAAAATTTTTTAAAAAAAAATAAAAAAAATATAATTACCGATATGGATATATTTTATATGCATTATCCAAATAATAAAACAATAACTATAACTGGAACCAATGGAAAATCTACTACCACCAGTCTTCTAAGCAAAATAATCAAAAGTCATAAGCTAGACTGTAGGTTGTGTGGAAATATAGGAAATCCTATTTTGTCAGAAAAAAATATATCAAAAAAAACAATATTTGTGATCGAGGCATCTTCGTATCAAATTTCATATAGCAAAATTTTTAGAACAAACTTTGCTGCAATACTGAATATATCTCCTGATCATATTGAAAGACATGGATCGTTTAAGAATTATGTTAGAGCTAAATTTAAATTAATAACCAATCAGTCAAAAAACGATTACTGTTTTCTTAATAAACAAGATGTGTATATAAATAGAGAAATAAAAAATAATAAAATTTATTCGAAAATATTTAAAATTAATCTTAAATTAATTAATATCTATAAAAAAAAAATAACAAATAATTATTTTAATACACCTGGTAATTTAGAAAATTTATCATTTATTTTTGCAATATGTAAAAAATTAAAATTATCAAATACCAAAATAATAAAAAAAATTAATAGTTTTAAAGGATTAAAATATAGGCAAGAAATTGTTTATAGAAAAAATAATATTAATTTTATAAATGATTCAAAATCAACATCTTTTGCGTCAAGTGTAAATATTTTAAAATCTTCAAGATTGATATATTGGCTAGTAGGAGGGCAAGGAAAAATTGGAGATAAATTTAATTTAAAAAAAAGAGATTGTAAAAATATTAGAGCTTATATTTATGGAAAAAATAAAAATTTTTTTATTAAGAAATTCAAAAAAAAATTACTCTATAAATGTTTCAGAAATCTAAATAGTGCATTTATCAACACCTTAATAGATGCAAATAAAGAAAGCGATAATATTAACAAAACTGTTTTATTCAGCCCTTCTGCGGCATCTTTCGATAATTTTAAAAATTTTGAAGAACGTGGGGATTACTTTAATTTTTTATTAAAAAAGTATAGAGTAAAAAGAACCTCTAATGCTGTCAAATAATTCACTCTATAAACTTTATTATAATTGGTGGAAAAATATTAATAAAACGCTTTTAATTTTAATTATAATTTTGTTTGGATTGGGTTTATTTTTTTCCTTAGTATCTACATCTTTAATTGCGTCAGATAAATTAAATACAAATAGCTATTATTTCTTCATTAAACATTTACTATTCATTTTTTTGGGTATTTTTTTTATTATTTTTTTTTCATCTTTAAAACATGATGATTTAATTAAATTATCAAAAATACTTTTTTTATTTTTCTTTATTTTTTTAATATTAGTTCCATTTTTTGGAACTGAAATTAAAGGATCTAGAAGATGGATGGATTTGCCTTTATTACCAAGGTTTCAACCAATAGAACTTTTAAAACCTTTTCTAATAGTTATTTTAGCTTCAATTCTAAGCTATGAAAAAAGTAAAAATATGTATTATAAATATTTTTTAAGTCTTTTAACCCTTGTACCTATTTTATTACTTTTAATAATCCAACCAGATTTTGGCCAAACACTACTAATATTTCTTACTTGGATAAGTTTAATTTTTGTTTCAGGTATTAATTTAATTATTTTTTTTATTTTTTTTTCACTATTACTAATCTTTTTAGTTGGAGTTTTATTTCTTTTCCCAAATAAATTTGGATATATATTTATTAGACTAAAATCATTTTTTGATCCCTCATCTGGAAATAATTATCAATCAGAAAAAGCATCCGAAGCAATTATTAATGGAGGATTTTTTGGCAAAGGCATCGGCGAAGGAACTTTGAAAAACAGAGTTCCTGAAGCTCATACAGATTATATTATCTCTGTAATTTCAGAAGAATTTGGAGTTATATTTATAATAGCACTTATGATTATTTTTTTATTTTTTATTTATCAGGTTTTTAAAATGCTGTATTTTGATGAAAATAATCAATCAAAATTAATACTAGTGGGATCAATGTCAATAATATTACTACAATCGCTTATACATATTGGGGTAAATATTAGATTATTACCTACAACTGGAATGACACTTCCATTTATTAGTTATGGAGGTTCTTCAATATTAAGCACTTCTATTTTATCAGGAATAATTTTAAATCTAACAAAAAGAAGAATTGATTATTAAATGAAAAGAAAAGTTTTAATTAGTTCTGGAGGCTCAGGAGGCCATATAATTCCTGCTAGTGTGTTTTATGATCATTTAAAAGAAGATTTTGATGTTTTGTTCCTATTTGATAAAAGAGGAAGTAATTTTATAAATAAAGACAATTTTAATTATAAAATAATTGAATCTCCAAGATTGAGTGTGAATCCATTTAAAATTCCAGTAATTTTTATAAATTTTTTTATTTCAATTATAAAATCTATATTTTTAATTAAAAATAATAATATTGATATTTTAATAGGTACCGGTGGATATATGTCCATACCTGTTTCTATAGCTGCAAAATTATTAGGTATAAAAATTTATCTTTTTGAACCTAATTTAGTGTTGGGCAGAGCGAACAAATTTTTAATTAGATACTGCAGCAGAATTTTTTGCTATTCGAAAGAAATTTTTAATTTTCCAAAAAAGTATGAAAAAAAAATATATTTAATTGATCACATATTAAGAAAAAATATTTATAAATCTAACAATATAGAAAAAAAAGAAATCAAAGATAAAATAAATCTTTTAATTATTGGTGGGAGTCAGGGTGCTAAATTTTTTAATGATAATTTAAAAAAATCAGTAATAGAGATAGCTAAAAAATATAAAATAAAAGTATATCATCAAGCCAGCTCAATAGATTTAATGGACTTAAGGACTTTTTATAAAAACAATCAAATAGAAAATGAAATATTTGATTTTAAAGAAAATATTTTTGAATATATTAAAGAGGCAAATATAGCTATAACCCGCTCTGGAGCTTCAACTTTATCAGAGCTAGCTTTTCTAAATGTACCATTTATTGCAATTCCATATAAGTTTGCTAAAGACAACCATCAATTAGAAAATGCACTTTATTATGAAAAAAAGGATTGTTGTTGGATTTTAAAGGAGGAGACTTTTGATCAGAACATATTAACGACACTTTTACTAAACATTATTGAAGATAAGGAATCTTATTTAAGTAAAAAGAAAAATTTAGAAAATTTTTTTACTAAAAATAAATGGAAAAATATTAACGAAAAAATAATTAATTGTTTAAATGAAAATTGAACTAGCAAAAACTGAGATTATACACTTTGTTGGAATAGGTGGAATTGGAATGAGTGGATTAGCTAACATTATGCAAGGTTTAGGCTTTAAAGTACAAGGAAGTGATATCGGACTGAATAAAAATATAGAAAGATTAAAAAAAAATAAAATCAAAGTTTATGAGGGACACAATAAAAATAATATTAAAAATTCAACTATTTTAGTAATCTCTTCCGCTATCAAACAGTCCAACCCAGAAGTAAGATTTGCAAAGAAAAAATTTCTTCCAATATATAAAAGAGGAGAAATGCTAGCGCATATAGTATCTTTATTAAAAAGAAATATAGTTGTTGCCGGTTCACACGGAAAAACAACAACTACTTCTTTAATTTCAGCAGTTTTTGCTGCAACAAAATTAGATCCAACAATAATTAATGGTGGAGTA
>MDSW01215733.1_pt1 | contig 13275 bp, 12 predicted proteins | sample 811171 | NCBI WGS metagenome assembly MDSW01 (sample SAMN05326641, study PRJNA326480) | marine metagenome | isolation source: seawater | place: Atlantic Ocean: North West | collected 2012 | reverse complement strand
TGGTTCTCGAGATGTATTTTTTGCACCGTTCTCAAAGGCGCGTGTTTGCGCGGTCATGGCGTCCCCGGAAGACCACGGATCGCAACGTCATAGTGAGAAACGTTGCTCTACATATCGTCGAACGTCGTGAGCTGTAAGAATATGATGTCATTTGTTGCGAAGAAATCAGCGGAAATGGCGCTGGGAAGGGCGTGGTTTCACTTTTAGCGAAAAAAAGGCAGTTTTGCAGCGCTTTGAACTTGGGACGCGTTGAACGCGCTGAAAAAAACAAAAAAAATGCGCTGCGAGCGCGTACAAGTTCAAAAATCGCGTTCCGTCCCACCCTAAATTTTTCCGCTCAGTGTACACGTGTAGTCCGAGGGTCGATCGGGAGAACTTCAAAACGGCAGATTTCCGCTTTCTTCCGGATGGTTTAGTCCGAGGCCTAACAACTACGTGTACGTGTACACGTGTACACTGTACACGTACATAGAGCAAAAAAAAACTGTACGTGTACGTGTACAGCCTGTACACGTACGTTGTACAGTACGTGTACTGTACCTGTTCTGAACCGGAGAAGATATCTTCGAAGGTACACCGTACACGAACTACACGTACACGCACACGTACACGTACATACACGTACACGTACAACGGTACGAAATAGGTACGGAAGTACCTTCGTACGGAAGTAACTTTGAAGGTACTGTACGTGTACAGCTGTACACGTGTACCATACGTTGTACAGCTACTTCCGGAAGTACTACGTACGGACATATTCGAAGGTAATAGTCTGCAATACACGGACACGTACAGTACGTGTATAAAGCTGTAGGGCTACAGTGTTTAGCCGTAAACGTCGTGTACAGCTGAACACGTGTATGTAGCTATGTACTGTACACGCTCAGTAATCAGGGCTTAATAAACTGTGATCGAAATATTATTTCACTAGCTAGCTAGCTAGTGTACAACGTACTGTACGTGTTCACGTACAGTACGTGTACTCAAAAAACCCTACACATAAAGTTGTTACTCGTACTCCCACATTTCGCATAAGAACCCATAACCCAAAGTTCAGTGCATTTGTTCAGTACTTTGAAATATACCTTCTCCTCCAAACCGGTTTCTCAATGATACTTCCTGGTTAATTACCTGTGATGACACGGTCAATCACGCCAAATGCGTGAGAGGTATCCCCCGTCCTTGTTACCATCGGATGCCACAACCTACTCTGATCTTACCGGAAGATCTACTGTATCCACAACGTTGAGTTCAACTATAGTTCCAGACGCACTATCCTATACTTCGGCAGTCACGTTGTACACAGGCCCTTTTGATCGTAGACTATGAAAGGTGGTTCTTCGAATACTGTACGTGTACAATGGTACGTGTATCTACATACGAAAGTATTGCCATAAAACGGAAGTAACGCGTTGTAGTTGTACACGTACCTTCGGAGGTAACGCGTTGTAGGGCCTACAGTACTTCCGTACGAAAGTACACTACTTCCGAGATATTTTCGACATCTGATCCCACTTCTCTTTGTTCACATTATTTTTTCAGAGAATAGTTCACATTATTTTTTCAGAGAATGGTGTTAACTTCGGTCCACAGCGTGAAGAGTTTTCGAACTTGTGGCCGCAAGTCCATTGAAATGCTTTCGAGGCTCACTATTCATCGACAGTTCGGGTCTTCGATCCGGCCACGCGAGAGACACTCATCACGAATTTTGAGTCGAGGAAAGACGTGCACAGCGATTTCAGATCGCGATGCCAACACAGGCGCGAGAACGACGACAATACTTTCTTCGGGCTTTTGATATTTTTTGATGATCCATAGCCCACTAGATCTCACTGTGTTTCTCGCATATGTTATGCAGACAGCCTCCACGCTACGGTGAAGTCAATATTTGCTGAAGCGGTCAGCTCTGCAGTGCCCGTAGACACTGAGGTTGATATCAGTGTAACGGAATGTTCAAGTCGGTCGAATGGAGACTACCAGGCGTGTTTTTTTTGCATAGTTTTGCAGATTATCACGTGTAGTTTGGGTTTTTGCTGAACATCAAAAGTTGCAGTGCAATAATGCTATGCAAATTTTTGCCGGGCTCAAGAGGAAAGGGGACAAGCGTTTCTCCAGTCCACGCTCTGTTGCTGAGGCTATACTTCATGTGAGATTTCTCATTCTCCCGCTGAACTATTTGCGACAATATTCTAACTTTTGCAAGATGTTTGACAGGCCTTGCCTGTGGAAAAGTCATTTTTTTCGAGTACCACTGTAGCTGGCCCAGGGTTCATAAACGTTACCCTCTCTCGCGAATTCCTAGCTGAACGTGTCACTCAAATCCTATCCGAAAGCGATGGTAATGCGTGTACATTGAAGTTGTGTTTTCAATTTCTCCAGATCTTTGCAACCTTTTTACCTTCAAACCAAATATTTGCAGCCGACGGTGCCTTCTCACGCAAGAAGCATTCACACAGTGGTCTGAGAGTGGTCGTTGACTATTCATCTCCAAATATCGCAAAAGTGACTATGATTCATCTTTATTTCATATGAAATGTCCATGCGATGATAATGGAAGCTTAAATCCTTTAATCACAGGAAATGCACGTCGGTCATCTTAGGAGCACGATTATTGGGGAGTCAATTTGTCGTGCTCTGGAACTTGTTGGCACTGAAACAATAAGGTGGGTTTTTTTTCTTTTACAAAAATTGTCGGTGAGTCCAAGCATTTTCTCATAGGCTCAATCACGTCGGAGATTGGGGGACTCAGTTCGGGATGTTGCTCACACACATGGAAGAACAATCGGGCTCAAAAAAATATGCGATAAAGGATTTGCAGGAGTTTTACAAGGTTCATTCATTTTCACCTGCATTTTTACTCCTACTGAAAACAGCAAATGCAGGAGTCGAAACAGCGTTTTGACGCAGATGATGATTTCAAGGTGAGTACTACAATGTCGATGGCTTGTTGAAGTGTGTATTACATATATCTGTAAAGGCGCGCGCATTGTCTGCTGTTGTCAGTCTCCAATCTGGCGATGAAGATTTGACACGGAAATGGCTAAAAATTTGCGATGTAAGCTTCTGAAACTTCTGCTTATCCCATCGCATTTATAGTTTTACATCGCAAATCCCCGTATCTTGTAGTTGAGTCGGAAAGAATTTGATGAGATTTATGAACTTTTGGATGTCAAAATTCTTGAGAGGGGGGAAAGTTTCTACAATAAGTTGATCCCAACTGTTTTGGAAGATTTGGTCAGTAAGCAAATTGCTGTGCCCAGTGATGGTGCCCTTTGCATCTTCAGTGAAGAAGACGGGCCACCTTTGATTTGTAGAAAACGCGACGGTGGCTTCAATTATGCATCGACAGATCTCGCGGCTTTGTGGCAGGTATGTGTGCTATACGTTGAGAAATAGAGGTCGAATCTCAATTCCCTAGCAAATGCAGCGCATCAATGATCTTCAAGCTGATCGTATAATTTATGTTACAGATGTAGGCCAAAGCAAGGTAAATGTTTCCCGATATTAATGATTAAAAATATTTTTTTAAGCTATCGTGTATTTGGCAGCACTTCGATGCAATCTTTGACGCAGCTAATCGCGCTGGTTGGTTGGACAGTAGTGAGGTATCACTTTTGATATGTATTTCCGCTTTTCTGCTTTGGAATATATCTCAAAAAAGTTTTCAGAGAGGTGCTCGCGTTTGTCTTGATCACGTTGGTTTTGGTTTAGTAATGGTAAAAGACCATGTACAAAATCTGATAATGATGCACAGTTTATTTTTCTTCTACTTCGTAGGGCGAAGATGGGAAACGATTCAGAACGCGATCAGGGGATACAGTACCTCTGAAGTCATTACTACAAGAAGCTCAGTCGCGTTGCTTACAGAGCTTACAGGAGAGGGGAAGTAAACTAGCTGCGGACGAACTTCAGGCACGTGCAACTATGTTTGCTTCTTTCTACTTTGTGGTTTAATTTACCTCTTACGCATGTTATCAGGAAGCTTCTAAGATAATGGGTAGCCATTCCTGAGGATAATTTTGCTCAGCTGTTTAGTTTATTCATCTTTAACAGGGATTGCAGCAGTTAAATATGCTGATCTCCAAAATAATCGGTTTATTTTCAAGCGAGTTCAAAAAAAATCAATTCACCTGCTCAAACGTTTCATCGTCAGGTTAACAAACTACACATTCTCATACGATCGCATGCTAGACCTGAAGGTAACTCTTCTTCTTTTGCCATATACAAAGTAGTTAAAACTTGCAACATTTTCTTGACAGGGTAACACTGCAGTTTATTTGCTGTACACTTACGCTCGCATTGCATCTTTGCTCAGCCGTGGTGCCGAAAACGTGAGCCTGAATACAATTGTTTCAGAATTGGCGTTGCTCATTGTTCAGAATATACTACAGGAAATATCAGCCAGGGAGCTCAAAGCCCTGGTAGGCTTCTGAAACAACACAATCCTGTGCGCTTTCTTGTTTTGCTGAGGCTTCAGCTTCCTTATCCTTTTCCAGGTTCTCATTGAAGACGAAGAAAGATTCCTCGCACTTACAATATTAAAATTTCCCGATGTAGTTGAAGCCGTTGTACAGGTTGAACCTGAATTATTTTGTCAACATTACCATGTCATGGCCAATTCAGACAAATTTCTTTACAGGAACTTCTCCCATCACGCCTTTGCGACTACACATACAACTTATGTATTGCCTTCAATGAGTTCTATGGTTCCTGCAAGGTTGATATTATTCTTTTTTCATTTTGTTAAATGTAGAACAACAAGTTTTTCTCACCTGCATCACAGGTCATTGGGAGTCCAGAAGAGACTTCTCGTTTGGTACTATGCCAAGCAACCGCGATTTCTTTGCGGCAGTCGTTCAACATTCTCGGCATCATGCCTCTTGATAGACTGTAGAGCTCTTCTCGATTTTCTCCAGACTCTCGGCAAAATCATATGCGATCAACCAGGTTGTCTATCTTTGAACGAAACTTAGAACTGCGTGCACTTTCATATATATGATCCTGCTGCACCTTCTAGAACGTGAGGCACAGACGTCCACTCGCATACGAGAACACTAATGCTGATGCTGACAGCTCAAGTATGAAGGTATTTGTTCCACTTTGTGAATGGTAGATGCCCTACTATAAGACTGCAGGTATGAAATGTGGCAGCGTGTGTGTATATCCTAACCCTAGAACATGTATCTGTAATGGTATTTACAACGAATGTAGTATTGCGTAGTTGGCAAAGTTGGCCACATAATGCCGAGAAGATGGATCAGTCTATCACGTCAAAACATTTTTGGTGAACATGTTTATAAGTAAACTATTGATGCAAAACTCTGATGAAGAACACGATTTGCGTAGTGGACGTTTACTGTAACAAAGTAAAGCTGACGAGAATCTACATCACCATTCTTGAAGGGTGATGAAGTCTTCGTCCTTGAGCTGTGTAAGCGCTTTCCCTGCTGCATATTCGAGTCCTAACTCATGCATAATTTCAACACCACGTTCCCTCAGTTGCACATCATATGGTACGTAGGGCAGCCGAAATACGGGATGGACACATCCAAGCATTGCTAACATAGTATTAAGGCCAGTGGGGTTTGGCTCAGTGAAAAGCCTTCTCGTGGAGAACAACGCAGGAACGACAAACACCAAACATGGTTAGAACTTGTCTCTCATAGAAGGATGAATCATTTCACAAGAGAATGATAAAAAACAAATGAGGAGGGCAATCCGTACCATTTCATGAGAGGTAATAGTCTATCACGAAGTCCAGGGTCAGGCCCATCATTCAGTAACTTGACCATTAGTCCTGGAACAACATTACTTGTGACAGAGATGACACCGATAGCTCCCGCTTCATATCTCGCATCATGGGCCTCATCATCGTTACCAGTCCAGCATACAATCCCTCTGCTCGTGTACACCTTGATCCGTTCATTGCCTTGGCACTCCTTCACACCTGTATAGAACCAAATATGATGACTTTGTGTACAGAAACTACAGAAAGGTAAATATATTTCTGAATTTAAAATTACCAACGAAATTGCTGTGCTCAGCTAGTTTGAACATGAGATGTGGGGGGATATCCTGGGAGGTTCGTGCAGGAACATTGTATACTATAGTGGGACCGTAGTCTAGAACTGCGTTGAAATGGGCTAACATCCCAGTTTCCGATGTCTTGCCATAATACGGGTTGATATGAAGGGCGGCATCCATACCTGTGAGAGGGGGGAAAATGATGCAAAAGAAGCATGAAATGCCTGATCACAGCCCAGAGTATACCAAAGAGAACCTAAAGTAAACTCACCAACAGCAAAGCCTTGAGAAGTCGCGTGTACTGCTTCCCGGGTAGAGTTGGACCCCGTGTTGCCAACGATCTGGAGCTTCTCACCATAAAACTTTGCAGTATGAGCGATAAGCATTATGTGCTCGTCCCATGACATCAACTGTCCTTCTCCTGTGGTGCCACCGACGATGACTCCCTCAACTCCACACTCTATCTGCTTCTCAACAAGTACATCATATGAAGCGAGGTCCACCTTACCAGATGGTAGATAAGGAGTCTTCAATGCCGTGATCAGTCGCGCTTTCCTAACGTCATTTACACTCGGACGCGTCTTTGACGAGCTGCTACTCAAACAACGAATGACAGACACGCGCTGCGAGGGGCGAGAAATGGGACGATTTTTTATTTAAACAACGCGCCTTGAATTGGCGGAAAAGCATCGAAGGGCATGCGAGTTTCTGAACAAATCAGGAGAAACGACGTACACGTCCGGGAATGTGCTGAAAATGACGGACAGAAACGACGTGCTGGAAAAATGTGCATTTTACAACGCGAGTCGTTGAAGTCATGGCTTCCAGCATGACTCCGCGAAGTGTACAGTGTGCAGCAGTTCTCTATAAACGGACTTTGTACAATCGGGAGTTTGAGATGACTTACCTTCGTGCGGAAGTGTCAGTTTGCTAGCTACCTTCGTACGAAAGTACCTTCGTACGAAAGTACTTGCGTACGAAAGTACGAAAGTACTTTGTACAAGTTCGTGTAATATTAGTGTCGTGTACGTGTGTGTACTTGTACTACGTGTACTGTACTTGTACTCGTATCTTTCTGTACTTTATCTATTTGCACATACACACACGCGCCACTCGTGTAGACGTGTATAATACGTGTACTATGTAGTCGTTACTGTACGTGTAGTACTTCTGATACAGTACGGATAGATATGGAAATAAACAACTTTTACGAAAGTAATATCTATTTCCGTACTTCCGTCCGCACGTGTACAGTACGAAGGTACGAAAGTACCTTCGTACACGTGTACAGGTACAATGTACGTGTACATACAGCTGTACACGGATTTTCGATAAAAGAATCACCTGAAAATGTCAACAAGAACGGTACTTTCGGATTACGGCCGACACGGCCGAGACGACCTTTAAGATGAACCTCGCCTTTCCCAAGACGACTTCTGTCTCGCTGCGCTGCAGCGCGCAATCGTTTCGCAATCGAATGCGTTGCACCGCGGTGTTTCCTAAGCGCGTGGACAACGTGCGTGCCCTTTGTTGCTGTGACGGAGGGGCAACCCGTGTAAGCTGCAAAACCGCCGTGTGTTCCAACCGAGCACTTTCTGAGGAAGCCGATTTGACCTCATCTTTTCACCAGCACAACACTTTATCCCAAGTGATGTCCCGACGCGAGGGCTGTGTCAACTTCATTTCCAGTATTGTAGCTTTAGGCGCTCAACTGGCGAACCCCAGTATCGTCCAAGCTGTTATGGGGATGACAGCTGGGCGTGTGCCTGGACTTGCACCTGCAGATTCAAAGGGTATTCGCCGATACACTAGACCTGAGGGGAAATCTGGCGGGCACGGGGTTGGATGGTCAGAGATAACGCCATACACCTTTGATGTTTCCGAAGGATGGGAGGAAGTCCCTGTTTCAATTGCAGATCCCGGGGGAACCGAGATAGACGTGCGGTTTAGTAGTGACTCTGAGGGGGATTTAAAGGTTGTCCTCGCGCCAGTACTTCGATTCACCGACGTTAAGGAAGACGAAAACCCAACAATCGAAGAGTTGATCCCACTCGAGCGTTTTATGTCCGGTTTCGGCCCTGAGTTGACGCAGAACCCTGTCGAGAGCGAAGACATAATTGATAAATTTGTAGACTCGCGATTCGGCTTGACTTATTATAACTTTGAGCTTCGCAACCACACACTCGTGACAGCGACAATATGGAAGAAAAGAGTGTTCATCATGTGCGTGCAAGCATCATCGCTACAGTGGCGCACAAGTGCAGAGAAGTTAAGAGATACTACGAAGTCATTTGCAGTGCTCACAGAGCAAACATAAAATGGAAATAGTTGGAAATATGTTTTATGCTTGGAATATATATTTTATGACCCCGTGAGTCCAACATCGCTGCCAATTTGTCGTAAGTTCTTCCATAAAACCCATGGCGTTCTCTCGTTTTTCATCCTAATGATAAGTAATCATTCCGCGACCCTCAACCGACGGCAAGTATGCCTTCCCATCTTTTATTCCACTTTTCTTGGCAACCTTATTGACAAGTTTCCGGACACGCTGTTGGTCGGCACTTTGTGTTCGGGCTTTTATCTCACATGGATCAATAAGTAATTTTGGTTGAATCACATACTCCATTGATTCAGGCTCAGGTACTACCGCATGATACCGGTAACCGGCTTCGCCGAAGCGCGGCCCAACTTGTGCATGTTCAGCCACATCGCGCTCTTCAGTTGCATTACCTCCTCTGTTACTCTCTCGCCTCACTTTTTTTCGGGGTTCAAAATGAACAGGATCATCGTCAACTTGATGTCGCATATCGCGATATTGGCTGGAGAGCTCATAAACCGGCCGGCTCCATTTTTCTACCAGGTCCTTACATTTCTTGCGGTTGGCAGGGGTTTCCTCTGGCAGTTTAGATAGAAACATGATGATGCGTCCGAGACCAGAGTGTTTTAATTCTTCTTTACGATCGTTCAGATCTGTCTCTATCGGAAGCTGATGAATGCAATTAATAATTGTTGTTCGAACAGTGGTGTTCGGTAGATTATTGTCAGGCAATAAAGCAAGCCACTGTGCAAGAACTTTAAGAAGGCCATGCCGCAAAAATGATTCGTGAAGATCAACCTCCGTGAGCTTTTCTCGAACTTCATTGAGCAACTTGAGTTTAAATATGGCAGGTTTTTTTGCGTCTATGCAGTCGCGATCTTTTTCTGTGGCAACCTCCATGCGAGCTAGAAAATTCAGCACGTCTGAGGCGATCACAGCTTCAGAGCGTTTCAGGCGTTTCCTTCTTGTTCCTTTTCCTTTCTCAAAAATGCGATTAAGATCACCATCTTCCTCCTCAGCTTCTGAGACAACTGGGGATTCGTCATCTTCTTCAACACCCCAGCGAAACTCGGTGTTTAACCTTAAATCGTCGATGAGTGTACCATCCGATTCAAGGGGCTTCTGGTCCTTGAAATTAGCAACGACGTTTATTGACTCAGTTCCGTTGTGCGAATCTGTGCTATGTGGCAACAAAGGCGATCCAAAGTTCGGTCGCGCAGACTCGCCCGTGCCAAAACGAATGCGGCCTTTCGCCGGGAGCAAGACTGTGTCATAAACGTTCGCGTCGGCGCCCATCTCGCTCTTAGATATCAGAAAATCAGAAACGTTGTGCTCGCCTGACATGACGACTTTTCTCGCCCCGTCAGTGTCTCCAGAAGCTTGCGTCGCGTGAGCACCTTCGTACTTTTGCTCATCATCACTGTCATCTCCGAAAAGTGTAGCGAGCTTCTCTCGAAGCTCATTTCTTTTACATCCGTTTGGACTTTCATCGTTTCCTCCTTTGTACTTGCTGCGCATGTTTCTTGCCGATCTGCAAGCTACCTTCGCACGTACGAAAGTAAAATACTTCCGGAAGTATTCTATGGAAATAGATACCTTCGTACTTTCGTACTTTCGTACTTTCGTACTTTCGAAATATCTTTCGTACGGAAGTAACGTACGTGTACGTGTACGGAAGTACCTTCGCGTACTTCCGTACATAAACGTAAATCTAATAATATCTTGTATGATAGGTACGAAGGTAAGTTGTTACGTAGCTACCGAAGGTACGTACTACGTACGTTGTACGTACACGTACTGTATTATTGACTAAGCGTGTATCCCTACTAGCTACGCAGACCAGAATGCGGTTTTTCACCCGCATCTATGCACAGATCTGTGCATAGACCCGATCAAAGCGATCGGGGGATTTTCCGATCAAAACTTTTAAATGGTATTCTCATCGGAATAGCCGATCAAAAGCTTAACTCGGGTGAAAAACCGCATTCTGGTCTGCGAGAGTGCATCGTCTCTTCTTTATTTGAAGGAAATATGGGGAAAAGCAGTGCTTTTTAATACCTTGGGCGTTTCATGAACGAAGTAGACGGCTAGACACCATTTATATATGTCTTCAGGAGCGATTTGATACTCCTTCGCCCTATTTATTTTGTAGGAAGTACTTCGGTACTTGACTTACTCTGTTGTTGATGACAGTAAATTTGACATTTTCATGACATCGTTTTTCTGACCTAGTGTCATATGGGGACCACTTATCACGAAGCTGGATTTTAATTCAAGTTTCGGTCTTGAAATCGGCAGCCTTAACGGTTATGTTTGCCAAGTGGCCCGTCAACAAGGCATCGAGTGTCGCGAGAACGATAAACCTGTTGCAGACGCATTGGAAGCTGTAGAAAATCGAGACGCGGCAAATTTGCGTGGTGCAACTATTTGATGCGTAGTGCCGAGTACCAGTAGTGAAATATGGGATTCCGGAAAGAAAAATCGAAAAATTGCCACCAATAAAAAGTTGTCTAATAGGCTCTCGGAGTGGGAGGGCCGAATGCACTACTGCAATTCTTTGCAGACAAGACCTCCAGAGAGGTGAGGTGGAAAGTATGTTTCGAAAATTGTTTTGACTATTAACAGGGAAACAAGTAGAGGGATTTAAGAACACGTGAAGTCCACCATCAGAATATTGAAAGGCCACTTCTTCAGGAAGGTCTGGTTTGCACTAAGCGACCTGCTTTGCAAGCTCGTCAGCTTTCTCTATGACTTCATTGATGTCACCTACCATGTAGAATGCCATTTCAGGAAGATCATCATATTGCCCACCCAGAAGACCTTGAAAACCAGAAATAGTATCTTTCAGGTCAACATATTTGCCAGGGGTTCCAGTGAACACCTCAGCAACGTGGAACGGCTGCGACAGAAAACGCTGCACCTTTCGAGCACGGGAAACAGTCATCTTGTCTTCTTCTGAAAGTTCGTCCATGCCAAGAATAGCGATGATGTCCTGTAAATTCTTATAGTCCTGCAGCACTTTCTGCACCCCTCGTGCAGTAGCATAGTGCTCATCGCCGAGGGCAAGCGGGGAGAGCATCCGCGAGGTGGAGTCCAGAGGGTCAACTGCCGGATATATACCAAGTTCAGCAATTCCTCTCGATAAGACGGTAGTTGCATCGAGGTGGGCAAACGTCGTCGCAGGTGCTGGATCTGTCAAGTCATCTGCAGGTACGTATATAGCCTGAACAGAAGTAATAGAACCCTTCATCGTGGTGGTAATTCGCTCTTGCAGCCCACCAAGATCGGTTGCCAAAGTGGGCTGGTAGCCGACAGCAGAAGGAATACGTCCAAGTAGAGCAGATACCTCCGAGTTCGCCTGAGTAAATCGAAAGATGTTGTCAACGAATAGGAGAACGTCTTGGCCTTCAAAATCACGGAAGTATTCTGCTACAGTTAGCCCCGTGAGCCCGACACGTGCACGAGCACCAGGTGGCTCGTTCATTTGACCATACACTAAAGTGCACTTCGAATCATGAGCTTGGGCACCAAGTTTAATAACTCCGCCCTCAATCATTTCGTGGTAAAGATCGTTTCCTTCCCGCGTACGCTCGCCAACGCCAGCAAACACCGAAAACCCGCCTGAGAACAGAGAAACAGTGAATAGAAGAACATAAACTTTTCTTCTCATACACCTACCGTGACCCTTGGCGATATTGTTGATCAATTCCATGATGAAGACAGTCTTTCCCACGCCTGCCCCTCCGAAAAGTCCGATCTTTCCGCCTTTTTGGTATGGAGCAAGCAAGTCAACCACCTGCAGGTATTTATGGTGAAAAGATGGAAAAGGATACATCGGAACACGTTCCCGAATAGAGGAAGGGATGAACGCGTTCAATCACCTTGATGCCGGTAACTAGCATTTCCATCTCCGTGCTCTGATCCACGAAAGGCGGTGCTTCACGGTGGATCGCCAGCGAAGCTGATGTCTCTGGAATCGGCCAGTAACGATTTAAGTACAAACGAGACTGAATAGGCGAAAGAAAGTGCGGGACAAGAAAAAAAAATAGAAAAAGAAAAGACGGCGTGGTAAACTGACCAATTGGTCCGCATTCATCTATTGGCTCGCCGATAACGTTCATGATGCGACCGAGAGTGGCGCGACCGACTGGAATCTGTTGGCGAAAGTAGGGCTTGAGAACACGGAAAAAAAATAGACGAAGAAGAGACAACGGTATCCACCTGAATAGGACTGCCAGTGTTCAGGACGCTTTGTCCGCGAACAAGACCTTCAGTCGTATCCATCGCAATGGTCCTCACTGTATTTTCGCCAAGGTGCTGGGCGACTTCGAGAACAAGACGGATTTCATGACCGTCGACCTCGAGAGCGCTCATGATTGGCGGAAGATCACCATCGAACTGCACGTCGACGACAGCGCCGATTACCTGAGTTACTCGACCATCGGCAGCAGAATCGGCGACCGCGGCAGCAGCAAAACCTCTGCTGGAAGTAAGACTGCTCGACTTCGTGGACGCGTGGTTATCTCTTTTGAGAACGTGAAGAACGCTTGAACGGGATTGTCTCCAAAAGTGGGTTTCCCGGTAGAAAAGATCCGTGGACAGCCTTTGCGCAGTTCGAGAGAACCGTCGCATGGCGCGCGTGGTGACGTATCTAACGCGGCGGAATCGAACGAAATACGTGCGATACGTGCGATACGTGCGATACGTGGCAGCCACGCGCGGAAGTCACGTTCGTCGGGTTTAAAGCAATATTAAAAATATTTTCACGCGTCTTTCACGTTGACTCACGCCTGTACACGTGTACTGTACACGTACAGTACGTAGCTACGTACTTTCGAAAGTACTTTCGTACAAAACACACATACTGTACACGTACGTGAGCAGTAATAAAATACTTTCGGAAGTATCATACTTTCGTATGATACTTCAGTGAG
>MDSW01126143.1_pt1 | contig 13277 bp, 12 predicted proteins | sample 811171 | NCBI WGS metagenome assembly MDSW01 (sample SAMN05326641, study PRJNA326480) | marine metagenome | isolation source: seawater | place: Atlantic Ocean: North West | collected 2012 | reverse complement strand
TCATCATCTGAAGTTCCAAGCGTAGTTGTTACAATTGCTTGTGTTTCTCCTCTAGTAAATAATGCTGAGCCATGAACTCTTGGAAGAATTCCAACTTCACACATTATAGGCCTAACATCTGACAAACTTCTTCCATCAATTCGATTTTTATTTTTTAGAATGTTAGTTCTAACTATGCTTTTTTCTAAATTTTTAAGTTCAGAATTTACATCTAAATCTGTATAATTTTCATCTTCTTCATATAGTTTTTTAGCTTTATCTGTAATTTCTGAAATCATATTTGATCTTTCTTGTTTGTCTTTAATAGAAAAAGCTTTTTTTAAGTCTTGTGTAAATTCTGCTTCAAGTTTTTTCTTAACTTTGGAAAGATCTTTTTTCTCAAGAACCCAATCAGGTTTTTTACATTCTTTGGTTAACTCTTCAATCATTTCGATCACTGGCACAAAACCTTCATGACCAAATTTAACAGCATTTAACATTTCTTCTTCTGTTAAAACACTTGCTTCAGACTCAACCATTAAGACCGCATCTTTGGTTCCAGCAACAACTAGATCCAATTTTGAATTTTTAAGTTCTGTTTTTGAAGGATTTAAAACGTATTTTCCATCAACAAAACCAACTCTAGATGCGCCAACAGGGCCTAAAAAAGGCATTCCTGATATTGCTAAAGCTGCAGATGATGCAATTATTGACAAAATATCTGCTTCATTTTCTTTATCGTAAGAAATTACAGTTGGAAGCACTTGCACTTCATTTTTAAATTCTTCTGGAAACAAAGGTCTTATAGGTCTATCAATTAATCTTGAGATTAATGTTTCACTTTCTGTTGGTCTTGCTTCTCTTTTAAAATACCCACCTGGGATTTTTCCAGATGCATAGTATTTTTCTTGATAATTTACTGATAAAGGAAAATAATCCACATCTGGATTTACTTTTTTTGCTCCAACAGCTGTGGCTAATACTATTGTTTCACCACATTGTGCTATAATTGCGCCATCTGCTTGTCTTGCAACTTTTCCCGTTTCTAAACTAATTTTTTTTCCTGCTATTTCTATTTCTTTCTTTACTATTTTAAACATTTACTTCCTTAAATTTAACTTTGAAATTACTTTTTTGTAAGTTTCAATTTTTTTCTTTTTTAAATAATCCAATAATTTTTTTCTTCTATTGACTGCTTTTATTAGTCCAACTGAAGAATGCTTATCTTTCTTAAATTTTTTGATATGTTTAGATAAATTTTCAATTTTATCTGTCAAATGTGATATTTGCATTTCTGATGAACCAGTGTCTTTATTATGTCTTGCTATTTCTTTCATATTTTTTCTCCCTTTATTACTTATTTATTTTGTGCTTGCCTAATCAAATTTTCTATTTTTTCAGCATAATCAAATGAATCATCATTAACAAAAAATACCTTTGGTAAAAATTTAACCATTATTTTTTTTGACAAAACTTTTCTGATTACAAATGAAAATTCTTTCAATTTATCTATTACTTTTTCTGAATCTTTTCCTCCAAGCGGTATAACAAAAACTTTAGCTACTTTTAAATCTGGACTCATTCTTACCTCAGTAACAGTTATAGATTTAGTATCTAAATCAGGTATTTTAGTTTCTTCTCTTAAAAAAATCATACTTAGAGCCTGTTTTATTAACTCACCAACTCTTAATTGCCTCTGAGATAAAGGCTTACCTAATTTGCTCATGATAATATTTGTCTTTCTATAGTTTTTGATCTGTAAGCCTCTATAATATCTTTTATTTGAAAATCATTAAAGTCCTTAAGAGATATTCCGCACTCCAAACCTGCATTTACTTGTTTTACTTGATTTTTTTCTCTAAAGATTGATCCAACCTTTCCATTAAAAACTATTGTACCATCTCTAATTATTCTAGCGTGACAATCTTGATTAATCTCTCCATTTAAAACCTTTGATCCAGCTACCTTTCCTACTTTTGAAACTTTAAATATATCTAGAACTTCAGCTGTACCTGTTATTTCTTCATTAATTTCAGGTGATAAAAGTCCAGACATTTTATTTTTAATAAAATCTACTAGCTCGTAAATAATATTAAATGATTCAATCTTAACATTCTCTTTTTCGGCTAATTTTTTGGCTTCTTTACTTGGTTTAACATTAAATGCTATCACTATAGCATCAGATGCTTTCGCAAGAGAAATATCTGTTTCAGTAACCATCCCTATATCAGATAATAGTATTTTACTTTTCACCTCATCATGTTTGATGTTTGATATTGCAAATTTTATAGCTTCGGTAGAACCATGAACATCAGATTTCATAATAATATTTAATTCTTTTGATGTTTTTTCAAAAAAAGCGTTATCTTTTGTTGCAAAACTTAAATTTTTTGTAAATTCTTTGGCTTCATTTACCCTAGCTTCTGCTAAATTTTTTGCTTCTTTTTCAGAAGGCAAAACAATAAAATCATCTCCAGCATTTGAAGCTCCATTTATTCCTAAAATTTCAACTGGTGTAGAAGGTTCAGCTATTTCTAAGTTTTGACCTTGATCATTTATTATTGCTCTAATTTTACCCCATTTTTTTCCACTAACAAAATAATCGCCTTTTTTTAAATTTCCTGAAGTTACTACTATATTAACAACCGGGCCTCTACCAATATCTATTTTGGATTCTAAAACTATTCCTTTTGCTTCTGAGTCATATTCTGTTTTTAAATCTAATAGTTCAGCTTGTAATATTATTGACTCAATTAACTTATCTAAATTTTTATTCGTCTTTGTTGAAATTTCTATCATTAACGTATCACCAGACAAATCTTCTGCAATTAGCTCATGTTCTAACAATTGATTTTTTATTTTTTGAGGATCTGATTCTGGTAAATCACACTTATTTATTGCAACTACTATCGGTACATTTGCTGCTTTTGCGTGTTTTATTGACTCAACAGTTTGTGGTTTAACACCATCATCTGATGCAACTACTAATACTACAATATCCGTTAATTTAGAACCTCTTGCTCTCATCTCTGTAAAAGCTGCATGACCCGGGGTATCAATAAAAGTTATTTTATTTTCGTCTTTAGTTATTTGATATGCTCCTATATGTTGAGTGATTCCTCCATATTCACCTTCAACCACATTTGCCTTTCTTAAAACATCAAGTAAAGAAGTTTTTCCATGGTCTACATGTCCCATAACAGTAACTATAGGCGGTCTAGATTTTAAATTTTCTTTTTTTACTTCTTTAATTTTTTTTATTATATCTTCTGCTTTTTCTTCTTTAATTGGATTATGTCCAAATTCTTTAACTAAATATTCTGCAATATCAGAATCTATCGCATGATTAATTGTAGCTTTTACACCCATTGTTAGTAAATGTTTTATTAAGCTACTTGATTGTTCGCTCATTCTATTTGCTAATTCTCTAATTGTAATAGTCTCAGGAATTGATACGTCCCTTTTAACTGGTTTGTATTCTTGTTTATCTACTTTAAGCTGTACTCTGTTTTCTTTTTGTCTTGCTCTTCTAATTGACGCTAAACTTCTTGATCTTATTTCTCCACTATCCTCGTCACTCAAAGCTCTTGAGATTGTTAACTTTAATTCTCTTTTTTTAACAGCACTTTTTTCTTTATTTTCTTTTGTTGTTTCACCTTTTAATCTTTTTGTCGCTCTTTGTTCAGCGAGTTTTCTTTTTTCAAAATCAGATATATCTTTTTTGGTAAAATAGCTCTGTTGCTGTCTTTTTAAACCAAAATTTGAATCTGGTTTTCTAAAATTATCTCCAGATGATGGTTTATAAAACTTTTTCTTTTGAAAAGTTTTATTATTATTTATTATCACTGAGTTTTTTGGATTTGATTTCGCTTGCTCAATATTACTTATGGTCTTTTTTGTATTTCCAGATATTGAGAGTTTTAATTTTTTTTTGTCCATTTTTCATCTCTCAATCTTTGTAAACTATATTTCTTGCTGTCATAATTAAATTATCCGCCTCTTGTCTTGTTAACGCAAAATCTTCTAAATAACCCTTAATTTTAACTTTTTCACCATTTACAACGTCATATGTGCCTGTTAGCTCATCCGATGCAAGATCAGCAAAGTCAATTAAAGTAAGAATTTTTTGTTCTCCAAGGGTTACTAGCATTCCTGGTGTTAATCCTGGTAGTTCGATTAAATTATTATCTAGTCCCAAATTTTTTACTCTGTTTGAAATTTCTTCCTGATCTTTTTGATAAAACTCTTTTGCTCTTTCTATTAATTCTTTAGCTGTTTCATCTTCAATTCCCTCGATTTTAGTTAATTTTTCTATTTCACTATCTTTTATATCTTCTATAGATGAGAAACCTTCAGCAACAAGAAGTTGTCCTAAAGTTTCATCTAATTCTAAGTTTTTAACAAAATTGTCTGTTTTCTCCTTGAATTCTAATTGTCTTCTCTCTGAATCTTCCTGATCTGTCAAAATATTAATTTCATGATTTAATAATTTTGTAGCAAGTCTAACATTTTGTCCTCTTCTTCCAATGGCTTTACTTAAATTTTCATCTGTTAAAATAACATCTATTTTCTTTTGATTGTTATCTACATTAACTCTAAGTATTTCGGCGGGCGACAAAGCGCTAGCAGCAACAATTGCTAAATCTTCTGACCAATTAACTATATCAATTTTTTCACCTTGAAGCTCATTTACGACTGCTTGAACTCTACTTCCACGCATACCTACACATGCTCCAACTGGGTCTAATGAATTATCTTTTGCTTTAACACAAATTTTTGCTCTACTTCCTGGATCTCTTGCAGAAGATATAATTTCTATTAAACCATCATAAATTTCCGGAACCTCCAATGTAAAGAGCTTCTCCATAAACTTTGGATGGGCTCTTGAAAGAAATATTTGTTGGCCTCTTTGTTCTCTTCTAACATCTAAACAATATGCTTTTACTCTATCACCTGCTTTAATATTTTCTCTTGGGATCATTTCATTTTTTTGGATTATTCCTTCTGCTCTACCTAAATCAATAATTATATTTCCGAATTCTAATCTTTTTACAATACCGCTTAATATTGAGTCTTTCTTATCAATAAAATCATTATACTGCCTTTCTCTTTCAGCCTCTCTTACATTAAAACTTATTACTTGTTTTGCTGTTTGAGCTGCAATTCTTCCAAAATCGAACGAGGGTAGTACTTGTAGAACTTCATCTCCAACTTTTTTTTCTTTATTTTTTTCATCTAAAAGAGTCGCTTCATTTAAGCTAATTTCAATATTTGGGTTATCTGGATTTTCTGAAATTATCAGTTTTCTATAAATTTCAATATCACCACTATCACGATTTATATATACTACTATTTCATTTTCTGAGCCAAACTTTGATCTAGCTGCTTTTGCAATTCCTGTTTCCATCGAATTGATAATTAGCTCTTTATCAATTGATTTTTCCAAAGCTACCGCTTCTGCTATTCTTAGTAATTCTAATTTATCTGCTCTTCTATTTAACATTTTTATTTTGTCCAAAAAAAAATGGGCCGAGGCCCATTTTGAAATTTCAACAATGTAACTGGAATATATTTATTTTTTTTATATTTTCAACTGATTTACTTATTAAAAATATGACTTTTATCTGTTTTTTCCCATGAAAAAGACCCGTCGGACTCTGGCTGTCTTCCAAAATGGCCATAAGCTGCAGTTTTTTCATAAATCGGTTTGTTTAGGCCTAACATCTCCCTTATGCCTCTTGGGCTTAAATCGAAGTTATCATTAATTAATTTTTCAACGTGACGATTTTTTTCTTCATCATTGCAAAAAAGATCAACATAAATTGATAGAGGTTTTGAAACTCCTATTGCATAAGCTAATTGTATTAAACATTTATCAGCAATTTTTGAAGCAACAATATTTTTTGCTAAATATCTTGAGGCATATGCTGCCGATCTGTCAACTTTGGTTGGATCTTTCCCAGAAAAAGCTCCTCCTCCATGCGGTGCCGCTCCTCCATAAGTGTCTACAATAATTTTTCTGCCTGTTAATCCACTATCTCCATCAGGGCCACCTATAACAAAATTACCAGTTGGATTTACATAAATCTCTGTATCATCTAAACCGTTTATAAGATTTTTTGGAATAGACTTTTCAATATAAGGTTTAACTAATTCTCTAACTTCAGATTGATTAATATCTGCTGAATGCTGAGTGGATATAACAACTGATTTAACTGAAGAAGGTTTTCCATCTTTATATTGAATAGTAATTTGACTTTTAGAGTCTGGTTCAATATTTTTTAATTTTCCAGATTTTCTATCTTCAGCCATAAATCTTAATATTTTATGAGAATAATGAATTGGGGCTGGCATTAAAACTTCTGTTTCGTTACAAGCATAACCAAACATTATCCCTTGATCTCCCGCACCCTCATCCTTATTGCCAGTTGAGTCAACACCCATTGCAATATCTGCTGATTGAGAATGTAAATGAAGATCTATCTTCGTTGCATCTTTCCAGGTAAAACCTTTTTGGTCATAACCAATATCTTTAATGCAATCTCTTACTTTTGAGGTTAATTCGTCTTTGTTTATTTCAGGACCTCTGGTTTCACCCGCTAATACTACTTTGTTAGTAGTTGTTAATGTTTCACAGGCCACTCTTGCTTGGGATTCCCTACTTAAATAAGTATCAACAACCATGTCTGAAATTCTGTCACAAACTTTATCTGGGTGTCCCTCTGAAACTGACTCACTTGTAAATAAATAATCTTTTTTCATTTAAGCTCCATTCTTTTAATTAATAAAATTAAACCAATATAAATTATTATAATAAAAAAAAATATCTTGTTACCAAATTTTGAAAAAAGAGTCTCATTAAATTTTTTATATTTTTTTAATTCTATTACCCCCTTTTTAGTTGATTCAAGCTTTGAAATTACAATTCCATTACTGTCAATATATGCGGAAATACCATTATTTGATGATCTAACGATATTTTTTCCTTCCTCTATGGCCCTAAAAATAGCATGTGAAAAATGTTGATGAGGTCCTATAGAATTTCCGAACCATCCATCTTCAGATATATTGATAATAAAATTGGTTTTATTTGATTTTAAAATAACTTTTCCAGAGTAAATTATCTCATAACATATTAAAGGGATAAAACTAAAATTTTTATCTTTTAATGAAATCAATTGTCGGTCTTTTCCAGCGCTAAAAGACTCATACCCATAACTAATTTTTTTTAAACCAAATTTTTTAAAAAAATTTTCAAAAGGTAAAAACTCTCCAAATGGAACTAGGTTAATTTTATTATATTCATTAATTAAATTTAAGTTATTATCTAAAACAACCATTGAGTTAAATATTTTAGAAGAATCATTTATAATTTTTTTTGTATTTATACCCATTATAATGATGTGTTTTTCTGAGTATTTTTTTGAAAATATTTCTTTAAATTGTTTCAATTTACTAAGGTCAACTCCAGCCAGAGCACCTTCAGGAAAAATAAAAATAGTATTATCAGAAAGATTTGGACTACTTAATTCAATAAGTTCTTTAATTATAGCCTCTTCATTATTAGCTTCATAAAATCTTTTAATAGAAATTTTAGGTGAAATAATTTTTATCTTAAAATCTTGAAAATTAGCATAAAATTTTTTATCATTTTCAATCTTTTTTAAACCGTAAAGATGATTTGAAATCAAAAGTGCAAATAAAAATATAAATAATATTAATTTAAATTTATATTTTTTAGTAAAAAATATAACTAAAGGCATTAAAAAAATAGTTATAGAAATTAAATTTAAAGAATAAGTCCCAATTAATGAAAGAATTTGTAAAGAATGTAAATAATTTGTCCAACTATAAACAATTAAATTCCAAGGAAAACCTCCAAGAATAATACTTCTAATAAATTCAATTATGCCAAACGTTGTAGAAAAAATTAAAATTGTATAGAAATTTTTTTCTAATTTAAAAAATGAACATACCAGTGTTACAAAACCATAAAATAAGCCTAAAAATAATGGAATACTAAAAAAAGCGATAGGTATTAAAGGTTTAAATATTTCATCAAAGGTTAAAGCATTTGTTATCCAATAAAGATTAGAAATAAAATAACCAAAACCGAACATCCAACCAATATTAAATGAGATCCATTTTCTACTCTTCGAATTATTAATTAAATGTAATAGAAAAATTGGAAACGTAATAAAGTTTATTAATACTAAATTATAAGGTGGAAGACCAAATGATGAGATTAAACCTAAAAAAAAAGGTATTACATTAATTAATATTTTATTATTGAATACTAAAGTCAATTTTTTCTGTAAAAATGGTTTAATATTAAATTTTCTTTTTTGTTCATTTTTTTAAAGTCTTTAAATTTTTTATGATTATAGCCAAGTAAATGGCAGTATCCATGTACCCACATTTTATCAAATTCTTTAAAAAAATTTGATTTTATTGATCTTTTATTAATTATATCAAAGCTTATTGCAATATCCCCTAAATATAAATTTTTCTTAAATATATAATTTAATGGAAATGAAAGTACGTCTGTTGCTCTATTTTTGTTTCTAAATTTATTATTTAAATTCTTCATTTTTTTATTATTTGTAAGAAAAATAGTAAACTCTTGTTTTTTGTTCTTTAAGAAGCGTATTTTTGAAAGTATTTGTAATCTTTTTTTAATATAATTGCTTGGATCTTTTATTCTCTCTTTCCATTCAGAGTTATCTAAAATTACATTGGCCTTGATCATCAATCAGTTTTCTGATCTTTGTAAGCTTTGACAATTTTGGAAACTAGAGGATGTCTAACTACATCTGTGTGATCAAAATCTACAACAGAAATTTCTTTTAAATGACTAAGTAATTTTTTTGATCGATTAAGACCTGACCAAGATTTATTTTGCAGATCAATTTGTGAAGGGTCTCCATTTACAACAATTTTTGAATTTTCCCCAATCCTAGTTAAAAACATTTTTATTTGTGTGTCAGTTGCATTTTGTGCTTCATCTAAAATTGCAAAAGAATTTTTCAAAGTTCTTCCTCTCATAAACGCTAAAGGTGCAATTTCTATGTCTCCTACTTCAATTTTTTTTTGAATTTTTTCAAAATCTAATAAATCATATAAGGAATCATATAAAGGTCTAAGATATGGGTCAACTTTTTCTCTCATATCACCAGGAAGGAATCCTAATCTTTCGCCTGCTTCGACAGCTGGTCTAGATAGAATTATTCTCTCAATTTTTTTATCTAGTAACATTGTTAATGCTACAGCGACTGCTAAAAATGTTTTTCCTGTACCTGCGGGTCCACATGATATTACTACATCACTATCTCTTAGAGCTTTGACATAGCTTTTTTGTTTTTCAGATCTAGGAATTACAGACTTTTTCGGTGTTTTAATTATATAATTTATATTTTCTTTAGAATTATTTTTTTCGTCTATCATAAACTTATTTATTGATGAAATTATATCTTTTTTTTCGATAGATCCATTAATAATATATTGGTCATATAAAAAACTAATAGCATTCTTAACAAGTTCATTTTTTTTTTGATCGTTTTTTAAAATTATTGAATTACCCCTAGAGTAAATTGATGTATTGGTTATCTTTTCCAGTTCTTTAATATTATTGTTAAATTCTCCTGCAACTCCGAGTAAATCTTCATTTTTTGAAAAAATTATACTAATGTTTTTATTTTCTGAATAAACATATTTTAAATCTGATTTAATTTTTTTAGAAATAAAATTGCTCAAATTATGCAGCTTTCATTTTATTTTTAAGTTTTCCAAAAAGTGTATTTTGGTTTGTGTTTTCTACATTAATTTTCACTATTTTCCCAATATCATTTTTATTACCACAAAAAATAACCGAATTAAAATACTCATTTCTTCCAAAATACTTGTTTTGATCTTTAAGTTTATTCTCTACCAAAACATCAATTTCTTTGTTCTCTAAAGATTTATTGTGATCAATTTGATTTTTAAATAAATAAGATTGCAATTCAATTAACCTTTCTTTGGAAGTAGAATGATTTAATTCCTTTAATTTTGAAGCCATTGTTCCGGGACGTGGGCTAAATATAAATGAAAATGAATTTATAAATTTTATTTCTTTAACAAGCTCTATTGTTTGTTCAAAATCAATTTTTTCTTCTCCAGGATAACCTACTATAAAATCACTTGAAAATTTAATTAGAGGATTAATTTTTACTAATTTGCTATGAATATCTAAGTATTCTTCAACTTTGTGTTTTCTATTCATAAGTTTCAAAATCTTGTTTGAACCAGATTGGATAGGCAAATGAATGAATGGCATCAATTTCTTATTTGATGAATAACATTCTATTAAATCTTCGGTCATGTCCACAGGGTGAGATGTTGTATATCTAATTCTTTTTAGTTCAGAGTATTTCTCCAATTCCTTTAACAAATTGGAAATTCTATATTCAATATTATTTTCTTTGAAACTATAAGCATTAACGTTTTGACCTAACAATGTAATTTCTCTTACACCATTCTTAATTAATTCTTCAGCCTCTTTAATTATTGTTTTAAATGGTCTAGAACACTCTGGGCCTCTTGTGTAAGGAACTACGCAAAAATGACAGAATTTATCACAACCTTCTTGAATAGTTAAAAAAGATGAAACTTTGTTATCTGAATTTTTCGTTTTTTCAAGTAAATCAAATTTTGCAATTGTATCAAATTCTGTTTCATCTTCCTTTTTATTATTTTGAAAATTTTTTAAAATTTTATTTATTTTATGATAAGACTGAGGGCCAATCACAACGTCGATAAATGGCTCTCTTTTTAACATTTCTTGATTTTCAGCTTGCGCTACACACCCCGCAATTACCATTATAGGTTTTTTTTTGTTAGAATATAATTTCTTTATCCTTCCAACCTCATGAAAAACTTTTTCTTTTGCTTTATCTCTTATGTGGCAAGTATTAATAACATAACAATCCACGTTTTTTTTATTATATGATTTTTGGTATCCAATATCTTTAACAATATCTAATATTCTATTGCTGTCATACTCATTCATTTGACAGCCAAAAGTTTTGATAAAAATTTTTTTACTCACTTATTTTTTTTTAAAACCATAAAGTTCTAACTTGTGATCTACTAGTTGATATCCATATTTGTCTGCAACTTTCTTCTGAAGTTTTTCAATTTCTTCATCAACAAACTCTATAATTTCTCCCGTTTTAATATCAATTAAATGATCGTGATGACTCTCATTTAATTCTTCATAACGTGCTTTTCCACCTTTGAAATCATGTTTGGTAACTATGCCAGCTTCTTCAAAAAGTTTTACTGTTCTATAAACTGTAGCAATACTTATTTTTGAATCAATTTTTGAAACACGGTTATAAAGCTCATCAACATTAGGATGATCGTTGGATTCTGACATAACTTTTGCAATAATTTTTCTTTGCTCTGTAAGTTTTACACCCTTTGAGGTACATTTTTGTTCTATAGTTTCAGTCATAATTAATTATTATTTTGAATATTTTGGTTGAATAAAATTTTTTGTCAACCTTCCTTCTTTTAATAGTTCAGGCAAAATATCATAGTTATTATTAACAATCTGCGCTGAATCATATCCATAAATATTAACATTTTTTGAAATCTTTAATGCCTTAGCAATACTTATAGCGGATCTAATGCTAGTATATTTTCCAGGGCCTTGATTTATAAATATATTATTAATATCAGATAAATTAATATTATTTTTATCAAGAAAACTGAAAATTATTTTTACCAGTTCATCAAAATTTTCTCTACTGTTATTATGCTTATTAATATATTCTTTATTATCTGATATGATTTTTAGAAAGATTTTTTCTCCTGCGGTATCAATTATTAAGTTAGTCATAACTTTTTTATTTTTTTGCGAGATATCATATTCACAAGAAACATATAATAAATTTTTTAGCAATGAAAAAGGTATTGTTTCTATAATGTATCATAGATTTAATGAGTCAAAATATCCTTCCACAAATGTTCAAATGGATGTTTTTGAACATCATATTAATATTATTAAATCTTCCGAATATGAATTTTTAAATCCTAAATTGTTTCCTGAAATTTTTTCTAAGGAAAAATTAGAAAAAAAAATTTTATTAACAATTGATGATGGTTATTACTCATTTTATGAAAATGCTTGGCCATTTTTAAAGAAAAATAAAATTCCTTATATTATTTTTATATCAACAGAGGCTGTTGGAAAAAAAGGATATATGAGCTGGAGTCAGATTAAAGAAATCGAAGAATATGATTTTGTAACAATAGGAAATCATTCTCATTCTCATGATTACTTGGTGAATTATAGTTTTGATAATTTCAAAAAAGATATAGAAAAATCAATTGAAATATTTAAGTCTAATCTAGGTTATAATCCAATATTTTTCTCATATCCATTTGGAGAGTGGGACTCAAATCAAAAAAAATATATAAGTAATTTTTTTGAATTTGCATTTGGACAACATTCAGGTGTAATTGATTTAAATAAAGATAGATATGAGTTGCCAAGATTTCCAATAAATGAAAAATATGGAGATTTAGAGAGATTTAAATTTTTAGTTGAGCTTTTGCCCTTTCAATATAAGAAAATATATCCTGAGGAAAAAATGATTAAAAATAATAACCCTCCAGAAATGAAAGTAGAATTTTTTAAAGAACAAAATATTACTAATATAAATTGCTTCTCAAATGAAGGTGGTGGATGGGAAAATTCAAAATTTCAAATAGAAAAAAATATTTTAAAAATTAATTTTAGAGATAAATTTTATACTAGAAGAGGTAGGGTTAACTGTTCTATTAAAGATAGTGAGGGATGGCGCTGGTTTGGAACACAATTTGTTTTAAAGGATATTAAAGAAAATTAAATTAAATTTTTTACAGCTTCACTGCTCGGCAAAATTTTAACATCGTCAAATTCAGTTAAAGAATTTTGTTCAATAATTTTCTTTAAAACTATAGTATATTCTTTTCCTGTTTCTGCATAATTATCCAAGTGATCAACCAATTCGAGACTATTTAATATACCTTCGTTATCTCTTTGAATTGCCCTAACATATCTCATCTTTTTATAAGACTGATGAGTATTTAAGTTTCTTGCATATGCTCTTACGGAAGATTTTAATACATTAAACATCATTACCTTATGATTTGTACCTGCATCTGCTGCTGCTGGCTTTATTCCTTTATCAGTATATGTCCATTGTCCAAATAAAGCATTTCCTTCAAGAGCAAATCTTGATGTTCCCCATCCTGTTTCTTTTGCAGCTTGT
>MDSW01076459.1_pt1 | contig 13277 bp, 5 predicted proteins | sample 811171 | NCBI WGS metagenome assembly MDSW01 (sample SAMN05326641, study PRJNA326480) | marine metagenome | isolation source: seawater | place: Atlantic Ocean: North West | collected 2012 | reverse complement strand
TGGTTTTGAAGGCGCAGGAATTTGATGATCGATTATTTGTGAAATTCTCAGAGTCTGAACTTATTGAAATGCAGACGAATCAAATAGAGGAATTCAAGTATATAAATGCATGTTTAGACCATGGATTTTATCTGGCCAACTTCAAAGGGAAATCAAATCCGGCTGAAGTAATCGGAGAAATCATAGTAGATGATCTTTCCAAAATTAATTTTTTCGAACTTGGCGTCACTCCGGTTGAAAACAGATATCTGTATTATAAAATTAAGGGTCACGACAAGTTACTTGTTGTTCGAAGTGTTGAGCACATAAAAGGTAATAGTAAGAGTAAATGAGTTGGTTTAGATATATGCTGTTTTGTTGGACTCTTTGCTTACCATTGGGAGCTCTGGCTCAAAGTCCACCAATTTTGATAACAGATGCGGATATGGATGCGTCATCTCCTATGGACTGTAATGTCTATAGTCCGGATCCAATGGCTCCTGCGAACTTTTTTGATTCAGGTGGTAATTCTGCCAATTACTCGGATAATGAAAATGAAACAATAACGATTTGTCCGGATCTGGCTTTAGGAAGTAAAGTTACCAGCTCTTTTGCCATGGGGGGTGGATTAAGTTGGGATGTTGATGCGTCAGATACGTTATATGTGTACGATGGACCATCAACTGCATCCCCTTTAATTGGAGCATTCAATAGTGCAACGCATCCGACCGGTTTTGTTGCTAATGCATCCTGGTCGAATCCAACCGGTTGCCTTACATTCCAGTTTGTGTCAAATGCTTCGGTCAATGCTTCCGGATGGGAAGGAACGGTTACCTGTGGCAACTTGCCACAACCGTTTGAACCGCACATGGTAGCCTACATCAACGGTGATATATCAGGTGGAAATGATATGCAGCCTGCGGATACGGGATATGTTGATGTTTGTTTGGGAGATTCTGTTCTTTTCGTGGCTACTCCCGTGTTCCCTCATGATGTTAGTGTAACTGGTACCGGTTATGATCAAATTAACACATATACGGTAGAGTGGGATTTTTCTGATGGATCGAGTGCAACTGGTGATTCCGTTTGGTTTACGCCACCTGCAAGATCAGGATTTCTGGTATCTATGAAAATAACGGATCCAATCCTTCTAGCTGAATTGATCATATCTAAAACAAGAGTTTCAACTATACCAAGTTTTGTTACTTGTGAGGCCGTTCCGGATACTATTTGTTTGGGGGCTACTGCAAATCTAATTGGCGGTGTTACGTCTACGGATACAGCAGGTGTAGACGGAACAGTGGGTAGTTTCCAGTTGGGAGGGTCCTTTGCTGGCCTTACGTTTTTACCGGATGGTTCCGGCTTGGCCCATACCGATTCACTTTCCATATCGGGATTTGGTGGTGCAACCATGTCCAGTGCTTCTGACCTGGCACAGATTTGCATCAATATTGAGCATTCGTACTTAGGTGATTTAGACATCACACTTACTTGTCCCAGTGGTGTTACACTTACTCTAATGGACACCTATACCGGTGGTGGAGGAACAACATTCTTAGGAGACGCCTTAGACGATGGCACATTAACACCCGGAATCGGATTAGACTATTGTTGGTCAATGTCAGCTGTATTGGGAACGATGTCGGCAGAGAATGCTGCAGGAAATTGGATTCCTTCTACGGTTACTCCAGGATACAATATTTTGACCCCAGGAACCTACACTCCTTTGGACAATTGGGCTGGATTTATAGGTTGTCCGATCGATGGTGATTGGGTAATTACCATTACCGACAATATCGGTGCGGATAATGGATATCTTTTTGAATGGGGATTGTTTTTTGATCCTTCCCTAAGTCCTTTCAGTGAATTTTATACACCTCTAATTCAATCAGAGCAATGGCTTCCTGATTCAACGATCATCGGCGGGGGACTGGATACAGCAATTGTTGTTCAACCTGATGATCCCGGTGACAATTGGTACACGTTTCAAATAACAGATAATTTTGGTTGTACGTACGACACGACAATTTCCGTTTACACTTTAAATGGCCCGGAGCTTGTCCCCGGCGATACTGCATGTGATTATACGTTCCAAGTAACGGGTACTTATGCTCCTGAAGGTGGAGAATGGTCCTATAGTGGCCCAGGAACGTCAACCTTTTTTCCAAATACCACCTTTATCAATCCAAGATTTGATGTTGATGCACCGGGACTGTACACCTATACCTTTACGGATGTCCAATGTGGATTGAGTACAGATCTCGAGATTTTGTTTATGCCGGATATAGCAGCAAGTTTACAGGATTATTTCTTTTGTGAAGGTGAAACACAGCTGTTGGATGTGACAGAAGGTACAGACCCAACCGTAACCTACCAGTGGTCCTCAGGCGAGAACACATCCTCAATTGAAGTCTCTACCGCGGGTACCTATACTGTAGATCTTGATGGATATTGTAATGACGTTTCTGCATCTTCTGTTATCACAACCGATCCGTGTATTGTTATTGTTCCGAATGTGATTACGATAGGAGAAGGTAGTAATGGCCAGAATGATTATTTCGTTATGGATGGATTGTTCAGATGGCCGAATACAGCCTTGACCATCTACAATCGTTGGGGTCAGACGGTCTATCATGCAGATGATTACCAAAACGATTGGGATGGAAGAAACGGCAATAACGGTCAATTGCTTCCGGCGGGGACCTACTATTACGTAGTGGTCTATGCGAATGGGGAATCAGAAACTGGACATGTCACTTTGTTCAATGATTAATTCAATGCTTTTTATTAATCAAACTTTCGATTTTAACTAGGTACGATCTGTTGTCCAATACCTGTTTACTTTTATATATTTGCGGCTGAAAAAAATCAGCTATGGCACTGAAATGCGGAATTGTTGGGCTACCAAATGTTGGAAAATCCACCCTATTTAATTGTTTGTCCAATGCGAAGGCTCAATCGGCAAATTTTCCCTTCTGTACGATCGAACCAAATGTTGGAACTATTACGGTGCCGGATGCGCGTTTGGAAAAGCTGGAGGGGCTGGTGTCTCCGGAGCGAGTTATGCCTACTACAATAGAAATTGTAGATATAGCGGGTCTAGTGAAGGGAGCGCACAAAGGAGAGGGACTGGGAAATCAGTTTTTAGCGAATATTCGTGAGGTAGATGCAATCATACATGTGGTTCGATGCTTCGATGATGGCAATGTCGTACACGTTGACGGATCGGTTGATCCGGTTCGGGATAAGGAAGTGATTGATTTGGAACTTCAACTGAAGGATCTGGAGGCTATTGAAAAAAGAATTGGAGGGATTAGTCGAAAAGCAAAGTCGGGTGATAAGGATGCAGGAAAGCTTTATGACATATACAACATACTCAAAGAACACATTGAGTCTGGCAACTCTGCCAGAAGCGCACCATTAGAGTCTGATCAGTGGAATGATGTTAGAGATTTGCACCTGCTTACGGCAAAACCTGTTTTGTATTTGTGTAATGTAGATGAAGGGTCGGTCAAAACGGGCAATGATTATGTGGATACGCTTAAAGCCGCAGTGTCGAATGAGGGCGCACAGGTATTGGTGTTGGGAGCAGGAATTGAAGCGGACATTTCTGAGTTGGAGACCTTTGAGGAAAGGCAAATGTTTTTGGACGACCTTGGTCTTGAAGAACCTGGGGTAAGTAAATTGATTCGGTCGGCTTACGCACTGCTCAACTTGCAAACGTATTTCACTGCCGGACCCAAGGAGGTCCGTGCTTGGACAATACGAAGAGGGGCAACGGCTCCGCAGGCAGCGGGTGTTATACATACTGATTTTGAGAAAGGATTTATACGTGCTGAGGTAATGAAATATGATGATTTTATATCGCTCGGATCAGAACAAGCTGTAAAGGAAGCAGGTAAGCTCGGTGTACAAGGAAAAGAGTACGTAGTGGAAGACGGCGACATTATGCACTTCAGATTTAATGTCTGACTGAAATTGATCAGTAAAACTTATTGATTTGCTTACTCCATAAAGTATACCCCTCTTCAGTGAGGTGAATTCCATCTGTGGTCAATTGTCTTTTGAGTAGATTGTCCTCGTCTGAAAAATACGGGTACAAATCCACAAAAGTCAGGTTCATTTCTTTACAAAGAGTTTTCAGCTTTTGGTTCAGGAGCATCACCTTTTTGTTTATTGAATAGCTCGATGTAAATGTGCTGTTCAGGTCGCGAGTGGGCAATGTGCTTTGGATGAACAATTCCGTTTTAGGGCAGTTGCCGATAATTGATGTCAATATGGTTTCATAATTTGAATAAACCTGATCAATAGGCACATTTTCAATAATATCATTGATTCCTGTCATGATAAATAGTCGGGCGGGTTGCTGGCGGATTACTGAATGAATGCGATGAATCAATCCAATAGAAAAATCACCACTAATACCAAAATTGAGAACGGAACTGTCTGTCTGGTAAGGTTTAAAGTTTTCGGTCATACTGTTGCCGTAGTAGAGTGTAGAATTTTCTTGTATCGGCAAATTTTCGTATTCGGATTTTAGTTTGCTCCATCTAGCTGAAGCGTAATATTCGCTCATTACTTTCTTGGTTTTGCTTTGAGTCAAGTAGTTTGGTAGAAAAGCAATGCAAAGCAATCCAAGTAAAATTGCAAGTAATATTAACTTTGTCCTGATTGCTTTTCGTTTCATTGTTTTTCTCGATCAAGTTAGACTAATTTCTTAAATCTGAATGTGGTTAGGATTGAATATGCATTGATGAGGGACAATGGCTCAATAAGTGATTTTTTGTTTAAATAGTTCACATTCTACACCGTCTTGTTGATAACATAAGTCTTGTATACCAAGGCTTGTAGGTCAATTTGTATAATTTTATTTGTATGGCAGAAAAAGTAAACTATACGGAAGAAAATATACGGTCGCTTGATTGGAAAGAGCATATTCGAATGCGTCCAGGCATGTATATTGGTAAATTGGGAGATGGTTCTGCTGTTGACGATGGTGTTTATGTTTTGGTGAAAGAAATCGTTGACAATTGCATTGACGAGTTTGTCATGGGGCATGGGAAGAAAATCATCATTAAACTTAAGGATGGTGCGGTGACGGTCAGAGATTTTGGCAGGGGAATCCCCTTAGGTAAGGTGGTGGATGTAGTATCCAAGATGAATACCGGAGGCAAATACGATTCGAAGGCATTTAAAAAATCCGTGGGTCTTAATGGTGTTGGAACTAAAGCAGTAAATGCATTGTCCGAATATTTTATTGTAGAAGCGTATCGAGAAGGGCAGGCGAAGAGAGCTGAATTTCAACAAGGCGAATTAAAAGCCGATCCGGCCATTTCTAAAACACAGGAACCAAATGGTACATACATAAAGTTTATGCCGGATGGTCAGATGTTTAAAAATTTCCAATTCAAACAACCGTATTTGGAAAAGCTGTTCATGAACTATTGTTACCTGAATCGTGGGTTAACAATACACCTGAACAGCAAACAGTTTTCATCAAAGAACGGATTGAGAGATTTTCTTGAAGACAATCTTGATGGTGATCCATTGTATCCAGTGGTTCACCTGGAGGGTGAAGACATCGAGATCGCATTTACGCATGTAAGATCATATGGAGAAGATTACTCCTCCTTTGTAAACGGACAGCATACCACGCAAGGAGGCACGCACCAGTCTGCCTATCGCGAGGCGGTGGCAAAAGTCATAAAAGACTTTTTTGGCAAGTATGAGCAGGCCGATATTCGGCAGAGCATTGTGGCTGCGATCAGCGTTAAAGTAATGGAGCCTGTTTTTGAATCACAGACTAAAACAAAGCTGGGATCGCTTGAAATGGAGCCGGGTGGTAAGACCATTCGAACGTTTGTTATGGACTTCCTTAAGAAAAGATTGGATAACTTCTTACATAAGAATCCAGCTGTTGTCGAGGCATTGGAGGCAAAGATCAAACAATCTGAAAAAGAAAGAAAAGAACTTTCGGGAATTCGAAAATTAGCCAGAGAGCGAGCGAAAAAAGCAAGCTTGCACAATAAGAAACTGAGAGATTGCAAAGTGCACTACAATGACCTTAAGAGTGAACACAGAGAGGAAACGACGGTATTCATAACTGAGGGAGATTCGGCGAGTGGATCGATAACAAAATGCCGAAATGTGGCAACACAGGCTGTTTTTAGTTTGAGAGGGAAACCACTGAATTCATTCGGGCTTACGAAAAAGGTCGTGTACGAAAATGAAGAATTTAATTTGATTCAGGCTGCGTTGAATATTGAAGATGGAATTGAAGGCCTTCGGTACAATAAAATTGTAATTGCCACGGATGCTGATGTTGATGGTATGCACATTCGGATGCTATTGATGACATTCTTTCTTCAGTTCTTTCCGGACCTCGTTCGAAAAGGACACGTTTTTATACTTCAAACCCCTTTGTTCCGGGTTCGAAACAAAAAAGAAACAAGATATTGTTATACGGAGGAAGAACGAGTTGCCGCATTAAATCAATTGGGTAAAAACCCGGAAATCACCCGATTCAAAGGTTTGGGTGAGATTTCTCCTGATGAATTCAAGAACTTCATTGGGGAAGACATGCGCCTGGAACCGGTAATCATAGACCATGAATCAAGCGTTGAAAAGTTGCTTGAATTTTACATGGGAAAAAACACACCTAACAGACAGGAATTTATCATTAAGAACCTAAGAGTTGAAAAGGATATGGTTGATGCTGACCAAGAAGAAATTCAGCTTAGTGAGACGGAATAAAAACAGAACATGAGCGAGGAAAGCGAAGAGAACAAGGAGGAGAACAAAAAGAGCAATTCAGAACAATCCAACGAAAACGGCAAAATGGATCCGATCGATAATGGTCGGGAGGAATCCAGCGCAAGTAGTGAAGAAGGTGAGGATGGTGGCAACATCATTCCTTTGTCCGGTATGTATGAGGATTGGTTCCTTGATTATGCTTCCTATGTAATTCTTGAAAGAGCAGTTCCTGCTCTTAGTGATGGCCTTAAACCGGTGCAGAGAAGGATATTACATTCGATGAAGGAGATGGATGATGGTAGGTACAATAAGGTGGCGAATGTCATTGGCAACACTATGAAGTACCATCCTCATGGGGATCAGTCAATAGGTGATGCGATGGTTCAGATCGGACAAAAGGAAATCATTATTGATACGCAGGGGAATTGGGGCAATACGCTTACAGGGGACCGGGCCGCAGCTCCTAGATACATTGAAGCTCGTCTGACTAAATTTGCGCTACATACTTCATTCAATTCAAAAACAACGGAATGGTTAGCTTCTTATGATGGCCGGAACAAAGAGCCGGTTCACCTGCCAATTAAGTTTCCGTTACTCCTTGCGCAGGGAGCTGAGGGAATAGCAGTCGGGTTGGCGTGCAAAATGTTGCCGCATAACTTTGTTGAGCTGATTGATGGTTCAATTGATGTTTTAAGAGGAAAGAAACCCAAGGTATTACCTGATTTCCCGAATGGGGGGACCGCTGATTTTTCCAATTACAATGATGGCTTGCGAGGAGGGAAAGTCCGAGTGAGAGCCAAAATAGCCAAAGTTGATTCTAAAACACTGATGATTTCAGAAATTCCATACGGATCAACAACCGATAGTTTGATCGCATCGATCATACGTGCAAATGATAAAGGAAAGATCAAAGTCAAGAAGATTGAAGATAACACAGCAGCCACTGCTGAGATCATCATTCATTTGCCTTCTGCAGTTTCTCCTGATAAAATGATTGATGCCCTTTATGCCTTTTCAGACTGTGAAATTTCAATTTCTCCCAATGCCTGCGTGATTGTTAATGAACAGCCTGTTTTTATGGGTGTTACGGAAATTCTAAGGGCCAATACAGAACGGACGAAAGACTTGCTAAAGCTTGAACTTGAAATCAAATTGTCAGAGCTGAAAGAACAGTGGCATTTTGCTTCACTTGAGCGAATATTTATCGAAAACAGAATTTATCGGGACATTGAAGAGTGTGAAACTTGGGAGTCGGTTTTGAGTACTATTGATAAGGGATTGCACAAATTTATCGCCACTCCAGGTCGATCCAACAAGAAAAAAGATGCCATTCAGCTACATCGGGATGTAAATGAGGAGGATATTGTTAAGCTAACGGAAATTAGGATCAAAAGAATATCCAAATTCGATTCGATCAAGGCGGATGAGAATATATTGAAATTGGAAGAGCATTTAGAGTCTGTTAAACATGATCTGGAGCATTTGATTGATTACTCAATTGCCTATTTCAAGGATTTGAAAGCTAAGTTTGGTAAGGGTAGGGAGCGTAAGACGCAGATCATGATGTTCGACAATGTGAAAAAGGCAGCTGCCATTGTGTCCAATAAAAAACTGTATGTAAATCGAAAAGAAGGATTTTTCGGATGGACCTTGAGAAGAGATGAGTTTGTTCAGGATTGTTCAGAAATTGACGACATAATTATCTTTTTTGATACCGGGAAAATGTTGGTCACGAAAATTACCGACAAAAAATTTGTAGGTAAAGGGATTCGACACATTCAAGTTTGGAAAAAGGGCGATACCAGAACCATCTATCATATGATTTATCAAGATGGCAGGGGTGGCCCTTCTTACATGAAGAGATTCTTCATCAATTCAGTTACTCGTGACAAGGAATACGATTTAACGAATGGAAATAAGGGATCGAAGGTTCATTATTTTTCCTGTAACCCAAACGGGCGAAAAGAGGTTGTTGGTGTGCAGCTGCGTCCAAGACCGAATTTGAAGAAATTAAAATTCAACATTGATTTTAGCAATTTAGGAATAAAGGGTAGGGGATCTAGAGGAAATCGAGTCACGAAGGACCTGATTTCAAAAGTCGTTCAGCGGGAAACCGGTGGGTCAACGTTGGCCGCACGAAAAGTATGGTGGGATGGCGTGGTTCAGCGATTAAACGACGACCAGCGTGGTGAACTTCTTGGTGAATTTGCAGGTGATGATAAAATACTGACCATATATAAAAACGGGTACTACCGTATAACAGGATTTGAGCTATCCACGAAATTTGATGAGAACTTGATTCACATCGAAAAGTGGTATCCTAACAGACCATTGGCATGTGTTTATTGGGAAGCTTCAAAGGAAATCTATTTTGTAAAGCGTTTCAAGGCAGACGCTTCCTCTAAGAAGGTATATTTCGTGCCGGAAGGTGAGGGGAACGAAATGAGCGTGGTTTCAACTCGCTTTGAACCCAAGGTGAAAATAGTGTTCAATAAGCACCTTAAGTCGACGAAACATTTGCCCGATAAGGAAGTTCTCTTAAATGAGATCATAGACGTGAAAGGAATCAAGGCGCAAGGAAATCAGCTTACAAAATTAAAAGTAAAAGATGTTCTTGAAATTAGAAGTGAAGCCGATCCACAATGGCCTGAGGAACCTGCTGAAGAAGAATTAGATCGTGCAGAGGATGATCAGATTGTTGAGCAGCTGGCGGTTGCCGATGATCCGGAGGCAAAAGTTAGCGATAATATCGCCGAAAATAATGGGGACGTGCTTTCAGAGAAAGGAAGCGAAATCAAAAAAAATGTAGATTCTCGTAATGGTAAAAAAAGCGCGGGCCGTGAGAATCAAGAGGGAATATCGGGGACTACCAATAATGAGGAAGCGGTTGTGATTGAGCTGGAGGTGAAATCTAAAAAACCGAAATCGGGTAAAAAAGTTGAAAGTCGCACAGGAAAATCTGCGGGAGGAGACGAGTCCGGATCACAGACTACCTTATTTTAATTGAGGTTTCTAGTTATTATAGTATTCCTGTACTTGCCCAATCAATCGTATGAGCAGCACGTAAAGTCAATTTCAGATTTTAAAAAGTTTGACTCGATAACCGACTGTAATACCTGGTATGAATATAAAGAGTTGTATTCTGATTCCATCGTACGATATGCTGTGAAATATAAGCTGTCAAGTAGTTTGGATGATTGCACGACATGCAGCTTCGGTAAGGCACATTGTAAATACATTCTTCATGAATCTCTCTGGCGAAAGGATGGATCGATCGAATGGGAAAACAGGATTGTTGTGAAAGCGTTTGAAAAAATAAAGTACGAATGGTACACTAAATCAGGTAAAGTGGCTATTCGAGAAAAGAAAAAATACGTAGTCAGATGAAGACTTTTTAATTACGAACTGCTTTGCTCCATTTTGTTGGAATCCTAATATTGTTAATAGATTTTGATTTGTAGTAATATTTTGACATTTTCAATCTAAAACATAGGTCGGTAGGTAATTTGGCAAATATTATTTTGTATATTTCTTTCGTACTTAACGCCGCACTATCATGAAAACTACTATTTGCACGCTCCGCAGAGCCATCTGCGCAGCAAATGTGCTATGTATTACTTTTATCCCTTTTGTTTTTGAAGTTAAAGCCCAAACTACCGTTCAAATAGGTGGTTCAGATGTTTGGTACAATACCAATGTACCCATAGAGCCCTTCTATTCCTATTCTTATTCTCAAAGCATCATAACATCATCTGAGCTTCAAGGTGCTGGATTACAGGCGGGATCAGAAATTACAGCTTTAATTTATGAGTATACCAATACAACATTAACCAATTCTGACCTCTGGGATGTTTTCATTGGCTACACTGCGAAAAACAGTTTTGCAGATGTGAACGACTGGGAGGATCACGGATCTTTGCAACCATTTGCAATCAATGCATTCCCCGCTATTAATCCGGGTTCATCTCCATTTGGCGTTTCTGATGTAAGAATAGCAGCAGACATCCCTTTTGTGTGGGATGGTGTAAGTAATATCATCATTGCGATTGACGAAAATTCTCCGAACTACGGAAGCTCTACCGATGACTTTTATTGTCATGAAACGAGTAAATCAACGTTGGTTTACTACTCGGATTTTACGAATCCCGATCCGAATTTTTTACCGGCTGCATCTTACGTAAAGGACTACAATGCCAATTTGAGAGTAGTCGCCACAAATTTAACCTGTGTCGGGTTGCCATTCACTATGAACTTTGAAAATGGTTCCCTTTGGTCAACAAACTGGAGTGTTACATCTGGTAGTACACCATCCACTGCAACGGGGCCCACAGATGCAACCGTTTTTGGTTCAGACCCTACATCCAACTCCTCGAGTTCGAATTATGCGTTTTGTGAAGCTAGTGCAGGAGGACCAACCATCTTTACCATGACGTCCGGATGCTTTGATTTTTCTTCGGTGCTACTTCCAAAAGCCAGTTTTGCGTATCACGCATACGGGTCGGATATGGGGACAATGAGCTTTCAGTTTAGTCCGGATGGAATTTCATGGTTAGACCTGTGGTCGGTTTCTGGACAGCAGCATACATCAGGCTCAGATCCTGCTACAGTGGTCAATGTGAATATGACTCCAACAGCCTCGATGCCCGAGGTTTATTTTAGATTTTACTATGTGAAAGGATCTAGTTTTAATGGCGATATGTCAATTGACGACGTAGTTATCGATCAGGACCTTGCCTGGGTTGGATTAACTTCCGACTGGCATAACACGGATAATTGGAGCACCGGCACCTTGCCCGATTCTGCATCAGATGTTACCTTCCCGTCATCATCACCCAACCAACCTGAAATTAGCAATGATGCGGGTATGGTTCGAAACATAACCATTGAGTCGGGAGCGAAACTAACCATTTCGCAGGAACAACAACTAAACGTATTTGGGAATTGGACGAACAACGGAACGATTGACACGGACAATGGCCTTGTTAATTTTACAGGTACATCTCAAAATATACTGAATGGTGGATTTCAGAACTTTTATTCAATTCGTGTTTCTAACCCGGCTGGTATTGAGTTTCAAACAGGAACCTACAACATCTATGGCGCCCTATACCCCGATGGTGGAACCATAGTGACAAAGGATAATTTGGTGATAGCCAGTGACGCTATTGCAACTGGTCGAATTATGGCTACACCAAATCAATGTACTACTGCCAAAACATTCGAGCTTTCTCTTGCAGATTCATATGGTGATGGTTGGAACGGAGCATCTTTGGACGTATATATCGATGGTGCTTTTTCGAATAGTTATGCTGTTCCAAGCGGCTCTTCTTATGATGACAGCTTTACATTGAGTTGTGGATCAGACGTTTCTTTCAATTTCACATCAGGATCTTGGGATACGGAAATCACCTATACAATTACTGTTGACGGGGTGTTGGACTACTCGGGAGGTCCGTATGGAGCAAATACGGGCAACAGTGCGTCTGGTATTTATACCAATTCGAATCCTTTTATTACACCCTTTGATGGAGACGTCATTGTTGAACAATATTTGTCAACTTCAATAAATGGGTGGAGAGAGTTTACGAGCAGTGTGCAGAGCATGACATTGGAAGATTTTAATAACGATGGAATCCCCATGAGCGGGTTTGCCGGGGCGGCCACTACTTTCCCTAGTTTTACCTCAGTATATACGTATGACGAATCGAATGCTAATGGCAATAAGAACAATGGATGGGTTGCAGCAACCAACATTACGAATCCGATGCTTCCTTCCTCTGCCACAAGAATATATACAGGTACAGGCCCGTACAATGTAGTGCTAACGGGTACTCCGGGATATGGAGACTATACGCACAACCTAAGCTATGAAAACTCCCTTCCTGCCGAAATTGCGGCGGCTGAAGATCAGAAGGGATGGAATTTTGTTGGCAATCCATATCCTTGCCCGATTTCCTGGGACCAACTATCAAAAGTGAATGTTGACGATCAGATCTGGATTTATAGTGCTGAGGCGGGCAATTACGGTATTTACACCGGAGGAACAGGATCAGGGGGAGGAACAAACAGTGTAGGCAGAGAAATTGCAGCGAATCAGGGGGTTTGGGTGCACGCAAATGCAACCGGGGCTTCCGTAACCATAACAGAGGCCGCTAAACAAGATGTAGCCACTGGTTTTGTGAAAAGCCAAGAGGAGTCTCCATTTTTTAAAGTTAGGTTAAGTAATTCCTCAAATTCATTTTATGATGAGGTCATTTTAGGGTTGGATAATGGCGCAACTGCCGGGTATGACCCTGGTAAAGATGGGTACAAAATGTTTACCTCGGTAACAAATGCCCCGAGCTTATGGATGGAAGGAGGTTCAACGCCTTTGTCCTTGAACAGGATTTCGACATTTAATGGGGTCAGCATCGATCTGCATTACAGCTCCTCTGTTTTTGGTACACACAAATTGCTGTTTACCAACCCTGGAGTACTCAGTTTTGATGGCTGTTTGGTGTTGGAAGATCTTGAAGCAAATTCATTTACGCCAATAGCAGATTCAC